>ENA-ORUF01003384-ORUF01003384.1-human-gut-metagenome-genome-assembly--contig:-NODE-3384-length-11682-cov-4.513030_pt1 | contig 11682 bp, 15 predicted proteins | sample MGYA00242077_ERZ509203 | MGnify/ENA primary metagenome ERZ509203 (study PRJEB26280, sample SAMEA2338834) | human gut metagenome | biome: human gut; feature: human-associated habitat; material: faeces...
TGTTGTCTGTTATCTGTTCTACTTGTGCGCCTTCAATTTGTTTTGCTTCTGCTGCTGCTTTGTCCATCTTCTTACCGATAAGAGCACCTGTACCTGCACCTACTGCCGTACCAATAGCAGCACCGATAGCAGCACCTTTACCTTTACCGATAACACCTCCCAGGATCGCACCTAGTGCAGCACCCGAACCACCACCGATAGCAGCACCTTTACCAGTGTTGTTCATACTTCCACAGCTACCAAATATCATGGCAATACTCATGAAGAGAACCATAAATTTCATCTTGTTCATAATGTTGATGTTTTTTTTAATTGGTTTATAAATAATGTTTTTATACGAATCGCTTCGTATTATAAATAACAATGCAAAGATACATATTATTTGGCAAGCATGTACTTTTTAAGTTAAAATAACTCGGATGAATCCCTTTGTTTGTTAATAAAGGAAAACGAACATTATCATTTTATCGTTGAAGGAATACTTAAGCACTTCTTTTTGATAATAATGAACCAACTCAAAAGAATTAAACCTTTGGCAACGGTGGTGACGCAGACTGCCCACCAGATTCCTTCCACTCCCATACCCATCCGTACAAACAGGATAGCAAGCGGAATACGCATATAGTTGCAACTGATGCTGATAATGGCAGGGGGTATTGTGCGGCCGATGCCGTAGAAAACTCCCTGCATGGTGATTTCGAGCATCATAAAGAGCTGGGAATATCCGTCGATACGAAGGAATACACCTCCGGCTTCATAAGCAGCCTGTTCGGGCACGAATATGGCGAAAACTTCGTTTCCGAAGAAAACGAATAACAAAGTACAGAGTGTACCGAAGATTCCCGTCATCCATAGGGTAGTGTACCAGGATTTAAGTACCCGTTCGATTCGTCCGGCAGCATAGTTTTGGGCGATGAAGGCACTTAGTGCGGTGGAGAATCCCTGTGAGGTGTTCCAGGTAATTGCTTCGATTTGTCCCCCGGTGGTGAACGTCATTAAGCCGATGTGCCCTCCCTGTTCGGAAGCGGTGCGGCAGAGGAACATGTTGACGAAGGCAAACAATGTATTTAAAGTCGCTACGGGTAATCCAAGTTTAAGGATTCTCCGCGTGTACTTTTTCTTTAGCCGGGTGAAGAAAGGGAAACCGCCCAGCAGCGCATCCCTGCAACGCAACTGATAGACGAAAATCAGGAAAACACTTGCTTCTGCAATCCAGGTGGCGTACGCCGCACCGTTTGTTCCCAGTCCGAAACCGAATATAAAGAGTGGGTCCAGAACGATATTCAATATCAACCCTGTGCCACTGATAAAGAACGGGACTTTGCTGCGTCCTGCTGCATTATAAATTCCGGTGAAGGCAGCGGAAAGGAAAACGAAAGGTAATCCGGTAGAAACAATCCGCAGATATTGAATGGCATTGGCTGTGATATGTTCCTCAAGTTCATAAATACGTATGATAGGTTCTGCAAATATAAAAAGGAGTCCGCCCCAGCAAATGGAAATAATCAAAGCAATCGTAATATTATGAGACGCGAAGCTGCGGGCATCTTCCTGGCTTTGCGCACCGATGGATTGTCCGACACTCACTTCAGATCCTACCTTATTTAATAAGGAGATAGAACCGGACATCCAGGTCAGGATTCCGACAGAACCGATGGCGGCTACGGCTTCACTTCCCAGGCGTCCTACCCACGCCATATCTGTGAGGCTATATGCCATTTGGATAAACGACGTTGCCATGATCGGCATTGCCAGATTAAACAGTTGACGGTTGATAGGACCTTGTGTCAGATTCTTTATTCCTTGCATATAATTTTTCTAATCAAAATGGGCTGCAAAGATACGCAAAATTACTATCTTCGCGCATCTAATTATTCATTAATCAAAGTACATAGATACTATGAAACAGAAATTTTCTACTATTTTTATCTTGCTGCTTCTCTTTTTAGCAGGTTCACGAGTGGTAGCGCAAAATGCTCCGAAACCTTTTGATATTGAACAACCTTCACTTCGCGTATTTCTTCCTGCGCCGGAACTGGCTACAGGGCGTGCTGTGGTTGCGTGTCCGGGAGGTGGATATTCACATTTGGCATTCGAACACGAAGGCTGTGATTGGGCGCCCTATTTCAATAAACAAGGTATTGCATTGATTGTGCTAAAATACCGGATGCCGAACGGTGATCGTACATTACCCATTTCGGATGCTGAAGCAGCAATGAAATTGGTGCGTGACAGTGCCGATGTCTGGAATTTGAACCCGAATGACATTGGTATCATGGGCTCTTCTGCCGGTGGACATCTGGCTTCTACCATTGCCACTCATGCCAAGCCCGAACTTCGTCCAAACTTTCAGATTCTTTTCTATCCTGTGATTACGATGGATAAATCTTATACCCATAGGGGCTCTCACGACAACCTTTTGGGAAAAGATGCTTCTGCTGAATTGGAACTTGAGTATTCTAATGAAAAGCAAGTGACGAAAGATACACCGCGTGCTTTTATCGTATATAGTGATGATGATAAAGTCGTTCCGCCTGCTAACGGAGTTAATTATTATTTGGCGCTGAACAAGAACAATGTTCCTTCAGTGCTTCATATTTATCCTTCCGGTGGACATGGATGGGGAATTCGCGAGGGTTTCCTCTATAAGAATGAAATGTTGGACGAACTGACGTCTTGGCTCCGTAGTTTCAAAGTACCTCATAAAGATGCTATCCGTGTAGCTTGCATTGGAAATAGTATTACGTATGGAGCACGTATCAAGAATCGTGATCGTGACAGTTATCCGGCCGTGTTGAGCCGTATGTTGGGAGAGGCTTATTGGGTAAAGAACTTCGGAGTCAGTGCCCGCACTCTGCTGAACAAGGGCGATCATCCTTATATGAATGAAAAGGCTTATCAGGATGCGCTGGCTTTCAATCCTAATATCGTTGTTATCAAGTTGGGTACGAATGACAGTAAATCATTCAACTGGAAATATAAGGCCGACTTCACGAAAGATCTGCAAACAATGGTCGATGCTTTCAAAGCGCTGCCAGCTCAACCGAAGATTTATCTTTGTTATCCTTCTAAAGCCTATCAGACCGGTGATAATATCAACGATGATATCATCTCTAAACAAATCATTCCGATGATAAAGAAGGTTGCCAAGAAAAATAACTTGTCTGTCATCGATCTTCACGCAGCAATGGACGGAATGCCCCAATTGTTTCCGGATAAGATCCATCCGAATGAAGAAGGGGCTAAAGTGATGGCAAAAGCTGTTTATCAGTCCTTGAAAAAGTAAAATAAGGAACTTGACGATTGTAAAATTTCCGGTTGAAATAATCTCTTTTAGAGAAAGTTTTAACCGGAAATTTTTTAGTTTAATCACAAATAATCTTCTTATAATATGCTAAAAAAGTGTCTTTCTGAAAGTTAGATATGTCGCTAATCTATATTTTTGCGCCCGAAAAATAATAAAATGATAAATAGCGTTATGAATAGACTACAAGATTTTACCTTTTTCTCGCAGTTGATGGCTAACGCTAATATGGGATGGTGGAAAGCCAATTTATCAACTGCGAATTATGAATGTTCTGACTTTATAGTAGAGTTATTAGGTCTGGATCAGACCGGAATTATTAGTTTTGAAGATTTCAATAAACGTATTCAGAAAGAGGAACAACTTTCTACAACTATTCATTCCTATGGTGTGTATCAACGGCCGGAGGTGGTGTATTTGCTTGATACGGTGAAAGGAGCTGTTTGGGTACGTAGCAAGGTATGCTTTCAAGAAACGGATGAAGACGGAAACGAAATCATTTATGGTATATCCGAAGTGCAAGATGGTCCTGATATGGCATCTGCTTATCAAGCTTTGCAATACAGTGAGCGTCTCTTATCTAACATTTTCAAGTATTTGCCTATTGGTATCGAATTATACGATATGGATGGGGTATTGGTGGATTTGAACGATAAGGAATTGGAGATGTTTCATATAGAGAAGAAAGAAGATGTATTGGGTATCAATATTTTTGAGAACCCTATTTTCCCGAAAGAAATGAAAGAACGGCTGAAGAAAAATGAAGATGCCGACTTTACTTTCCGTTATGACTTCTCGAAGGTTGGTTCGTATTATCAGAATACCCAGAAACAGGGCACAATTGATTTAGTGACTAAAGTGACTACATTATATAATAGTGAGCATCAGCCAATAAACTATCTATTGATTAATGCGGATAAGACAGAAACAACAGTAGCCTATAATAAGATTCAGGAGTTTGAGGAGTTCTTTGAACTGGTCGGCGATTATGCCAAGGTCGGTTATGCCCACTTCAATGTTTTGAGTGGACACGGCTATGCTCAAAAAAGCTGGTACAGAAATGTGGGTGAAGCGGATGAAGCTCCGTTGTCCGACATCTTTGGCACATACCGGCATTTCCACCCCGATGACCGTGCCTTGTTGATTCGTTTTCTGGACGACGCACGAAATGGACTTACCACCCAACTTAGCAAAGAGATGCGTGTCCTTAGGGAGGATGGCACATACACATGGACGCATGTCAATCTGTTAGTAAAGAAATATGCCCCGCAAGACCGGATTATCGAGATTATCAGCATCAATTATGATATCACAGAACTGAAAAGGACAGAAGAAATGCTTGTCAAGGCACGTGATAAAGCAGAAGCATCCGATCGGTTAAAGTCTGCTTTCCTGGCTAATATGAGTCACGAAATCCGTACTCCTTTAAATGCTATTGTCGGCTTTTCAAGCCTGTTGACTAGTACGGAAAATGCAGCGGAAAAGGAACTATATAATTCTCTGATTGGACATAACAACAAACTATTATTAAATCTGATTAATGATGTAATTGATCTTTCTAAAATAGAATCCGGTTATCTGGAATTGCGTCCGGACTGGGTTAATCTTACCGAGCTTCTTGACGAGAGTGTAGCGGAGTATGCTCATCAAGTACCATCCGGCGTTGAACTTCTGACTAACTATCCGGCACATGATTCTCTGGTAGAACTGGATAGCCTGCGTATCAAACAGATCTTGAGTAATTTTCTTTCGAATGCCTTAAAGAACACTACCACCGGACATGTGGAAGTCTTCTATGAGGTAGACCACCAATCTGTCAGAATCGGTGTTAAAGATACCGGTCGGGGCATCCCGCAGAATATGCTTGAAAAGATATTCGAAAGGTTTGAGAAGTTGGACTCCTTTGCTCAAGGGGCCGGTTTGGGTTTATCTATCTGCAAACTAATCGTTGAGAAGATGAACGGGCGGGTATTAGTTGATTCCCAACTGGGGATCGGTACTACTTTTGTAATCGAACTGCCGTGTCGTTCTATGCTTGTTGAGTAAGTATATGTGAAGAATCTTAAAAGAAAAATCCCTTGATAACGACTGATTATCAAGGGATTAATTTTGTGTTTTGTGATCCGCCTGGGGCTTTGTTGATATATGCAATATTTTGAAAATCAATAGGATAATCGTTGGTTTTATATGCTATGGTATCTTTTTAGTAACATGAATCTTACTATTATCGAAAATAGCGTTTATCTCTTTCTATTTTTTCTCTTTGATCTTTAAAGTTATCTATGGTTTTAATCAGTTTAAAAGCAAGCTTTTTGATATCACTTTCGCAATGCCCAATATTATTATTATTCTCATTAAAAAAGAAACGTTGATTCTCTATTTTACCGTTATTGATTTTATACTTTACATTTACACTTTTGCGGTTTTTTTCACCCATGTTACTGCTTGGGAAATCTATTGCAAGAAAACATTTGCGAGTAATTGAGTCATACTCGTTTGTTATGTTATTGTATAAAGTAAGAGCACTATCTAAAAATAATGTAGATTGCTTTTTATTTTTTGCTTCAAATGCTTGTAAAGAATAAGCGGCCATTTGAGAGGAAGCTTTCATATAAAAATAGTCTAATGCTAAAAGCTGATTGTACGGAGAATAAGTGCTATCAGGTTCTGTTACTTCAATGATTTGAAGAGATTGAACATCATGAAAGTTGTCTGTTATATATTTTTTAATGGCTGTATTATCCTTTGTACATCCATAAAATAATATTAGCATTAAGACGTATTGTGATATTTTCATAATAGTAATTCTATTTGTTTCCTTGATTATACTTTTTCAAATCAAAATCTCCTTTTGGAGTTTTTTTGCCATTGCAAACAGTTAGCCGTAGACGCGTCTCGTTTGGTATTCTTAAATTATTTAGCTTGCAACTATATAATTTCATATTACTTTCTACTCCTAAATTGTTGAGTAGATTTTCCTTTTTAATCTTCCCAACTATCTTCAAGTCGGTAAAAGCCCGTGTTAGAGTGTCATCAATGTTCATAGATATTAAATTAGTCTGAAATGAACAAAGTGGACGCTCTTTTTGTTTAGGCAGATTTGGCAATTTCTAGCTGTCCTTTCAAATTTCTTATTTCATCATATAGCATTTTGTTTTCTAAAGCCATCTCTTTAAGCTCGGTAGCGGTTTGTCCGAATAGGTTTACTATTCTTTCATACTTCTTTATGCTTACATATTGACTTTCATCAAAATTATCACTTTTATTTTCGCTTACAGTTTTATACATTTCTCCTTCTCCTCGAAGAAGCCATTCGGCAGAAATGTCTCCAAATGCGTTAAGCATAGATTCTATAACCTGTAATGACAGCTTTCTATTACCGGATAAGTACCCGCTCATTGTTGTTTGAGCTATCCCTAACTTCTTTGAAAATTGGTTGTCTGTTAGTTCTAGCTCTTTTATTGTTTGAATAACCCTTTGTAAAATAGGACTTTCCATGTGTTTATAATTTAGAATTGATATAAATAACTCAAACTCGTAAACTTTTAACTATTAGAATATGTTTGATTAACTCAAACTCGTTATATTTGCATCCGTAATCTAATAACGCAGGATGCAAACGGATACAAAAAGGGCTGTCACGACATAAGCCGTGATTTTGCTGAACCCAAAATTGTCTCAACGGCAAATATAGTGACTCCCTTTTAAATATCCAACAAAAAAGACGATAATGTCTAGTAGGTTTCGTGGCTGTTACCTCAAATGAAGAAATAATAATCCCGGCTCTATTCGAGTATCTGTCTAACAGCCACATTAAGACGGAGAAAGAATGGAGCTTTGTTTTTTTTAATCAGCTCATGATCTGATAGGAATGGAGGAATTATGAATGAAACAGAAGCAATTTTAAGTCTTTTGAAAGCGTTGTGTGGTGAAGTGGAGGCATTGCGTCTTGAACTCGAAGATCGCAATTCAAAGAAGAAGAATTATACAATGAATGAGGCTTGCCAATATCTGCGTATAAGCCGTACTACCATGTATACCAGAATGTCTATGGGTGAATTTCCTTGGGCTGTAAAGCGTGGTAAGAGTTATCTGTTTCCTTTTGAAAAACTAAAAAAATATGCCGGCAATCAGATTTAGTATCTGTAATGCGCATATATCTGAATAAAAATTGTTGTGTTCTGCTCCTGTGAAGTGCCCAGTTCATTTTTAAAGTGTGAGTTTAAAGACCGAGGCGTTTTTTCTCGACAAGAAAAGCTCCTCATAAGTGTACGGTTCGTGAGAATAGTTCACTTTTTGAAATAGGCAATTCAATTTATTCAATAACATTTAAAACTAAAAATTATGGCAATGCACACATTTTTTGAAGTTCGTGTTCGTTACGAGAAAATGATGGAGACTGGTTCCAATAAACAGGTAACCGAACCTTATTTGATCGACGCATTAAGTTTTACGGAAGCGGAAGCCCGTATTACTGAAGAAATGAAGCCTTTTATTTCAGGTGATTTTAAAGTAAAAGCGGTAAAGCAGGCTAATTTCAGCGAGTTGTTTTCCAGTAATAATGCGAAGGCGGACATTTGGTATAAAGCTAAATTAGCTTATGTTACCTTGGATGATAAATCCGGTGCGGAGAAGAAGACCTATACCAATATCCTCATCCAAGCACTTGATTTACGCGATGCGGTTAAGAGATTGGATGAAGGAATGAAAGGAACCATGTCAGATTACAAAATCGTGTCCATATCCGAAACAAAGATAATGGACGTATATCTGTATACTCCGGAAAAAGAACAATGATGAATAAGAGAACGAAGCTATTTATAACATTAATTGCAGCCATTACAGTGATTGGTGGCTGCATTTACTCCGGAAGAGTTGAGTATAACGATGCTGTGTTATCTGGTATGAGTGCGGATAAGTATCAGTATATCCATGATCGTCTGGGAGATCATGCCTCTCTAGAAGATGTGGTTAAAGAATATATGATTAATCAAAAATATTATGATTCAATTTTAAACGAATAAGATGGAACTAAAAGATTTTAAAATACCGCCCGAATGCTCCCGTATATCAATAAAAGCGGAAGGCCGGGCATTGACGATTTTGTTTGAGCCTGAAAATCCGAACATTTTCTTTTGTCAGGAAACGGGCCGTACCGAGGAGGAACCGAGAGTGGGGCAGTTGGCTGTTTTGTGGGATGAACTGCATAATGATGCTATAATATCGAGAGTGTCCGATATTGACTATAAAGAATTTATCTACATGGCAAGTAACGGAATGTGGTATAGAAACGCTGCTCGTTTCCGGGATGAAGAGCAATATAATAAGATACTTTTTGCAAACGATGATAAGAAAACTGAAATCCAAAAAGAATGATTTAAAAACAAAGCTGGATACTGTATTTAGTCGATATATCCGCTTGCGTGATGTCCGACCGGACGGAACGTTTACCTGTATTTCATGTAATAAGGTTCTCCCCTACAATCAGTCTGATTGTGGACACTATATCAACAGAAAACACATGAGTACCCGTTTTAGTGAAAAAAACTGTAATGCGCAGTGTCGCTCATGCAACAGGTATGATGAAGGTAATATCCAGGGTTATCGTCGTGGTCTTATTGCTAAATACGGAGAATCTACTGTGGTTTTATTAGAGTCTATGAAGAATCAGGTTAATAAGATTTCTGATTATGAATACGAGGCAATGATTGACCATTACCGGAAAGAGGTTAAACGTCTGAAAAAAGAGAAAGGGATAAAATGATGAAACAGGAGATGTATAAGAAGGTCAAATGTGATTGTCGTGATTGTGAAAATTCCGGTCCCGTAGAAAATTTCATGGTGACTTGTTCCAAGTCGGATAAATGGAAAAAAGCTATAGGGACAAGAATGTGCGGCTATTTTAAAAAGAGAGATGTTCGACAAGATAATAATGAAAGCGACGGTTGATCCTGCGGATATTGACACTATTGTGCTTCGAAATTATCTTGAACAATGTACTGAAGGTGACGAAGTTTTCTATAAATCTACCGCCTATGCAAATTTGGATGGATGCTTTATAGAGCTTCGAGGTAATAGATTAAAATGTAAATGTTCTATATGCAAACTGTATAGTAAGGGAAAAACCGGCAAACTGGATAATAGTCGTCCAATGACATTCGCGATGGCTGTCCGGACAATAAAGGAGCTTCTGTTAAGGTTGTGTGTAAGAATAGAAAATGCTGTGGTAACTTATTATGAAATAGGTATTACCATGAAGATGGCTTGTTCTGCCGATCAGTACATTAGACAAGTATTGGAGGTATCGGATCGTGTACTTTGGAATGATGCAAACTTCCCGGAATATAGGCAAAAGACTACCGAGAAGAGCAAATATTATCGAAAGGTTATGAAGATCTATGATAAATCTTTCGAGGCAGAATCAAAGGGGAGGCGTGTTGGTGATAATATCCTGCGTATTGAAACGGTTTATCGTCACCAGTCTGTATCAATGCTTGAACTTGTTGATAATTTCTTTCTGTCAAAGATGGGAAGAATATTCTATAAGGATTGGTCAGAAATATGTTTTGTGCGGGAATTATCCGCAATTAAAGGGGTGAAAATATCCCAATTGGAAAAAGCTAGAGAGGTTCATAGGTTGGGAGTAACCAGATATAAGGAGCGTTATAAGCAAATGTTTCTTGATGGAAAGTTGACTAAAAAACAATGGGAAACGATTCGGAACTTTGCTAACAGTTGGATGATCGAACGCGAAAAATATGTGGAAGAGATTGGAGGACTGGAGCGTGAATTTAAAGACCGTCTTCTTTCTAATTTTCAAATAGGGATATTTACACCAATTTGCAAAAAGAATGTAATTGCTTGATAATCAAATATTTACAGGTTTCATAAAAAGCACCATAAGGTGCGCGTTTAATGCGCTGATTATTAAGAGGTTATGAAAATAAAACTAATGATTTAACGATTTACGGCAACTTGTCCTATACTGCCCGCAGGGCAGTTGGGTAACAACTTAAAAGGGCAGTTTGCTTTAAAAAGAAAAAACTATGACGTATAAAGCTTTAGGCGTAATTATTGCGGTAATGCCTACCGCACATGGAACAACAAGAAACGGAAAAGATTGGGAAAAACAGGAATGTGTACTGGAAATGTCGGATAAGTATCACACAAAGATGAAGTTTTCCGTTTATTCCTGGGATGGTCCTATCGAAGATCCTCTTAAAACAGGGGACAGCGTTGAAATATCCTTTATGGTAGAGGCAAGAGAAGTGAAAGGAAATTGGTTTAATGAGGTGAAAGCTTATAATATAGAACGTAAGTAAGGTAACGAGAAGCTGGATTAGTTATGAGAATACTCCTAAACCTCCTCCTTCTCCTAGGAGTGAACATCTTATTTTACCTGTTAGTCTACCGGTTGGCGGACTACTTGATAAATACAATTAATTAAATTATTAGAAATGAATACACAATTTGAAAGATCGGCTACTGCTACCGATGAATGGTATACACCAAAGGAAATCGTAGACGCTTTAGGAAAGTTTGATTTAGATCCATGCGCTCCGATTAATCCACTTTGGAAAACAGCTACACAAATGTACAACAAGAATGATGACGGGCTTATTCAAGAGTGGAAAGGTCGTGTATGGCTCAATCCTCCTTATTCCCGTCCGCTTATTGAACAATTCGTTCGGAAATTGGCAGAGCATGGAAATGGTATCGCATTGCTTTTTAATCGTTGCGATTCTAAGATGTTCCAAGATATCGTGTTCGAGAAAGCCACGGCAATGAAGTTTCTACGTAACCGGATTCGCTTCTTTCGCCCGGATGGGACACGTGGAGATTCACCCGGATGCGGTAGCATCTTAATCGCTTTTGGTGAAGAAAATGCAGAAGTATTAAGAGCCTGTGATATTGCAGGTAAGTATGTACGAATCAATTAGAGTAACCCTTGCAAGTTCTTGAAGAATTATCAAGGATTTGCGAAAAACAAATAAAGATGAGTAAAATAGATTTGAACGCCCTCCGTGATAGGGCATATAAAACCGCTTGTGAACACGGTTTCCACGATCAAGAATTGAGCAACGAGCACTGTCTTTGCCTTGTTATATCCGAACTCATGGAGGCTGTGGAAGCTGATAGAAAAGGTAAACGAGCCAATGTTGATCGGTATAATAAGAAGATTGCTAACAGCCGCATTTGTCAAGGGATAGACCCAGACATTCCCAAAGAACGTGGTTACGAAGTCGCATACAATGAAACTATAAAAGGCTCAATTGAGGAAGAGTTAGTCGATGCTGTAATCCGCTTGCTTGACCTTGCAGGACTTCGAGGAATAAGCCTTGAACTTGCCAACGGAGATATTGAGGACTGTATTGAAG
>ENA-ORUF01003389-ORUF01003389.1-human-gut-metagenome-genome-assembly--contig:-NODE-3389-length-11672-cov-1.995954_pt1 | contig 11672 bp, 7 predicted proteins | sample MGYA00242077_ERZ509203 | MGnify/ENA primary metagenome ERZ509203 (study PRJEB26280, sample SAMEA2338834) | human gut metagenome | biome: human gut; feature: human-associated habitat; material: faeces...
ACGGTCTATCTCCCGTCCGATTTCTTTCGGTTGAGTGAAGTCCATAGGCGTTCCGGCCACCGGAACGATCTCACCCGTTGTCATAAAGGTACTGTCGACCGGAGTATACCCATCCGCATTCACATACAACAAATGATCCGTAGCGGCAACAGCCGGATTACCCGACAAATTGAAATAAGAGTGATTCGTCATATTGATCACCGTTTTCTTATCTGTCACAGCCTCGTACTGAATATCGATAGCATTATCATCTGTAAGATGAAAGCGCACTTTCGCCCGTACATTCCCAGGGAAATTCTGATCGCCATCCGGAGAAAAACGGGTCAGTTCGAGAGTCGTACCATCGATCTGATTAGCTTCATACATCTGATATTGCCAACCTTCCGGCCCCCCGTGTAAACAATGTCCATAGTTATTCTGCGGCAATTGAATAGTTTCGCCATCGATTTCGATTCTTCCCTGTGCAATCCGGTTAGCATACCGACCGATAGAGGCGCCAAAATCACTGGGTATATTCCGATAATCTGCCAAACTATCGAACCCCAATACCACATCTTTCCTATTGCCATGTTTATCCGGAACCAAAACAGACACGATACGGCCACCGAAATTAGTGATACAAACTTCCATTCCGGCCGAATTCTTCAAAGTATAGAGACCGGCCTGTTTCCCATCGATCTCTGCCTGAAACTTCTTCGGATTCAGTCCGGAAAGAGTTGTCTCTTCCTTCGCTTTTGGGGAACAAGAACTCATGATTCCTGCAACAACCACCAAACCCAATACAAACGTTTTCATAATCTTTGCTATAATTTATGATTTAGATTTCATTTTAGTATATTCAAATTTTCAGGACTATTCATTTTTGAAACGCCCACATAAGTGTTAAAAAAACACTTCAAATATAGTGTGTATAAAACACTTTAAAAATATTTTTTACAACTTTCTTTGAAATATTTTCAATAACTCACTGTATATCTACCGATTAATAAAAGTAATTTAGACTATTTTTAAATAAAAATCCGGGTATCACCGACGTCATCGTCGTACTCCTTATTATTAAAAGTACGATAAATTCAGATCCCGATGAACATTTGTAAAATCTGCTTTTTTTACATAAATTGCGCTCCTTTATGATAAAGAAAGAAGCCTGACGCAAACGATAACTTTTTCGAAAGCAACAGGCAACAGATTAAGACACACCATTAATAAATTTATAACAATAAAGAAATCATGGATACTCGTATCGTAAGAAATCTATTCAAAGAAAAATTCGGAACCGAAGGAATGTTGTATTTCTCTCCCGGTCGTATTAACCTCATCGGCGAACATACAGATTACAATGGAGGATGTGTTCTTCCAGGTGCCATCGATAAAGGCATCTTAGCAGAAATCAAACCCAATGGGACAGACAAAGTCCGGGCCTATTCGGCAGACCTGCAAGCTTATGCCGAATTCGAAGATAAACCCGAAGCTTCCTGGGCACATTACATCTTCGGAGTATGCCGCGAAATGCTGAAACGGGGGGCACAAATCAAAGGTTTCGATACCGTTTTTTCAGGTGATGTACCTCTTGGAGCCGGTCTTTCATCATCGGCAGCCCTCGAGAGTACTTTTGCTTTTGCTCTGAATGAGATTTACAAGGCCGGATTCGATAAAAAAGAATTGGTACTGATCGGACAAAAAACAGAACACCATTATTGCGGGGTAAATTGTGGTATCATGGATCAATTTGCATCGGTTTTCGGTAAAGCAGGAAACCTGATCCGTCTGGATTGCAGTACGATGGAATATGAATATATCCCTTTCGATCCACAAGGCTATAAATTAGTATTGATCGATTCTGTCACCAAACACGAACTGGTCGATTCACCCTATAACAAACGCCGCCAATCCTGCGAAAGGGCAGCAGCAGCTATCGCCGGTAATCATCCGGAAGTAAAACTGCTCGGAGATGCAACCCTGGAAATGCTGGAAGAAGTTAAAGATAAAATCAGTGAAGAAGATTACATGCGGGCAACCTATGCCATCCAGGAAAACAGCCGGCTTGCCGATACTTGCGAAGCTTTAAAACGAGGTGATTACGAAACCGTAGGGAAAAACATATACGCTACCCATCATGGCATGAGCAAACTTTATGAAGTCAGTACCGAAGAATTGGATTTCCTGAACGATGTCGCCAAAGAATGTGGGGTAACCGGTTCACGGATCATGGGAGGTGGTTTCGGTGGATGTACGATTAACCTGGTAAAAGACGCTTATTACGACCGATTCATCGAAACAGCGATCAGTCGTTTTAAGACAAAATTCGGTAAAGAACCGAAAGTATATCCGGTAACCATCAGTGACGGAGCACGCAAATTGAATTAAAACAAAATCATCCTAGCTAAAAAATTCATGGAGAGGGACTCCCCGGAAGGTTTTTCCTCTTCATGAAGAGGAAAAATAATAACAATGACAACCTATCCGATCCGGGCTGCCCAATCGGTAACAATCTAGCGTAACACAGGAGACAGGGGGATAAACCAACACCCCGTCCCCCGTGAGTTATTTTATTTTTTCAGGAAAGCCTGGTATTCTTCCCACAAGCTATCTGTCGTCACTTGCTCGCCGAAAATATGTTTCATGGCTTTATCGAAGCTCCAGGGAACGATCTCTAAAGCCGATTTATTGAATTTTCTCAGGAAATCCGGATCTTTGCCGGTCAACCACTCCAGGAAAAAACCGGTCGTCCGGTACCCATCCATCCAGTGTCCGCCCGGTTTACGGCTATCCACCGGGAAAAAGCCATTATGATAACGGACTGCATCGGCCATTCCTTCGATAAATACCCAGAATTCGGTTCCGGGTTTATAACCGCCGATCCCCTGAGGTTCCAATTGGTAAGCATGAGTCAGCTCGTGATAAAGCACTCCCCGGGTTTCATAGAGCACCTTATCGTCTCCCTGGCTATCCTCCGATTTTTCCACCCACCGGGAACTATAGAAAATATTGACCACCGGCGGTTGTCCCCCTTTAGCCGAAATACCGTCGGTATCCTCCAGGTTGTATTCGATTTTCTCTACTCCCGGCATAGAATCCGTCGCCGACCAATAAAGCGTCTGAGCTACCCATAAAGCATGTTGTTGGATGAAAGCTTCCGGTTCGGGTACGATCCGTCTATAAATCTGAGCCCCCTTCGTTCCGGCCGCCTTATCTTTAAAATCAATGACAGGATAAGAGAAATTCTTCCAATTCGGAGCCTCCCACTTCTGAGCCCATACTCCTTGTGAACAGAATAAAACGAACAGAACAAACAAAACTTTGAAGTCCTTCATATCATACAAAACTTTGAAGTCTAAAAAATCATGAAGGCGATCACTTCGACAAAGTAAAACAGTCGATATCCGGAGCCCAATTATAACTGTTCCCCATCCGGACCGTATTGTATCCGGGTTTCAGAGTCACCGGAACAGTCACAGTCCGCAGCCCGTTATCGTCCCCCAGTTGTTTCAACACCTGTTTTTCCCCATTGACCGTCAGTTCCAGCTGCCGCCCGGCACCCTGTGTATATTGAACGGTCATCCGGTATTGTCCTCCTTTTTCGCTATATACCTCTTTCCATTCTGCATAATTTTCCGGTTGTCCCCCCAAATACCCGACGATCATTTTCCCGGAAGTACCTTCTTGCGGAGTATATCTGACTGCATTCGGATTTTTACCCAAATCATCGAATAAAGGCAGGTAAGCCCATTCGGCTTCGTACACTGTCGGTTCGATCCGTTTTTTCCCTTCGATCCGTAAAATCATCGCCCCATGGGCCGGAACTTCCTGTTTCAACGCCCCGTCCACTTTACCCAAATCGCGGTGTTTCACCAAATCCCTCACCTTTACTGTACCCTCGAACTCGAGATCTGTCAAAGGTACGGTGAAAGAACAAGGCTGCTCAGAAGGATTGTAAAGCGCTACAGCACGCACCTTCCCCCGTTTTTGTTCGATATCTTTTACCAACACATAACCTTCATTTTCGTGCTGAACGACATAAGCTTGCAAACCCAGCGGATCCTGATTCAGGGCTAAAAGTTCCTTATTTTTCAATAGCTCTAAAGTGGCATCCGACATTTTCTCCAGATTACATCCGATCAGCAAAGGCGAACTCATGATACACCATAAACCGAAATGAGCCTCTTCTTCGGTTTGGGTCAATCCTTCTCCCCCTACCGGGCTGGCTTCCCGGAATCCGACCACCATCATGTCCATATCGTTATAATGTCCGTCTCCTGCATAAGCCGACAGATAAAGATTTTTCCCGACGACATATTTTATCGATTCCCATCTGGCCTGGATATCACCGCTAATCCGCCAGGAACCGGCCACTTCTTTCGCCCAGGTACCCGGATAAGCCCAACGGCAAATGTTAAGGGCGACCTGCCGGTTTACGATATCGATATGCTGACGGATATCGGTATACCGGTCTCTTTCGTTCAACCCCAGATAACTGCCCCCGCAATAATCGATTTTAATAAAATCAAAACCCCAGTCCCCGAAATACAGCTGGGCATCCTGTGCTTCGTGCCCGTAAATTCCGGCCCCGATCCCCGCTTTATCCTGATCCGACATAGAACCACAGGTATTATTCCCGGCATCTGTATAAATACCGGCCTTCAACCCCAGATTGTGGATATGATCCACGACGACTTTCATACCGTTCGGAAACCGCTGTGCATGTTCATGCATCTTTCCGGTTTCATCCCGATAACCGAAAAATCCGTCATCGATATTTATAAACCGGTATCCTGCATCTTTTAAGCCCTTCTCCACCATCAAATCGGCCTGATGCTTGATAATATCTTCGCTGATATTTACGCGGTAGGCATTCCACGAACTCCATCCCATTAAAGGAGGTTTACAAGCCGGCTCCTGAGCCGTCGTTCTTCCGCCAAGCAGCGATAGCGCCGCTAAAGCCATCAAAAATTGTTTTTTCATGTGTAGTTATTTATGTGTTACTGTCTCTACAAACAAAGCCCTTAAAATTTATAAAAGCCGGCTTGACTTCATAATTCGAAATATCCTTGATAGCCCAACAACCAATAAACAAAATCGGGCGGAAATGACTCTAAAACATCCAGTCCGCTATATCGGCAAAGCCGGATACGAATTTTTACTATCGCTTTTCATGTCATTGGTCCTGAAAAGCATTGAAAAAGCTACGGTTTCAGTTCGTTGACATACTTCGAATAATTCAGCTCAAAGTTAGAATAATTATATTTATTTAGCAATACCGTATGGGATTCCGGGACGGAATCCCATACCACTATAAATATGAATGTCTACTTACTTCACTTTCTCCAACATCTCCTCATACGACTGGCAGTAATACTCCATGACAGGCATTCTTTTTCCCCCTACCGTCATGGTCCGGCCGGAAGTGTCTTCTTTGCCTTTCAATGCTTTGACACGCTTTTCCAGCAGAGCGGCGAACTTCTTGCGTTCTCCGGCATTTTTCCATCCTTCCGCGCTCTGTCCGTAAAACAACGCGTTACAGGCATAAAACATCTGATCTTCCACCATGCGGCTAAAACGATTATACTCGGTCATCGCTTCCAACAGGGCTGCCCACTCCGCCGTGCCGATAGTTCCATCCACCAAAGCGGCAGCACGAATACCCTCCGCTTCCGGCACCCGGTATTCTTTCATGAGGGCATAATAGGCTTCCAGTCCGGCAACATCATACCCAACGATTTTCTTCGCCTCCCGCCTGAGGTATTTCCTTGCACCGGCTTCCCACACCCTCTCCAGATGCAGACCGGCCTTTTCACCGTAACGCTTCACCAATTCTGCCTTGCGGGCATATACCGACCGGAAGACAGCATAATCCGGAGTAACATAACCACAGAATATCCGATATACATTTGTATCCGTAAACACAGCGTCCGTCTTGTCTTTCAGGAAATCATCAGCTACGGAACGAATAGTCCCCGACATGGCGGCATCGTCGAGTAAAGCCAGGTATTCTCCGATAAATTCCGATGAACGTTCACCAGCGGCATAGCGTTTGTGCATACCCGCTAATCCGCCTCCCTTCACACCATTCTCCGCAAAGTCTATCAATTCGTCTACACTCAGATAGCCGGCATGACGGCATAGTAACTCGCCCTTCACATTCAACACCAACAGGGTGGGATAAGCATTGACATCATATCTCTTCCGCAATTCCACGCCCTCGCCTTTCTCCATGTCTATTTTTACCGACACGAAACGGGGATTGAAATACTCACCCGCTTTCTCCTGGACAAATTCTTTAGACGCCATCAATTTGCAAGGACCGCACCAACTGGTGTAACAATCCATAAACACCAATTTGTTTTCGGACTTGGCAGCCTCCAAAGCTTCGGCAAAGCCGCCCTCGCGGAAGTTGATCTGTGCCGAAAGAGATAAAGCCATTGCAGCCATAAATACAGCTAATACTATCTTTTTCATTCTATTGCAAATTTAATCGTTTAATACGCCGGACCGACATACCCGACTATCAGTCCGGCACTGTATCAGGAATAAAACCATTATCTCATCAATACGGGAAATCAGGTCCCATTCCATATAATTCCGCATACTTAGTAAAGGCATAATAATTCGGGCTCGCATAGTCCTGTAAAGGACAGGCATAGCATACCTTCTTCAGGATTCCGGTTCCGGTTACCGTATGCACCGGTTTGCCCGAAGGTTGTCCACCGGCAATCTTATACATCGACAACGTATATTCATCGCCATTTTGTATACCGATAACGATATAATCAAAAGATGAACCGTAAAACAAATCGGCCATATAAGTAATCGTTCCCGCCGGTAACCCTTCCACCGGTATGGCAGAAGTTTCGGTACCTTCCGTAAGGCTATAACGATACAAACGGTTGTCGTCTACTCCATAAATAGAGGTAGAAGTCAGTGCATTTCCGGCAATTACATCTGCCTTGGCTAAATGAAGGGAAGCATCTAACCGGATGACCTGATCGATACCTCCTCCCGGTTGTAACACAACCACATAACGTCCTTCCCCGGCAACGTCGAACAAATACCAGATCGTATTTTTACCGGCCCGGTGATTCCAGCCCGATGCCACAGGAGCCGCCTGTTCCCAATCCACTTTAACTCCCTCATAACCATCCTTGTACTTAATTTCTTCCATATCCGAACCGGAGGTATACATCAACCGCCGGGTTTCTCCGCTCCAAAAAGAAAGATTCTGCCCGTCGTAAGCCTGAATGAATGAACTGGTCCCTTTTCCGGCAGGATAACCTAATTTTCCGGTGCTGTATTCACTAGCGAAACTTCCACCGCCAAGATCATCCAGTCTTACTCCCTTATTCGAGAACAGCATATTCCCTCTCATTGCAGAAACCATAGCATAAGGCACTTCTTCCCCGTCCATCTCAGAAAAAAGCAACGAAGACCGGTCGAAAAGTGTCGACATATCTATCGTAGAATAAATCGAAAACTCATTCTGTCCGCTAGTGACAAAAACACCCGTAGCATAGGTCGATTTTGCCGTTGCGGGATCGATATAAATTTTGTTATATACCGGGCACATATTGCAAGGTTTCCCGCTTTGTGCTTCTCCCTGTACTGAAGCAATCACGTCCGGTATGACCGTCTTTTGACGGTCATTGTAAAAATCCATATCCGTGTTTCCGTCCGTCGTTTCTTTTAAAATATAAAATCCTTCCGAAAAGGCCGAAGTCACTTTCAAAGAAAATTCTGTCAGGTTGAAATAACCGGTTTCTTTATTCGTCACTTCGCAAACAACCGTATAAGTTCCGATTTTCAACTCCACAGGATAGGAAAGCTTTTTTTCCGCACCGATTTGCACGGTACGATAACCGTCTTCCGTACGGTCGCTGAACTCCCCGCCGTATATATACCACCGGTATTCCAGTTCCGTATCGGAATACCCTGTCACTTTCGGTGTCAATTCCAATACTGTCGAATAAGCGACGGCTGACGTATCGGCAAACTCCTCTATGGTTATTTCATTCACCATACTTTCCGGGGTTGCCATCGTACTGTCGTCTTCATAACAACCGGTAATCCCAAGTATGCAAGCCCAAAACAGGCCAATATATATTTTTTTCATCTTCTTACTGTTTAAATCATTCATATTACCTTCCCCATTCTTTCGGTGTAAAATCGACCGGCTTCCCGGTATCACTTTCCTTCCAGACGTCGAGCTTATTCTGCAGGCGTTCTACATTCTCCTGCTCCAACTGTTCGGCAAACCACCCGGCCAGCCACTTAATGTAGTTGGGATCTTTCGGTGATAAAGTTCCGAATCCGTATATATCTGCGAAAAGACTGTTGATATATTCGTCATCCCAACTTTTTTCCGTCCATTTCATCATCAATTCATGCTTTTTCTCCCCATATTCTCCGAAATAATAATCCAAAGACGCCAAATCCCAGGCATTCGGTTTAGACAGACGGTCGGAAACCGTCAGCGTATAAGTAGAAAATTCCGGATAGCCTGTTTTGAAATTTGCATTTTCTCTAAAAGTGATTCGCAAAACGACATTCCCTTCTGCCAAAGAAGGATCACGTTTCAGGATCACCGGAATATGAGCGGTTGCCGAATGGGCAGGAACAACATAGAACTCCGCCAGTACCGAATCGTCAAATGCTATATAATGCGTACCTGCAACGGCATTCTTCGTTCCTTCCACCATCACTTGCTGCAAGGCCAGCGGACGGTCTTCCGCTGAAAGTTTTCCCATAATATCCACATCTAACCATACCGTATCGCTCAATTGTCCTTCCGGTGTTTTCAGTTTGAAAGAATGGCTCCCGTTTCGCATCATCTCAGTGACCTCTTCCGTACTGAGCTGGCTACCATAATTAAAATTCAACAAACAATCCGGATCTTCAAACACCGGTAAATCTTTTTCACAGGCAGTAATACACAACAACAACATGCTGCATAACCATATATTCAATCGTTTCATCGCTATTCGTTTAAAAAAATTAAGGATTAAATTCCGTATTTACACAATTCCACAAGATATAATCATCCTCCGTCATTTCCTGAGTCTCCAACCACAGTATATCCTTGACCTGATTTCGCTTGTAGGTATAAAACAACTGTCCTTCGGCAAAAAACTCCCGCCGGTATTCAGCCATCAGCTCACCGGAACGATCGTTTAAACCGTCAAATACATCTTTATCCAAAGCGACACCGCATTCCAACATATAATCTTTATACAAAGCATTGGCCTCACTGAGCGAAGGTGTTGTCTCCACCGCAATCAAATACATCTCGGACATCCGGAGCATGGGTATAATCTGATAATACAACGCTTTATTCTCCACATCATCGGCAAAATAATATTTCAGAATAGTTACATTCTTCTTCGAAGTTGAAGATTTGGCATTTTTGTTCCACATGAATGCATAACGGTTGTCCGAATCCGTCGGAACTCCCTCAAAAAGCCGGGTCAGACGTTCGGGCGTAATATAGAGATAGTTTACTCCGGTTTGTACATCAGCCCCGCCGATCAGAATCGAAGCAACATCTTTCACATTATATTTACTCAGATAAAAAAGACACTCGTTCGGGCAGGCCTTATAACCGTTGGTTTCACGATCACTGCTACCGCTCAGTGTCATCACCGGATTTCCATCCCGGTCTTTGGCATCGATGACCGCCTTCGCTGCATCGTAAGCCATTGCCAGATATTTCGGATCGGCTTTCCCCAGATAAAGATACATCCGGGACTGCAAAGCCTTTACAGCCCAATAGTTCAGACGGGACTGCCGGTAACACATATAGGTATCTTCAATCTCCACCGACGAAGGTGCATTCAATTCTTCAAAAGTATATCCGAAAATCGGATCATTGTCTTTGAGCAGCTTTTCAGCTTTATCAAGGTCGGCGATCAATTTTTCGCTATATCCGGTGAAATCATAGCGGGTGGCTCTCTCGTCGAAGGCCGTCACTTCGGAATAAGGCAAGCTTACTTTTGTTCCTTGTCCCCCGGGGACTTCACCGAACAAACGTAAAACATCCAACTGACAATAGGCACGGATAGCATAGGCTTCACCGAGGATTACCGAACGGGTTGCTTCGTCGGGGAAAGCGGCTGCATTATCTTCTGCATGTTTGATAACCAGATTGGCCTGAACAATGATATTATAAAGCTTGGAATAAATAGCCTGGACAGCCTGCCGTGCTCCGTCATTGTCGTATTCGTGCAACATCAGGTGATAATCCTGATACCGATCGCTGGTAGACGAGGGTTCATCCGGCATATGCCACAATCCGGCCAAAGCTTCCGTACAACTCATCGTCAAACGGCAACCATACACATCTTCGTTAGCCAAAGCCATATAGCATCCGGTGAGAGCATCCCGAAAACCTTTGTAGGTCGAAAACTGATCTTCTTCTTTCTGTTCCGTATCGGGACGCACATCCAGCCAGTCGTTGCAAGAAACGGCCGACCACCCCAACAGGGCTATAAATCCTATAAATTTATATATTTTCATATCTATCGTTATTTATCCTGTCGTTAAAATAAAAATTTTATACTTCCCTGAATATTCCGGGCAAAAGGATAACTGGTACCCCGTTCCATCTTGATTGTCGAGAAATGCCACAAATCGGACATATTCACACCGAAGGTCACCGATGTCGCCCGCATGTATTTCTTTACCCACGCAGAATCCCATTTATACTGAAGCCCGACAGACTGAATCTCGAACACCTTATCGTCCATGACAAAGCGGGAAGTGGCACGGGTCGAACTATCGTCGTATTTCCTGAATGGAACGATATCCCCCGGTTTCTGCCAGCGGTCGTACAGAGCCCGGGCATCCACATTCTGTGCCATCAAGGTGGTACGCCCGACTTCTACCCGGTCGATAATCGTCGAATTGTACCTCTTCCCACCCCAATAGAAGGAAGCCGATACATTTACCGTCAATCCTTTCCACATAAACATCGTATTGGCAATACCCCGGTACCTGGGATCTGCCTGACCGACATAAACCTTATCGGAAGCCTTCCAGATATCCGTCCGGTTACCGTCTTTATCCAAAAAAATCTCCTGTCCGTTGGCCGGATCGATTCCCAGAGAACGAACGACATAAATACCGTTTTGCGGACGTCCTTCATAAAACAGATTGGCGACATCTACATCCTCTTTCAGATAAGCCTCGTTCTGGGCTTTAATGGCTTCCGACAGCTTCGAAACATAATTCTTATTGTAAGTCAGCTGACCACCGATAATCCAGTTGATATCCCGCTCAGCATTCCGGATAACATAAACACTGGCAGAGGCTTCCCAACCGTTGTTTTTCACTTCTCCGACATTGTCGACGTAGGAAGCAAAACCGTTGGAATGCGGCAGATCCATATTGGAAAGCAAATTAGAGGTTTTCTTGGTATAAACGTTGAATTCCCCCTTCATACGTCCTTTCCACAATCCGAATTCCACCCCGAGTTGAATTCATCGGTTTTCTGCCAGGTCAGATAAGGATTACCCAATCCCTGCAATTCCGCTCCGGTCCAATACATATACCGGTTGTCCGTAATATATTTATACAACGTATTGGCACCGTCGGATCCCTGCTGTGTACCGGTCTGTCCGTAAGAAGCTTTCAACCGCAGAATATTTGCAAAACTACCCTTCAGGAATTTTTCATTGTGCAGGTTC
>ENA-ORUF01003390-ORUF01003390.1-human-gut-metagenome-genome-assembly--contig:-NODE-3390-length-11671-cov-1.988722_pt1 | contig 11671 bp, 9 predicted proteins | sample MGYA00242077_ERZ509203 | MGnify/ENA primary metagenome ERZ509203 (study PRJEB26280, sample SAMEA2338834) | human gut metagenome | biome: human gut; feature: human-associated habitat; material: faeces...
TGGGAGCCTTCCACAGCAGAAAAAGAATAGTTTTTACCATTCAAGGAAGCTGAAGCCGACTTTATTTGTTCATTTCCCTGCACTTGAATTTGCAGCTGATAGCTGTTCCCTTCCTGAAGAATATAAGCCGGTGATGCATAAATGGCGAATTTCTTATCGTTCTTTAAACAGGAACTCATTCCCAATACTAAAGCAGCAGAAACTGCTATTAATTTCAATTTTCCTAATGTTCTCATTCTTAATTGTTTTTTGATAATAATAAAATCTTTTCCCGATATGATAAATTCGCCCGCGAAGATGTAGATTTTTTTTTAATCTTACAAGAAAATAGAAAGATATCTCCATGTAAATGAAACATTTTTGAATCATTTGTGTACAATTTGTTAGAGTATAAAAAAAGGGTATGATACTACAATTTGCTTTTGTTTTAACAGCGATCATCGTCGGTGCCCGTTTAGGAGGTATCGGTTTGGGGGTTATGGGAGGTATCGGTCTGGGAATTTTGACTTTTGTTTTCGGTTTACAACCGACAACCCCTCCTATTGATGTGATGCTGATGATAGTTGCTGTTATTACTGCCGCTGCTTGTATGCAGGCAGCCGGAGGATTGGACCTGATGGTACGCGGAGCCGAGCACCTCTTACGGAAACGTCCCGCCCAAATCACCTTCCTAAGTCCCCTGGTGACCTATTTCTTTTCTTTTGTAGCCGGAACAGGCCATGTCGCTTATTCTGTTCTTCCGGTCATTGCCGAAGTAGCCCGGGAAACCAAAATACGCCCCGAACGTCCTTTAGGAATAGCTGTCATCGCTTCCCAGCAAGCCATTACAGCCAGTCCGATCTCTGCGGCTACCGTTGCCCTTTTGGGACTTTTAACCGGATTCAATATCTCTTTGCTCGATATCCTGATCATTACAATTCCATCCACGCTATGCGGCGTCTTTCTCGGAGCTTTGTATTCGCTAAGGGTAGGTAAAGAATTAGTCGACGATCCCGAATACCAAAGACGTCTGAAGGAAGGTTTATTAGACAACAGCCATTATGAACTCAAAGATATAGGTAATAAACATAAGGCTTTACTTTCTGTTCTTATCTTTGTGATTGCCACTGTTTTCATCGTTATCTTCGGGTCTTTCGACAACCTCCGTCCCTCTCATATTATCGATGGGAAACCGGTCACTGTCGATATGGCTTCTATTATCGAGATCCTGATGTTATCGGCTGCAGCTTTGATTTTATTATTCACGAAAGCCAACGGAATCAAAGCAGCTCAGGGTAGTGTCTTTTCGGCCGGAATGCAAGCCGTTGTCGCGATCTTCGGTATCGCTTGGATGGGTGATACTTTCTTACAAGGAAATATGACCGAACTGAAAGGATCTATCGAGGGAATAGTCACACAAATGCCTTGGTTGTTCGGGATCGCCCTGTTCATCATGTCTATCCTGTTATACAGCCAGGCCGCTACCGTCCGGGCTTTTATGCCCTTGGGGATTGCACTGGGTATTTCACCTTTTTTGTTGATCGCCATGTTTCCGGCTGTAAACGGTTATTTCTTTATTCCCAACTACCCGACAGTTGTCGCGGCCATTAATTTCGACCGGACAGGGACCACCCGTATCGGAAAATATGTCCTGAACCACTCTTTTATGATGCCGGGACTGATCGCTACCATCACCTCCGTCGTGACCGGACTGATTTTGGTACAATTCATTTTCTAAGCATTTTATTGACTTTTAAACCGAATGATATGAAAACACTTAGATTTATTTTCTTATTTGCCACACTCTTTCTGTTTTTACAGGCAGGAAGTTTCGCACAAAAACTGCCTAACATTCACATTCTGGCTACGGGAGGAACCATTGCCGGAACAGGGACCAGTACTACCGGAAGCAGTTACCGGGCCGGTCAGGTTGCGATCAACGAATTAATTTCGGCGGTACCCGAATTGAAAGAGATCGCTAACATCACCGGAGAGCAGATTGTAAAAATCGGTTCCCAGGATATGTCCGACGAAGTTTGGTTGAAACTGGCTCATTATCTGAACGAACTGCTACAAAGAAAAGAGGTGGACGGTGTAGTGATCACCCACGGCACAGATACCATGGAGGAAACGGCCTTTTTCTTAAACCTGACCGTAAAAAGCAATAAACCGGTAGTACTTGTCGGAGCGATGCGTCCGGCAACCTCATTGAGTGCCGACGGTCCGCTGAATCTCTATAATGCCGTCGTTACCGCCGGTGCTTCCGAGTCGGTCGGTCGCGGAGTGATGATCGTGATGAACGGCAGCATCCTGGGTGCCCATGCCGCCACCAAGATGAATACCATCAACGTACAAGCTTTCCAAGCCCCCAATTCCGGAGCTTTAGGGTATGTATTCAATGGAAAAGTACATTATAACCAATCGACCGATAAACTCCATACGCTCCAATCGGTATTCGATGTCACTCATCTGGATAAATTACCTAAAGTAGGTATTGTTTACAGTTATTCCAATGTCGAACCCGAAGCTTTGGATGCATTGATCACCAACAGTTACCAAGGTATCGTCCATGCCGGAGTCGGAAACGGTAATATCCATAAGAATTTGTTCGACAAATTGGTAAATGCCAGTAAACAAGGTATACTGGTGGTACGTTCCAGCCGCGTTCCGACCGGACCGACAACACTCGATGCCGAGGTAGACGATACCAAATACGGTTTTGTGGCTTCACAGGAATTGAATCCTCAAAAAGCCCGGATACTCTTGATGCTGGCTTTGATAAAAACAAAAGATCCACAAGTCATTCAGAATTATTTTAATGCTTATTAAACCGACTCTCTATGAAAAAATGGATATTGTTATGCGGATTATGGACACTCTCCTTTCCGGCCTTGTATGCCCAACACCTGGACATGCAATCTTCTACGGATGCCGGAGGCCCCGCTTTATTCGAACGAGTAACCCGTCTCGAAAAAAAAACGGATGCCTTTAACCTGTACCTGAATATGCAGGGTAGTTTCAATGTATACTTTAATAATGGCAATGAAGAACAAACTTCTTTCCGGATGAATCAGCTCCGGATCGAAGCCAAGGGTAACATCACCGACCGGATTTATTACCGTTATCGTCAGCGTTTAAACCGGGCGAATAATGCCCAATCCTTGGACAACCTACCCACGTCGATCGATTATGCAGCCGTCGGTTTTCATGTTACCGATCAATTTTCCGTATTTGCCGGAAAACAATGTACTGCATTCGGAGGATTCGAATTCGACCTGAACCCGATCGAAGTGTATCAATACTGTGATATGCTGGAATACATGAGTAATTTTTTGACCGGAGTCGATTTTTCATATCGGCTCAACGATCGACATGATTTTCATTTTCAGGTCGTCGATTCACGGAACGGTTCGTTTAAAGAGATGTACGGAAAAGTTCCGGACAACATCGAAGCTTCGAAAGCCCCGCTCGGTTATACGTTAAACTGGAACGGCAGCATGCTGGAAGATAAGTTGAAAACACGTTGGTCTGCCTCTATCTTCCACGAAGCAAAAAAACAGAATTGGTATTATTATGCTTTGGGAACCGAAGTCAATTTAAACCGTTTTATCGGTTTTCTCGACTTTATGTATTCCTCCGAAGACCTCGACCGTACAGGTATCATTTCGGAAATTACCGCTAATGACGGATATGACACCCGGGCCCTGGACACCCGTTACCTATCTCTGGTGCTTCACCTCAACTACCGGGTTCTTCCCAAGCTGAATCTCTTTGCAAAGGGAATGTATGAAACCGCTTCAGTAGAGAAAGCCTCAGACTTACTTGCCAAGGGAAAATACCGGACTTCCTGGGGATATCTGGCCGGAATCGAATATTATCCGATGGAAGAGAACCTCCATTTCTTTCTGAATTACATCGGCCGCTCTTTCCAATATACTGACAAAGCTAAAGTATTCGGAGTCGGTAATAGTAATCCACAACGTATTGAATTAGGATTAGTATACCAGCTTCCTGTATTCTGATCAAATTGTGCGGAGAAATAATCATCCTGTTCTCCGCACAATTATTATCGTGAAATGATTATTTTTGCGGCCTGTAAACCGTGAATATAAAAAATATGAATCAGATCCGATACTTTAGCCTCCTGGGGCTTTTTATTTTGTTGTGCTATGCTGCGCCGGCCTCTTTATGGGTAGATTCCCTCAAAGGACAAACCCTTTTTGAAAAGCTTTCCGGCCTTTCCAAACGCAATCGTTTGCCGCATGTCGATTTAAATACCCGGATCGCTTATCATACCGCCTTATCCAGCCAGTCTACCGAAAAATCGGCTTTTCGGGTAGATTATCTGCGTCTGGAAGTCAGTGGTGACGTCACCGACCGGATCTATTACAAATGGTTGCAGCATCTGAACCGGAGCAATACCCCCGGACAGCTCGACAATATGCCCTCTTCTATCGATTGTCTCGGTGTCGGGTTCCGGATCACTCCTACCGTATCGACTTTTATCGGTAAACAATACGCCGATTTCGGAGGTTTCGAATACGATGCCAATCCGGCAGAAGTTTATGAATATTCGGACCTGGGAAATGAGATCACCTGCTTTCTGGTCGGCGCCAATCTTTGCTGGTGGCTGACACCGACCCAAGAAATCCGTTTCCAGATCGTCGACGGACATTCCGGAAAAGCCGACGACACTTACGGTCCTCTCCCTGAAAAAGTCAAAGCAGCCAAAGCCCCCCTCGGCTATACTCTAAACTGGAACGGCAATTTTCTGAACGAACATTTACTCACCCGCTGTTCTTTTTCTTTATTCCACGAAGGCGAAAAGCAAAATGTCTATTTTCTGGCTTTGGCAGCAGCCTGGGTACAGGAAAGATTCAACCTGTATTTCGATGTGATGTATTCGGCAGAAGATATAGACAAACTGGGTATTATTTCCGGCATTACCTACCGGGAAGATCAACCTGTGCGTGCACAACACAGCGGCTATCTATCTCTGGTGAGCCGTATCAATTACCGTATTTTCCCGAAACTCAACCTGTTTGCCAAAGGGATGTATGAAACGGCTGAAATCAGAAAAAGCAACGGGCTCCTACTATCCGGAAAATACAGAACCACCTGGGGATATCAGGGTGGTATCGAATATTATCCGATGAAAGAAAATCTCCATTTCTTCGCAGCCTACCGGGGGAAACGATACACCTATACGGCTTTGGGAAAAAATTTTCAGGCTTTGGACGAACATCCTCAAACCTTCTCCCTGGGGCTGATTTATAAAATTCCTATTCTATAAATGGCCCACTTTTGAAATTATGGCCACCTTAATTACCCCATCCAGTTTGTTTTCAAAGATATGGTAAGCTTTTCCGATATCCTTCAGCGGGAATCTATGAGTAATGAGAGGAGTCGTATCTATTTTCCCTTCCTCGATTAACCGGAGGATCTCGGCACAATCACAACCGTCAACTCCACCGGTTTTAAAGATCAGGTTCTTACCATACATATCGGGTAAAGGAAGAAGTTGGGGTTTATCGTAAAGAGCTACGATGGTGACAATGGCATTGGGACGGGCACAATCCCATGCCAAACGGAAGGTGTCCGCCCCTCCCGCCACCTCCAACACCACATCGGCTCCACCATGCTCACTGTTTTGAAGTACGAAATTTTTGCAGTCTTCCGGTGTAGTTACCTCTACCTCCGGATAATATTCCTGAATAAAACGGATTCGCTCAGGAGATTTTTCACAAACGATAATACGTTTGGGATGTTTTAGCAGAGTACAAAGTAAGGTACAGACTCCGGTAGGACCGGCACCGATAATAAGGACGGTATCCTCCCGGGAAATCTCCGAAATGCGGGAAGCCCAAAAACCCGTAGCCAGCACATCGCCGACAAACAAAGCCTGTTCGTCACTAACGGTATCGGGAATACGGTTCAATCCCCGGTCGGCATAAGGAACCCGCACATATTCGGCCTGCCCTCCATCGATACGACACCCTAAAGCCCATCCTCCGTCCGGATCGGTGCAATTATTTACATATCCCCGTTTGCAGAAAAAACATTCCCCGCAAAATGTCTCGACATTTACAGTGACCCTGTCTCCGGGCTTGACCGAACCGACATCAATACCGATCTCTTCTACGATACCCACCATTTCGTGCCCGACTGTTATTCCGGGTAGAGCCCGGGGGACACTGCCGTGTTTTATGTGCAGATCACTGGTACAAATACTGCTAAGCGTTACACGTACAATAGCATCACGCGAGTCTTTTATTTGCGGTCTCTGCTTTTCCAGTAATTCGAATTTCCCTTGTTCAATATAGGTGTATGCCAGCATAATGAAAACGTAATTATCATCCTAATATTCTCTCATACTCGAACGGTTCCGGATCGGCCAGCCATTTACGCGCCAGAGAGCGATCCTGAGCAGTAAGGTAGTAAATATTTTCAGCCAGGGTTTGTCGTACTACTTCTTTATCGATATTCACCAAACGGGTACGGATTTTGCCATGCTCGTCTTCTACATCCTTCAGATACACAGGGATTACTTCTTCTTCGAGATTTACCGCAACCATACAACCGGAATGTCCTTCGTCATAAAGTTTTTTCACTCCGATTCCCAAAGTGGTGCAATAAGTCAAATCAAAAGCCGAAGGATCCACACACCTCAAAGAATACCCCACTTCTACCGGACGGCAAATAATATCCAGATTCAGTTCTTTCAACCGGTTTTTAAGTATTTTACTGATCACATGGGCTTTACTCACTTCCGACAATTCAGGATGTCCGTGAGCGTCATAATCGAAAGTGATTCCGGAAGAAGCAATATCTTCATCCTGTAGAAAATGAAAAATTCCTTCACCTACTACAACGACACCGAATTTCTGCCCCACGATCCGGCGTTTGATCATGGAAGATATGATCAGGCGAACAATTTTATCGATCGTAATTTGTGTCTTATTGAACATTTCCGGGATAATGATCATGGAAGCATGTATCCCCTTACCGATCTCGAAAGCCAGGTGGCCGGCTTCCCTTCCCATAGACATCAGTAGATACCAGTTTTGGGTCGTAGATGCCTCTGCTTTTATCACTTTACCGATAGTCACCCCCATTTCTTTGGCGGAAGTAAACCCGAAAGTCGGTATACCTTCCGGCAGAGGCAGGTCATTGTCTATTGTCTTAGGGACATGGATATTCCGGATATTCACCTGATGAGCTGCCAGATATTTCGTCAGTCGGTTAGCCGTCGAAGCGGTATCGTCTCCTCCGATAGTCACCAGCAATTCAATACCTTCTTTTACAAACAAAGCTGTCGTGAAATCCTGGTCTTCCGGTTTAAAACGGCTCATCTTTATGGCAGAGCCTCCACGGCTGTAGATTTGATCGGCTTTTTCATAAGTCAGTTCCTCCACCTCGGGATGTGCAGCAAATAATCCTTTATACCCTTCGTGGATAGCCAAAACCCGGAATCCGTCTTTCAAAAACACTTTGGTTACAGTTGCCACAACTGTATTAATACCCGGTGCCGGTCCTCCGCCACACAGGATTGCGATAGTTCTCATAGTCTTATTTTATTGTTATTGTGCACAGCAAAAATAAATAAAAACGCCGAAAAATGAAGTATCGAAACGTAAGTATAATTAGTTCATAAAATCGACGGACTTTACTAACCGATTTAATTACAGCACTATTTTTATACTTATTCGTCTTCGGTGATCAGAATAGAAAGAAAAAATATACCTGCCATTTAATAGTTACAGCGGTTTAAGTTTATATCACTTTTCTATGAAATAATAAATGCAGCCTGAATGTTTCAGACTGCATACATTCTATCGGATAAAAATCCTGTTTTCTAAATTTTTGCTTTAATCGCCTTGGAAGCTTCTTCATATCCGGGTTTGTCCAGCAGGGCAAACATATTGTTTTTATAGGCTTCCACTCCTGGTTGGTCGAATGGATTCACGCCCAACATACTTCCGGAGATACCACAAGCCAATTCGAAGAAATAAAACAGTTGCCCGATATACTGAGCGGTTAAAGCCGGCATACAAACCTTCATATTCGGCACTCCGCCGTCGACGTGTGCAATTTGGGTACCCAGTTCGGCCATTTTGTTCACTTCGTCTACCCGTTTCCCGGCCAGAAAATTCAGCTTATCCAGATTAGCGGCATCCGAAGGAATCTGCACCTGATAGTGGGGTTTCCCGACAGAGATTACGGTTTCCATCAACATGCGCACCCCTTGCTGGATATACTGCCCCATGGAATGCAAATCGGTTGTAAAATCAACACCTGCCGGGAAGATACCTTTGTTTTCTTTCCCTTCACTCTCGCCGTAAAGCTGTTTCCACCACTCGGTGATATAGTGCAGTTTCGGATTAAAGTTAGCTAACAATTCCACGGCATATCCTTTCCGGTAAAGAGCTGTCCGGGCCACGGCATATTCCAGGGCGATACTTTTTTCGTCATCGATGCAAGCCTTACGCATTTCTATAGCTCCCTGAACCAATTCTTTGATGTCGAACCCAGCGATAGCGATAGGCAATAATCCCACCGGTGTCAGAACGGAGAAACGTCCTCCTACATTATCCGGGATAACGAAAGTTTTATATCCTTCCTGATCGGCTAATGTACGTAAAGCTCCCTTCGAAGCATCCGTAATCGCCACAATTCGCTTTCCAGCTTCTTCTTTACCTACTTTAGCTTCCAGCAATTCTTTCAATAAACGAAAAGCGATGGCCGGTTCGGTTGTCGTTCCTGATTTCGAAATCACGCAGATACCGAACTCTTTATTCTGAAGGTAGTGAATCAATTCATGGTAATAATCTTCACCGATATTATGACCTGCAAAAATCACTTTCATACCGGTATTTTCATAGTTGTGGAAACTATCTGCCAAAGCCTCGATGACAGCCCGTGCCCCCAGATAAGAGCCTCCGATACCGATAACGACCATTACCTGAGTACGTGCTCTAAGTTCGGCTGCCGTTTTCTCGATATCTGCCAACTGTTCAGAGGTGATTTCTACAGGCAGGTTCAACCATCCTAAAAAATCACTCCCTTTACCGGTTTCCTCTTTCAGGCTTTTCAATGCCTGCCGGGCCTCAGGATACAGGGCAACCATTTCTTCTTTAGTGACGAAATTACAGATTTTACTGTAATCAAACTTAATACTGTCCATAATTCATTATATTACTGTGTAGTTTAATTTCCGAATCACAAATTTACAAAAAAGGTGATCAGATAAGTCATCCTGATATTTTATTTCCCCATCTCTTTTAGCAGATCCCTGATCTTCGATGCCTTTTCATACTCTTCATTCCGGACAGCCTCGTCCAGCATCCGGGTCAATTCCTGAACGGAATAGGGTTGTTGCACGACCTCTTCTTTTTCGGGGGATTCGGTCTGTCCTGTTTCCTGACCGACCGCAATACCGGCCTTTTCCACAATTTCAGGCGTAGAATAAATAGGACAATCATAACGCAAAGCCAAAGCAATGGCATCCGATGTCCGGGAATCTATTTTGATTTGTTGAGTATTTTTCTCAAATAGCAATTCCGAATAAAAAATTCCGGAATCCAGACGATAGATAAAAGCTTCTTTTAAAGTGACTTGCAACGCATCCGCCAACTTCTTGATCAGGTCGTGAGTCAACGGCCGCTGAGTCTGCATCTTTTCAAGCTGAATAGCTATCGACTGTGCTTCAGGCATCCCGATAACGATCGGAATCCGATGCATATCCTGCTCATCGGCTAAAATCAGAGCGTATGCACCGGCCTGCGACATACTATACGACAGACCTAAAACTTTCAGTCTTATCCTATCCATCTTTATCTGTTTTAAAATCTATTGGATTAACGTCGGTTAATCGTTTTAGTTGCGTTTTACTTCTTATTTTTCCGGGGCATATGGCTTAGCTCCCTCAAGCATACATGAGCTAATCCGCCCAAACTGGTTTCCCGGTATTTGGCCTGCATATCCCTCCCGGTTTCCATCATCGTCTTCACCACATCGTCGAAAGAAACCATGTGCCGACCGTCGGAAAACAGGGCGTACAAAGCAGCTTCCCGAGCCTTTTGAGCTACAAAAGCATTCCGTTCGATACAGGGAATCTGTACGTATCCCATCACAGGATCGCAAGTCAGTCCCAAATTATGCTCGAATCCCATTTCGGCAGCATATTCGATCTGCCGGGGAGTACCTCCCCAAATCTGGGTAGCTGCTCCGGCTGCCATTGCACAGGCAGTCCCCAACTCGCCCTGGCATCCCACTTCGGCTCCTGAAATCGAACCGTTACTTTTCACAATATTACCGATCAACCCGGCAGTTGCCAATCCCCGGATAATCCGGTAATCCGGCATCTCCTGATCGTATTTCATGAAATACATCAAAGCCGGCAAAACTCCGGAAGCCCCACAAGTAGGAGCAGTTACCACCCGGCCACCACCGGCATTCCGAGACAGCTAAAGCTGCCGCGAAAAGCATACCCATCGGCCGGGAAGACCCGGACGATTGCAGAGCTTTAATATTATAGGAACTTGCTTTCCGGGCCAATTTCAAGGCTCCGGGCAGTACACCCTCCGTCACCAGGCCTTTCTCTACCGTCTCCTGCATCTGTTTCCACACCTCTTCCAGATAAGTGAATATCTCACTTCCCTCGTATTTTTCTACATAATCTACAAAAGTACATCCTTCGTCCAGACACCATTTCATCACCTCGGCCATACTTGTCTCCGGGTAGAGATTTCCGTCGTCGAAAGTACCCAACTCGTCCCACAATGCGCCTCCACCCACACTATATACCTCCCAACTATCAACCGTATTCCCTTGTACAAAAGCCTCGAACAACATCCCATTGGGATGGCGGGGCAGACTGATATCCGGTTTCCAAACGATCTCTACAGCATCGGGACGGTCTATAACCTTCAGAATAGCACTGTCTGTACCATGGCCTTTCCCCGTCAGCGCCAAACTTCCGTAAAGTGTGACCCTGAACTTTTCTGCTCCGGGGTTCTTTTCCAAAAATAATCCGGCAGCACGGCTCGGTCCCATCGTATGACTGGAAGACGGTCCGTATCCGATATTGTAAATCTCACGTATCGATTTCATTTCAATCTGGTTTAATCAAACTATATTTTAAACAGTTCGGCAACAGCTTTCCTGTTTAGTGTAAAATAAAAAAATAGCAGGCCTGTAAGCCGGGTTCTGTACCTTACGGTTTCTATCATTTATCTACTCTGCAAATCACTTTGCAGCTCTAGCAGCCTACCCCCCGGCATCGATCGGGCTAATCGAATGCGCCGGAATACATGGCCTTGCAACTCGTGAGACGTACGGCTACCACAGTTACCTGCAGTACCGGTGGGCTCTTACCCCACCTTTTCACCCTTATTTCAAGCGAAAACGAATCTTCGTGAAACGGTTTTTTTCTGTTACGTTACTATGCCCTCACGAACATCTTCCCGTTAAGAAGCACGATGCCCTGTGTTGCCCGGACTTTCCTCTTTCCCCGAAGGGACAGCGATAGAACGGCCTGCTATTTTATCTGATTCGTTTTTCACGAATTAATTCATAATCGGATCTTTGGGAAAATTAGCCCAAATCCGGTAACGTCCTCCCAATCCGCTCATCGAAGCTTCCCATAAATTATCGTTAGGAATTTCGAAAAAACGCGCAGGAGTAATATCCC
>ENA-ORUF01003396-ORUF01003396.1-human-gut-metagenome-genome-assembly--contig:-NODE-3396-length-11662-cov-2.655725_pt1 | contig 11662 bp, 10 predicted proteins | sample MGYA00242077_ERZ509203 | MGnify/ENA primary metagenome ERZ509203 (study PRJEB26280, sample SAMEA2338834) | human gut metagenome | biome: human gut; feature: human-associated habitat; material: faeces...
TGTGATTTGATGTAGAAATTGGATACTATACAACACCGAACTGGTTCTTTTGCGAGCGAATGTGTTGTGATTTGATGTAGAAATTGGATACTATACAACATAGTAATTTTTGTAGATATCCCAGTATGCGTTGTGATTTGATGTAGAAATTGGATACTATACAACCGTCCCGAATCTTGTGATTGCGAGTGGGATGTTGTGATTTGATGTAGAAATTGGTACTATACAACGAAGTACATCACAATGCGGACTCGGAGTGGTTGTGATTTGATGTAGAAATTGGATACTATACAACATGGTCTTTCGACGCTGATGCTTCGGGTCGGTTGTGATTTGATGTAGAAATTGGATACTATACAACTATTTACCGCATCACCGCTTGTTCCAGCTGGTTGTGATTTGATGTAGAAATTGGATACTATACAACGCCATTGCAGACGTATATGTCTCGTGGGCAGTTGTGATTTGATGTAGAAATTGGATACTATACAACTCTCCTTCTTTTTTTTTAAGAGGTAGCTATGTTGTGATTTGATGTAGAAATTGGATACTATACAACTGAACGGCGCGCAATCTTTCTATCGTTCTTGTTGTGATTTGATGTAGAAATTGGATACTATACAACCTCATTGGCAGCGAGATATCATGGTCCTTTGTTGTGATTTGATGTAGAAATTGGATACTATACAACCTCTCCTTCTTTTTTTAAAGAGGTGGTTATGTTGTGATTTGATGTAGAAATTGGATACTATACAACTCATCCCGGGAATGGGTCTGATGACGATTTGGTTGTGATTTGATGTAGAAATTGGATACTATACAACAATAATAGACCGGGTCTGTATCCAGCGCTGTTGTGATTTGATGTAGAAATTGGATACTATACAACTGTAAATGAAAGAACGATAAATTACGTGGTGTTGTGATTTGATGTAGAAATTGGATACTATACAACAAGTGGTGAGTACGGCTGCATTCGAAAGCGGTTGTGATTTGATGTAGAAATTGGATACTATACAACTCTGCGATGGACAAATTTGACCCGGAGATGTTGTGATTTGATGTAGAAATTGGATACTATACAACGGCTTATTAGCCGGACGAGAGTCGAGTGTGTTGTGATTTGATGTAGAAATTGGATACTATACAACTACAAGCAGGTGTTACACCGCTAAATGCTGGTTGTGATTTGATGTAGAAATTGGATACTATACAACTCCTTGGTGAGCAAGCCAAGATCAATCTAGGTTGTGATTTGATGTAGAAATTGGATACTATACAACACCGAAGGCATTCCTCGCAATGACCGCAAGTTGTGATTTGATGTAGAAATTGGATACTATACAACTCACACCGGGAACAAGCCGAATGACCAACTGTTGTGATTTGATGTAGAAATTGGATACTATACAACTCCGCAGTTGGCAGTAGCGAGTCGCTTGCAGTTGTGATTTGATGTAGAAATTGGATACTATACAACCCTCTCCTCTTTTTTAAAAATCCATATTTAGTTTATTTGCGTTGACAATAATCAAGATATTGTGGTAGTATGAAGCTGTAATTGATTTTTGTGATATGCCTGATGTGGCATCACACGTTGTTTAAGATGGAAATGAGTGTCAAAGGAGAGCCATAGATGGATATGGCATACTTTTGGCACTTTTTTTAGTTCAGGAGGTGGATAACCGTAGTCTGGACAGGTGATTTTGTGGATACTTCCATACGTTGTCGGGAAAGACAGAACAGAGAAATCGGGTGTCTTTCCTTTTTTGTTGCCAGAAATACCTGAAAGGGTTCGCATAGAGCGCTGGAAAAATGAAAAGAAAGGTGGCATGAAGAAATGAATGAAGCAAGAATGTATGCAGACGGGTTTGAAACCATGTTTGCAAAGCAGGAAGATTTTATGGCCTTTTTAAAGCAGATAGGCCGCGTATCTTCCTGGGACAGAAGAAGGTCAAAGGATCTGCGGTTGATCGCTTTTGAGGCAGACAGTAAAATCGCAGGAGAGCTGCAGGAGCAGTATGACAGAAATGGGCAGGATCCTGGAATTTTGGAGGACACCCTGCAGAATACAGGGATGCTGCTGAAGGTAAAGCGGCAGTATTATCCGGTAAGAAGCTGTGCAATCCAGTCTATTTTAAACCGGGCAGGAATATCCGGGCCAGCGCTTAGAAAGGTGGATAAGAATGTATATGCCAGAATCCTGAATGATTGTCTGAAGGTCGCAAAAGGGGACGCACTGCTCCGGTTTTCAGCTGGGAAAGTATCAGCGGTGCTGGGCGGTGATGGTCATGATTATGCAGTTCTTGATATGGAACAGATTTTTGCCATGTCGGTAGAGTATCTGCAGAAGACATTTCCAGGCTGTTCTTATCTGGGAGGATTTTACGATCATACAAGGGCTTCCGCAATCTGGGAAATCGGTGGGGAAGAAAAACTTCTTTCTGTCTACAAGGCGGAACTGGCTGCTTATGGACTGAATCCGACGGATATGGAATTAAAGCCGGTCATTCGGGTAACGACTTCCAATACAGGCGACAGTGGAGTAAATATCTATCCGATGCTGATGTTCGGTGCAGGTAAGAAATCCATTGCACTGGGCGATCCGCTGCGATTGGAACACAAGAATGGAGCAACGCTTCAGAAGTTTGAGGAGCAGTTGAAGCTGACGTATGGAAAGTATCAGCTGGCAGTAGGAAAGCTGTCCAGGCTTCTGATGATTCCGATTTATCATCCGATTAACTGTATGGTAGGGGTTATGAAGCGTCTGGACGTACCAAAGAGATATGCGATGGAAGCTGCCGATATGTTTAAATCACAGTATGGAGAAGACCCCTGTACAGCCCATGAGCTTTATTATGGGATATCAGAGGTGATTTTTATGTTGGAGACTGAGGGCGAATCAGGAAGCAGAATTACGAAGATGGAAGAAAAAATAGCAAGAGCACTGGGCATAAACTGGAAGGATTATGATCTGGCTCAGGAAGTGAAATGGTAGAGGAGGAAAGATGATGAACGAGAATATGGATTGCAGAGTAATGAAGACTTGCCAGGAGGTTCAGAAACTGCTGGGTGAAGATTATGAGGTGCAGATACAGAAGACGATGAAAAACAATCATTGCGAGCGTTTGGGAATTACGGTCAGAGAAAGAAATGAAAAAATTGGCCGCACATTCTATCTGGAAGAGTATTTTCAGAGAAATATAGATGTAGAAACGGTGGCTCATCAGATTGCAGAAAGTATGTTGGAGTCGATTCCAATGCCTTTGATGAAATGGGCAGAAAGTTTTAACCTCCATAATCTGGGAAATCTTAAGAATTTAATCCGGTTTAAGCTGGTAAATTATGATGCCAATAAAGAGGAACTTGCTGAAAGACCATATATCCGTTATCTGGATTTGGCAATTGTATTTTATATTGTTATTGACAGTAACCCGGATGGGGTAATGACAACAAAAATCTTTAATTACAATCTGGCAGACTGGAAGATTACAGAAGAGGAATTATTTAAAATTGCCAGACAGAATATGGAGAGACAGTTTCCGGTATGTGTGCATACATTGAAGAATGTTCTTTTGGAAGGTATTCTGGAGCATGGAGAAGAAATAGATGAAGAAGATGTCTTCTTAATCAAGGAGATGGCAAAGGATGCTCCTGCGCTGTATGTGATGACAAATCGTAGTCAGACCTTCGGAGCTTCCTGTATGCTGTACGATTCCGCTCTGGAAGATTTTGCGAAGAGCCAGGGATGCAATGTGGTAATACTTCCATCCAGTATCCATGAAGTTCTTTTGTTAAAGCATGAGAAGGGGATGGATTTTAAAGATATGAGGGAGATGGTTATGGAGATCAATCGAAATGAAGTGCCAGAAGAAGATGTTTTGTCAGACAGTGTATATCTGTATGACTGGAAAAAGAAAGAGATTCAGAGAGTGGAATGATAAAAATGTTGCTATAGTTTAGGGAAAAAGCGGGAAGGCGGATGTTATATCCGTCTTTCTGCGTTTGGAAAGGAGAATAAAGCTTATGAGTTTGAACTTAAATTATCAGCCGGAGGTACTGGTAAGCACAGAAGGACTTACGGAAGAAGAGTGGCTGAATTATCGGCGCAAGGGAATCGGCGGATCGGATGCGGCTGCTATTATGGGGCAGTCACCGTTCTGTACCAAGAGGGATTTGTATTATGATAAGCTGGGAATCAAATCGGTTTTGGAAGAGGAAGAATCCAACTGGGTAGCCAAAGAGGTAGGACACCGTCTGGAGGATCTGGTGGCGCAGATTTTTTCGGCAAAAACAGGTCTTACCGTATTCCCGATCCGCAAGATGTTCCGACATCCGTTATATCCCTTTATGGTGGCAGATGTGGATTTCTTTATTGAATTTCCGGATGGAACCTTTGGTATTTTGGAATGCAAGACTACGAATTACCATTGCCAGGATAAATGGGCCAACAATTCTGTCCCGGTCAATTATGAGTATCAGGGAAGGCATTATATGTCGGTGGTAAATCTGAATGTAGTGTATTTTGCCTGCCTTTACGGCAACAATGAAGATGAATTCATTATCCGCAGAATGGACAGGGATCTTGACAGTGAAGCAGATCTGATTGCAGAAGAGGAGAATTTCTGGATGGAGAATATCCTGAAGAGAACAGAGCCGCCTTATATAGAAAAGCCGGATCTGGTTCTGGAAAGCATCCGGAAATTCTGCGGGCCGGCAGAGCCTGATAATGATGCAATCAAGCTGGGAAGCAGCTATTTGAGTTTTGTAGAGCGTTATCTGGAACTGAAGGATAAAAAGAGTGAGATTGATGCAGAGGCAAAGCGCCTGGAGACAGAGATGAAAACTGCCTACTGTAAGGTGGTGGAAGCAATGGGTGTAAACTGCAAGGCCCATCTGCAGGGTACTGCAGAATCCTATATTATTTCTTATAATCCGGTTTACCGGACAGGAATTGATAAGAAAAATCTGGAGCGGCTGAAGCTCCATCATCCGGATATCTATGATGATTATGTGACTGTTTCGGAAAGCAGGCGCTTTTCAGTGAAGAGAGGAGCAGCGTAAATGTTGAAAAAAGGAATGTACTATATCTGCTCTCCGCTGTCAGCATCTACAAAAGAAGAAATACAGAAGAATATGCTGCAGGCGAGACATTACATGGAGAGCATCAGCCAGTCCTTTTCCTGCAGAGCCATTGCACCCCATGCATATCTTCCGGAACTGTTAGATGATCAGAGCCAGAGGGAAAGAAGCCTTGGACTGGCAATCGGTCAGGTGCTTTTAAGCTGGTGTGACGGTTTGATTGTGTGTGGGGATGTGATCAGCAGCGGGATGAAAAAGGAAATAGAGGCAGCTGAAAAGAAGCAGATTCCGATTTATTTTTATAGAGAAAATCGGAGGGGATTCTATATCAGCACATATCGGAAACAGGAGAGAAAAAATGAGATGCAGATATGAGGAAACAAGGTTTCGGAATGAGAATGATGGCTACTGTGTACTTTGTTATTCAACCGAAGACCCAGAGGTTCCGGAAGGAGCCAGAAATAAATACAGAGGAGAAGACCGGTTCATTTTTACTGCAGTTGGTACAGAACTTCCTGCTAAGAAAGATCAGGAGGTAGAATTGAATGGAAGATGGGTAAAGTCTAAATATGGTCTTCAGCTTTCTGTAGAATCCTTTACAGAAATCAGACCTCAGACAGAAGAAGGAATCCGTTCCTATCTGTCTTCCGGAATGATAAGAGGAATTGGACCGAAGATGGCGGAGCAGATTGTAGGGCGGTTTGGAATAAGAACCTTTGAGATTTTGGATTATTATCCGGACAGTTTACTGGAGATTAAGGGGATTACGCCTAAAAAGCTGGAAGGAATCCTGACATCTTATCAGGGAGAGCATATGCTCCGTGACCTTGCGGCATTCTTATCCCCATTTCAGATCACACCGAAGAAAATTCGGAAGATATATGAAACTTTTGGCAATGAGGCATTGGAGATAGTACAGAACCAGCCTTTTTCACTTTGCCAGATTTCCGGATTCGGATTTTTGACTGTGGATGAGATTGCCAGGAAAACCGGCTGCAGTCCCAAAGATCCCATGAGGATTGAGGGATGTATTGAATACTGTATGGAGCAGGAGAATCAGGAAGGACATTTGTTCCAGGAAAAACTACTATTTCAGGAAAAAGTCTATGAAAAACTGAATTATGGATACGAAAAGGGGACGGTCACAGAGCTGGAGATTGCCCAGTCTGTCTATAAGATGGTTGAGGCAGGAAAGCTGCATTTTGAAAGTGGAGTGTTATATGCCGAAAAGTATTATCGGTATGAGCATGAAGCGGCCAAAGCATTGGCAGCTCTTTTGATGCAGAAGGAAAAGGAGCCGGAACAGCTGGAAGAATTCCTTTCCAAAGCACAGGAGGAACTGGGAATCTGTCTGGCTGCAAAGCAGAAAGAGGCAGTGAAAAATGCGTTTTCGTTTCTGTTTACTATTATTACAGGCGGGCCGGGAACCGGAAAAACCACAGTTGAAAAAGTGATTCTTTATATCCATGAAAAGCTGAGAGGAGGTTCTGTATTACTGATGGCTCCCACAGGCAGGGCCAGCAGACGGATGGCAGAGTGTACAGGCTGTACGGATGCCAGCACCATGCATTCCGCCCTGGGACTGGTCAGTGAGGAAATGGAATCTGAATCATGTGATTTTCTGGAAGCAGATTTGATCCTGGTGGATGAGATGTCCATGGTGGATATGAGGCTGGCCTATGAGTTTTTTACCCGGATAAAAAGAGGAACACGAGTAGTTCTGATTGGAGATGTGAACCAGCTTTCCAGTGTGGGACCGGGAAATGTGTTCCGGGAATTGATTCAGTGCGGAGCCGTACCGGTTACTGTATTGGATCAGATTTTCCGTCAGGGAAAAGGAAGCCTGATTGCCGCAAATGCTTATAAAATGTTAAATAACAGTGCAGCTCTGGAATATGGAGAAGATTTTGTGTTTTTACCTGCAGATAATGCAGAGTGTGCGGCAGAGATCGTCGAGAGAGAGTACAGGAGGATGACAGCAGAGTTGGGAATCGATCAGGTTCAGGTGCTGACGCCTTATCGGAAGAGCGGTGCGGTCAGTGTCAACGCTTTGAATGAGCGGCTTTGGAATCTGGTGAATCCGAAAATGCCTGGAAAAGCAGAAATGAAAGTGCGGGGCAGAATTTTCCGTGAGAAGGACAAGGTTATCCATAACAAGAATAAAAATGAGATCAGTAATGGGGACACGGGATTTATCACAGGAATTTATCTGGATGAGGATAACCTGGAAGTGTCTCGAATTGAATTTCCGGATAACCGGTGCGTGGAATATTCCAGTGAAGATATGGAGATGATAGAACACGCATATGCCACGACGGTACACAAAAGCCAGGGAAGTGAATATTCCGTGGTGATTTTGCCGTGGATGCCGATGTTTTATAAGATGCTACGCAGGAATATTCTTTACACAGCAATCACCAGAGCCAAAGTAAAGCTGATTTTAGTGGGAAGTAAGCAGGCGGTTTACAGGGCTGTCCACAACACTGAGAGTGATAAGCGGAATACAAGGTTAGGAGAAATGATCTTGAAAGAACGGTATGCACTGGAAAGCAGGGAAAAGATTGTACCTTTGCCGGACGCGGACAGAACGAAATATGAACAGATTGCAATGAATTTTTAATTTCAAGTATTCGGCAGAAGAACTGTCTTTATGGTACATAGGAATCTGCCTTTCAGAGAGGAGAAGAACAAGAATGAGTGAGCAGATATTGAATCAGGGAAGTATGTATGAGAGTATCCAGGGGATTCAGGAACTGAATCAGGTGGAAGGTTTTGATCCCAGAAAATATATGCGCCAACTGGCCGGAGATGGACAGGGTGTGAAATATTATCTGGATGTGGTGTACCGTAAATTGTGGTTCCGCCTGAAGTACCCCAATGGAAAGATTGTAAAGAAGTTAATAAAATTAACAGATCAGGTAGCGATTGTGGAGGCTAAGGTATATCTGGATCGAAATGATCCGGAGGAGAGTTTCATTGCCAATGCACTGGCCCAGAAGTATCTGACCGGGGATGACCAGTTTGGAAATAAATATGTGGAATTGGCAGAAACGGCGGCTGTAGGACGTGCGTTGGCGGATGCAGGCTTTGGACTTCAGTTTGCAGATCTGGAAGGAGAGACTGATCCGGCGATTGTAGATGCCGGGATTGAGCATTTTGCAGATGCTGGCACAGAAAACGTTCAGGATGCCGGTACTTTTCAGGAAATGAAAACTGGAGCTGTGCCAGATGAAGAAGTTCAGCTTCCGGGGCAGTATGATATCCGTGATTACATGGATCAGAATGAGAACCAGCAGTATGCAGATACAACTGCAGTAAATACTGCCGGCTCCATTCCGCCGGCAATGCAGATGGCTGGCGGAGGCAGTGCAGGTTCAGTACAGAAGCCGGTACAGAGTCAAACCCAGAATCGACCTCAGAATCCGCTGCAGAGTTCGCAGAACCCGGTTCGGGATCGCCAGGCAATGGTGCAGGGAGCTCTTTCTAATATCCAGAGAGAGCAACCGGTTGAACAGATCTATAAAATGCTGAACCAGGAAATGGCAGTTGCAGTGGTAATCAGTGCCGGTTTTTACAAAGGCAAGACTCTGGGACAGCTTGCGCTTGAAAAGCCGCAGTCCCTGAACTGGTATGTCAATGATTATAAGGGGCCGGATAATCTGCTTCGTGCAGCGGCAAAATACCTTCTGGATGCGGCACAGAACGCAGCATAAACCTTACGGTAAACTCAGAAGCAGCCTGAGCTACACAGGCTGCTTCTGAAAAAAGGAGGCAATATTCGTGAGAGAGGATTTACCATTTAATATGGCGGATGTTGCAGGCCTGGTCGGGCTGCAGATAAAACGCAGAGGAAGTATCAGCTGGGAGGCATACTGCCCTTTTTGTCAGGATGAAAAGGGAAAAATGAATCTGAATCTAAAAAAGAATGTATTCCGCTGTAACCGGTGCGGAGAGTCAGGGGGAATGCTGGACTTGTATGGGAAACTGTACCATGTGGATCATGGAACAGCCTGCAGTGAGATTAAAGAATTACTGGGAAGGGAGACTGAGAAAAAACCATATAAGATACAGGCGAAAAAAGTGGAACAGAAGATTCCGGAAATACCACAGGCAGAAGCGGCAGGAATAGAAGCGTGTAATAAAACCTATACACGGATGCTGGAAATGCTTCCTTTGGCAGAAAGTCATCGAACAAATCTGTTGGAACGTGGTTTTTCAGAGGAAAAGATTGAGGAAAACGGCTATAAGAGTACCCTTGTATTTGGGTATCGAAAGCTGGCAGAGAGACTTTTGAAGGCTGGCTGTACTTTACAGGGAGTACCTGGCTTTTATCAGGATAAGGAGGGAAGGTGGACGGTCAATTTCAGCGCTAAGAACGCAGGTTTTCTGGTTCCTGTCAGAAATATGGATGGATTGATTACAGCGATGCAGATCCGGCTGGACCATCCTTATGACGGCAGAAAGTATGTCTGGTTTTCCAGTGCTAATTATCAGCAGGGAATCACTTCAGGAAGTCCGGTGCATTTCGTTGGTCAGGAAGGCCAGGCGTGTGTATTTGTGACAGAAGGGCCTTTAAAAGCAGATTTATCTCATTATTTGTCTGGAAGAACCTTTGCAGCTGTTGCAGGAGTTAATCTGTATGGGAATCTTTCTCCGGTGCTGGAGCGGTTGAAACAGACAGGGACAAAGAAGATTTATGAGGCTTATGATATGGACAAACATTTGCCGGTTCTATGCAGGCGTGATTATAAAGAGGAGGTCTGCAGTAAGTGTGAACTTAGAGAAAATGGTTTTGGAAGCATAGACTGTCCCAGGAAAAAGATTAAACTGGATAATATCCAGCGGGGCTGCAGAAATCTGTATCGGCTTTGTGAAGAGAACGGTCTGGAGAGTAGCAGCCTTACCTGGGATATGAATGAAAAGGGAATCTGGAAAGAAAAGCGAAAAGGGGTAGATGATTATCTGTATGCCCTGAAGAAGAAGGAAGAATCTGAAAAGCAGAGAAAAGCAGGAACCGGACTTCTTTGATAGAGGTCCGGTTTTTTTGCGCATATTTGTTGGTGTTTGCGTATTTCATCCGTATAGATAGAAAAACGTAAAGGAGATTTATATTATGTATCAGGAAAAAAACATTGCTATCGATCATGGAAACCGCAACATGAAAACGGAAAACCTTATTTTTACCTCCGGTCTGACTGTCAGTGAGAAACAGCCGCCATTCGGAGATTATATGAGTTACCAGGGAAAATATTATGCACTTACAGGGCAGAGGATTCCTTACCAGAGAGATAAGACACAGGATGAGAGATTCTTTTATCTGACCTTATTTTCGATTGTAAAGGAGTTGGAGCGGGAGAATCTGTCTGACCGGCTGATTCAGGTCAACCTGCCAGTAGGGCTGCCGCCGAAACATTATGGGGGATTGTATCGGAAGTTTGAAAAATATCTGAGCCGTGATGAGATTCAGAATGTCACTTATCGGGGAAAACGATATTCGTTCTGTATCAATGATGTGGTGGCATTTCCCCAGGACTATGCGGCTGCGATGACGATTTATGGGAAGCTGAAGGAGTATGTGAAGGTAATTGTCATCGATCTGGGAGGATTCACGCTGGATTATCTGATGCTTCGGAACGGGCAGCCGGATCTGGGGGTCTGTGATTCACTGGATAATGGTGTGATTAAGCTGTATAACAGCATTTCTTCTCGTATCAATGCAGAGTATGATGTGCTGCTGGAAGAGACGGACATGGATCAGATGATTCTGGGTAAGGATACTGATTATGAACCGGGGATTGTCCGGATTGTGCAGGAGATGGCAGAAACTTTTACAGAGGATTTTCTGGGAAGTCTGCGGGAGAGGAATATGGATCTGAAGTCAGGATGTGTTGTCTTTGTGGGTGGTGGTGCCAGTTTGCTGGAGAGATATATCCGAAGCTCCGGAAAGGTGGGAAAGAGTATTTTTATTCCGGAACTTCAGGCGAATGCAAAGGGGTATGGGATTCTTTACCGGCTGCAGAAGGGCAGGTAAGGTTTATGGCTAAGAAGAATGAGTTTATCTTTAATATTGGCTTCAACAGGGAAAATCCGGATCATGTGAAGGTGGCAGGGATACTGAACCGGCTGGGACATGGGAAGGCGGAGTATCTGGCGAGGGCGGTGCTGGCGTATGAGAGTCGAGGATTGCATCGAGGGAATACTTCTGTGGGAATTGATTATCGGGAATTGGAGCAGTTTGTACGGAAAATATTGGAGGAGCAAAACCAGAATAGATTTGAAGAGGAATATGGAAATCAGAATGAGGGTAAACGTTATAAAAGTGATGAAATGGGGGTAGACGAAAAGGAGATGAAAGAAGATGATATAGCCGGAATCTTTATGGCATTACAAGATTTTAGAAAATAAATTGTAAGGCGGTAGGCGGGAGTAAGAATAATCTCTACAGTATATATCTGGTTATCATACTTTAGAAAAGCTGGTCTACCGAGAAATGTTATAATGGATAATGAGGTCATAGAAAACTTTCAGGCTCTCGTATTTTTTGAAATGCTATAAACAACTCCAAAAGGCTGGTAAATTT
>ENA-ORUF01003398-ORUF01003398.1-human-gut-metagenome-genome-assembly--contig:-NODE-3398-length-11655-cov-2.769828_pt1 | contig 11655 bp, 8 predicted proteins | sample MGYA00242077_ERZ509203 | MGnify/ENA primary metagenome ERZ509203 (study PRJEB26280, sample SAMEA2338834) | human gut metagenome | biome: human gut; feature: human-associated habitat; material: faeces...
AAGCCTCCCATCTCCAGGACTTTACTTTCCAGTCCAAGAAATGGGAGGCAGTTCACAAGGTGCTTGCCCGCCTTTTGCTTGCATAGAAAACCAGAGTACCCAGTGAATCCAGCGAATATACTACCAAGTGGCATGATAGCGCCTATAATTAAGAAGTTTGTCTGCTACTTGGACCGCCATCTCCTCCCCAAGAGGACGACGATACAAGAGCTCGTCATGATCGGACTTCTATGAGACTCATTCACAACAGCCGCCTCTCGCAGTTCCGCTCCCCCTTCGGTGCCGTCGAGAAGGGGACGGATGTCACCCTCTCGGTGCTCGTCGAGGATGCCGAACCGCGCACCATCTCCATCGATCTGCGCGTCTGGATCGATGGAAAGGGCGAGACGATTATCCCCCTGCGCTATGAGGCCGACGGCATCTTCACCGTCACCCTGCCCTGCCCCGAGCCTGCACTCATGTGGTATCGCTTCAACGTGACGGCAACGTTCGAGGACTCAACCCGTACCCTCTACCTCGGCGCACCCGAGGGCCGCACGGGGGGCGAGGGCGCCACGTACACCTACCCTGAGTGCCCGTCATTCCAGCTTACCGTCTATAAGCACCGCGCCATCCGCCCCAGCTGGTACGAACGCGGTATGGTGTACCAAATCTTCCCCGACCGCTATCGCCGGGACGCTGCGTGGCGAGAACGCTGCGAGCGCGTGCTTGAACAGCCCAAAGCGGGCATTCCGCGCCGTATCGTCGAAGACTGGGACGAGCCTCCCTGCTATGAGCGCGCAGAAGACGGCTCCATCGCAAGCTGGGATTTCTATGGCGGCTCCTTAAAGGGCATCACCGCGGACCTTGACCGGCTCGCCGAGATGGGCATCACCGCCATCTACCTCAATCCCATCTTCGAGGCAGCAAGCAACCATCGCTACGACACCGCCGACTACCTCAAGATCGACCCGATGCTCGGCACTGAGGAAGATTTCCGCGAACTCTGCGAAGAAGCTAGCACGCGTGGCATCTCGATCATCCTCGACGGTGTATTCAACCACACGGGCGATGATTCCGTCTACTTCAACCGCTATGGCAACTATCCCGAGCCGGGTGCCTGGCAGGGCGAGGGCTCGCGCTGGAAAGACGCATACCATCTCAACGAGGACGGGACCTATGCGAGCTGGTGGGGCATCGGCAACATGCCGGCGCTGAACCAGGATTCGCTCGCCGTTCGCAACCTCCTTCTTGGTGAAAACGGGGTCATCCGCCGCTGGACGCGCGCCGGCGCACGCGGCTGGCGCCTCGATGTGGCCGACGAGCTGCAAGAGTCGCTCATCTCGGATATCCGCAGCGTACTCCTTGAGGAAAAGCCCGATGGGGTGCTTATCGGCGAGGTCTGGGAGGATGCCTCCAACAAGATCAGCTACGGCTATCCGCGCCATTACCTACTTGGCAACGAGCTCGATTCGGCGATGAACTACCCGTTCCGAGACATGGTGCTCAACTTCCTGCTGGGCCATGCCGGCGTCGCAGACGCCGTCGAGGCCATCGAGAGCCTGCGCGAGAACTACCCCCGCGAGGCGCTCGCGTGCTGCCTCAACCTCTTGGGTAGCCACGACCGCCCGCGCATCGCCTCGCTGCTCGGCGGCGGCCCCGACGAGAGCAAGCTCCCTGAGGAAGAGCGCGGCCGGTGGAGGCTTTCGCCCGAGTCCATGGGGCTCGCCAAGAGCCGTTTCTGGCTGGCAACGCTCATGCAGATGACCTTCCCCGGCGTTCCATCCATCTATTATGGCGATGAGTTCTGCCTCGAGGGGCTATCAGACCCCGGCAACCGCCGCACGATGCCGCTCGAGAAGGACATCCACGACCGCGACATGTTCGACATCATCCGCAACGCGTCTGCCGTGCGACGCGCCCTTCCGTTCATGGTCGACGGAAGCATCGAGTCGTTCGTGCCCGAGGGCGCTGACGACGACGTGCTCGCCTACACGCGCCGGGGAGCTCAGGGCGAGGCGGCGACGGTGCTTATCAACCGGAGCTCGTGCGAGAGCCACACGGTGCGCGTTCCTTCCCTGGGTCCGTGCGCGACCGATATCATCTCGGGCGGCGAGCTTGCGCCTGACGAGGACGGCATGGTTGAGTTTACGCTTTGGCCCTTCGGCTCGGCGGTGATCTATTTCCACGAAGAGGAGCGCCTGCAGCTTCCCATGGAGCCCGGAGCGGGCGTGCTCTGCCACGTGACCTCCCTACCCGATGAATCGGGCAAAAAGGGCTCCCTCGGCGACGTAGCCAAGCGCTTCATCGACCATCTGAAGGCCATGGGCATGCGCTACTGGCAGCTCTTGCCGGTCAACCCCACCGACTCCTTCGGGTCGCCGTATTCCGGCCCGTCGGCCTTCGCGGGCAATATCGCGCTGCTCCCCGAGACCGAAGACGAGCTACGGCGCGATTATCGCCGCTGGCGCATGACGGGCGGATCTAAGCTCGATATGGATTTCCGTGCGTTCAAGAAGCGCCATGCGAGCTGGCTCAAACCCTATTGCGCCTTCATGGCGGTGAAAGCGCATTTCGACGACGCCCCGCGAAGCGAATGGCCGGCCGAGTTCGCACGCTACGACGAAGCCTTCCTAAAGGACGATCGCTTTGCCGCAGAGGCGGAGGCACAGGCATACCTCCAATATCGCTTCGATACCGCATGGCGCGAGATCCTTTCCTACGCCCATCAGCATGGCATCGGGGTGATCGGTGATATCCCCATGTACGTCTCGGATGATTCCGCCGACGTCTGGTGCGCGCCCGAGCTCTTCAACCTCGATCGCGATGGCCGCCCGACCGAGATCGCCGGCGCGCCGCCCGATGGCTTCGCTCCCGAGGGGCAGGTCTGGGGCAATCCGACGTACCGTTGGGACCGCATGCGCGAGACCGGGTACCGCTGGTGGCTCGACCGTCTCGCCCGCGCGTGCGACCTGTACGACTACGTGCGCCTCGACCATTTCCTGGGGTTCCATAACTACTACAGCATCCCAGCCGGCATGCCGGGTAGCGCCGGAAGGTGGCTGGCAGGCCCTGGGATCGACCTCTTCCGAGCCGCGCGCGACGAGCTGGGAGCGCTTCCCTTCATTGCGGAGGACCTCGGCATCCTCACGCCAGGCGTTCGCTCGCTCATGAGCACCTGCGGTTTCCCCGGCATGGACGTGCTCGAGTTCGCCGACTACGATGTGCGAAACGGGCTGCATCCGCACCCCGGCAAGGTGTTCTACACCTCCACGCATGACACGACGACGCTCGTGGGCCATTGCGCGAGCTCGCTCGTTGCACCGGATGACGATAATGCCGCGCGCGAACTCGGGACACGGCTGGTCAAAGAGGCGCTCGAGAGCGATGCGCGCGTGGTCATGATGCCGCTGCAAGATGTTCTCGGCCTCGGTGACGAAGCGCGCATGAACGTACCGGGCGTCGCGAGCGGCAACTGGAGCTGGCAGGCGTGCGAGGAGGACGTTGCTCGGGCGATTGAGCCTACCGCCGCCCTCATGCGCGAGACGGGCCGTTTCGCATCGTGAGCCGAGCAGCCGTCGCCCCATCTGTTGCTAGATGAGCGATTAGGGTACAGTACCGTTGTTTGTTTGAATGCAATCCTTTCGTTGGGAGAACTATGGCACGCTATGATTACCGTTGCACCGCATGCGGTGAAGTCTTTGAAGTTGAGCACGCGATGACCGAGCGCCCCGAGGTGAGCTGCCCGAAGTGCGGTGCGAAGGCCGAGAAGGTCTTCACCGCGAGCGGCATCAAGTTCGCAGGAAGCGGCTTCTACAACACCGATCAGCGCGGAGGGAGCTCCTCGACGGAAGCGACCTCTGGATCGAGCGACAGCAGCGCATCTACAGATTCCGGCGCTTCTGCCGGCTCGTCGCATTCCTGCGAGAACTGCCCGCACAAAGACGCGTAGGCGCACCTACCCAATACGACCTGCTACCTGCGCTGGCTCACGCGTTTGTGGGCCAGCGCTTTCTTTTGCAAATCCAAACGGCTCCGACGAACCCACGAGCGCGCCAGGTGTCTCCCCTGCATGTGAAAACCGCTCAACGTGTATCCGGCGTGGCCCGCATGCACGGCAACGCCCGGTCGCATGCGCGGCCTCGCCAAGGCAGTTTCAACTTTTGGGCACTTCAGCGGCATACGAGAAAGTATCACTCAGAAGACCGAAAGAAAGCAGCAGGTAGATGGCTTGCCTTTTCGCACTTTCGCGCTCGATACTCAGCAACCCCGCAATCAAGTGCCCAAAAGTTGAAAACTCGCTCCGCATGCTTCTCGCAAGAGGCATTCAGAGCGCTGAGCAGAACAATATGAAGCCCGCGCAATCGCTAAACGGTTTTGCGACGGACAAACCGGGCGCAGAAATGACCATCGAAGCTGTCGAGCGCGGGAACGGTTTGGAAGAGGCCGCGATTGGTTTCCTGGGAACGCACGTATGCGGCCGCGTCAGCGAACTCAGGGCGCTCGAATATCGGAGCCTGCGAGACGGGCGCAAGCGCGAAGCCACGGCCAACCTCACTATTGAGAAAAGCATCAACCACCGCCACGTTTTCCTGCTGGAGCACCGAGCAGGTCGCGTAGATAAGCTGCCCGCCAGGACGCACGCGCCGCGCCGCTCCGGTAAGCAGGGCAAGCTGCAAGCCGGGCATGTCGCGATCGATATCTTCAGGCAGAAGGCGCCAGGGAATCTCGGGGTGGCGACGCATGGTGCCCGTGCCGGTGCAGGGCGCGTCTACAAGCACGCTATCGAAGAGGCGCCGCCCCCCTGCCCGACGATCAGTTTCGGAAAGGGCGCGATCAAGGTCGCAACCGTCACCGGTGACGAAGCAGACGCAATCGATGAGCCCCGCGCGCTCGAGGCGACGGCGGTTCAGGCGATTCTTCTTCTTTGAAAGCTCAACCGCAACAGCCGAGCGCCTCATGCCACAGCGAGTCGCTTGCGCCGCCATGACGAAGCTCTTGGTACCGCGGCCCGCGCCAACCTCGAGGCAGTCGCCCGGCATCGTGGCAGCCGTCGCCACCACCTGGGCATTCAGGTCGCAGACCGCAACGGCAGAACGCTTGAGCAGATCGGTACGCATAAGCTCTGAGCTGGCGACCGGCGCGATGCAGCCGGGCAGTTCAGCAACATCGGAAGCACCGGCGCGCAAGCCCGCTAGGACGTCTTCCGCCGTAGCATCATGCGGGTTGAGGTGCACCGCTACGGGAGCCGGCTCAAGCTCACAACCAAAGAGCAGGCGAGCTCGCTCGAAACCAAGCGAGGCGATGACCTCTCCTGCAAGCCATGCCGGCAGGCCCGCCGAGCGTGCAGCCGAGACCGTATCGCGCTCGGATCCCGCCGGAACATCCTCGGTAGCCAGATACACCCCGCGGTCGGCAACGATCCGCCGGAGCACGGCGTTCGCGAAGCCCGCAGCGCTCTTCGCGCGGGTGCGCACGAGCTCCACGCCCTGGCTCACCGCCGCCCGGGGCTCAGTGCCCAGATAGACGATCTCGAACGCCGCGATGCGAAGCGCCTCGCGAATGCGGGCGTTCATACGGCCGGGCTTCTCACAGTAGGTATCGATAAGCTCGTCAAGGCAGCCATAGGTTGCCACCACACCGAGCACAAGGCGGGTCGCAAGGCCGGCGTCTCGGCGGCTCAGCTCACGCAACTCCGGCGAGGCGTCGAGGCCATCGCGGGCATAGGCTCCGCTTTCCTCAAGATCGAGCAGGATATCGAGGGCAACCCGACGCGCGGGTGAAAGTTCCGTCACGAGAGCGTCTCCCAACTGCCCTCGCGCTCGCGCTGCCCCGCAACCCATGAAGCAGCGTCCATCGCACGCTTTCCGTCGGGTTTGAGCTCAAGGACCTCGATGATTCCATCCGAACAGCCCATGTACAGCCGCTTATCATGAATCGCGAATGCTCCGGCTTCAAGGTTCGAGATGGAAGAGGATGCGAGCGCTTCTTGCACCGAGACGATTCGAGCTGCCTTGCCTGCTACGACACAGCGGGCAGGCGCCGCATCCGAGGAAGCGAGCACACGGCGCACGTTATCGCACGCACTCGCCGCGGGGTCAAGGCGCATCTCGGCCTTGGAAATCTTTGCCGCATGGGTGACGAGCGACTCATCCTGCACGGTCCAGGACGCGGTGCCGTCAACAATCGAGGGAAGCATCTTAACGAGCAGGTCGCCGCCGAGCTGGCCGAGCTCCGCGGTAAGCTCGTCCGCGGTCTTGCCCGGAACGCTGCACGAAGCCTGCGCACAGTAGTCGCCCGTATCGACACCCTGGCCGATGCGCATGATGGATACGCCCGTTTCGGCATCGCCAGCAAGAATGCAGCGCTGGATGGGAGCCGCGCCGCGCCAGCGGGGCAGAAGCGACGCGTGCACGTTCACGCACCCGGCAGGAGCCATGGTGAGGACTTCGTTGGGCAGGATGCACCCGTAAGCCGCCACGCAGAACACATCGGCTTGAGCGGCACGCAGCGCCTCGAGCGCCTCAGGGGTCATGCGCGCGGTCTCGAGCACGGGAAGACCGAGCTCGAGCGCCGCCTCCTTAACGGGAGAGGGTTCGAGCTTCTTGCCACGCGAGCGAACCGCATCGGGCCGCGTGACCACGAGGGCAACATCGAAGGCGGCATCGAGCGCCCTGAGCGAGGGCACAGCGAAAGCCGGCGTTCCCATGAATACGACACGCATGAGGGCTCCTTTCTCGGCGACCTCCGATTCCATTTGTCCGGCGTTCGGGCAGTCCTCGCCGCCTCAGCACTACTGAGGCGGCTGCGGAACTCACGGCGGGCAAACGGAATCGGAGGGGGCTCGAAACTCGCGCAGGAAAAAGAGGGTACTTACTCGGTTTCGCCGGGCTTGGCTCCGCGGCGCAGTGCCTCCTGGTACTCGCGCATGGCATGCATGCGCTGGGCAGGCTCGAGTCGCTCGAACATGGTGATGCCGTGCAGGTGGTCGATTTCGTGCTGCAGGCACACGCAGAACACGCCGCCCTCGGCCTCGTACCGCATAAGGTTCGCATCGAGGTCGTACGCCTCCACCACCACGCGGTCAGGACGCTTGATCTCGCAGCTCACACCCGGGATGGAAAGGCATCCTTCCGAGAAGGGGACGAGGTGGTCGGACTGCTCGACGATAACGGGATTGATGAGGACAATCGGATCGTAATCGTCGGCCGACTCGTAGTCCGTGTCGATGACCACCATCTGCACGAGCTCGCCAATTTGCGGGGCGGCAAGGCCGACTCCGGCATTTTCGAACATCTCGCGCTTCATACGCTCGGCGAGCGCCTCGATTTCGGGCGTTATCTCTTCGATGGGCTTGCACTCCTGCCGCAAGCGCGGGTCGGGAGAAAGCACGATTCCGTTCACTTCCATGGCAACCTTCCCTATGTCGGCGCGCCGCCTGCGCGCGTTACTCTCAAACGCTAACCACTGTACCCCCACGCGCCGCGCGCGAACCCTCCGCCCGCAGCGCTTCACGATAAAACCCGCAGGCACGGGGTAAGACAATGAACTTGTCTCTTTGTCTCACATAAGGTCGTAGGGGTCGACGTCGACGGAGATGCTGATGCCGCGCTCCTCGCCCACGCGGGCCAGCGCCTCGGCGATAGCAGACGAGACATCGTAGTCGAGCGGGGCCTTGACGAGGAAATGGAAACGATACCGGTCCTTCGCCCGCTCGATGACACAGCTCGCGGGTCCGAGCACTACCGGAAGGCCGCCCACCACCAGACCGCTGCCCCTTCCCGCAGATGCGGACGACCCGAGATTGAGCACGCGCCGCACCTCCGTGGCGAATCGATTGGCAAAGGAGCGCGTGCGTTCCTCCGAGCGGCCGCGGCACACGACGTTCACCAGGCGCACATAGGGCGGGTACTGGGCATCGAGGCGCATGGCAAGGTCGTGGCTGAGGAAGACCGAGCGGTCATGCGACGCCACGGCACGGATGACGGGGTCGTGCGGCAGATAGGTCTGGATGATGACCTCGCCCGGACGCTCGCCGCGCCCCGCTCGACCGGCCACCTGCTCGAGTAGGTCGTAGGCGCGCTCGCTCGCACGGAAATCGGGCATCTTGAGCGCGTAGTCGGCATTGATGACGCCCACGAGCGTGACCTCGGGGAAATCGAGGCCCTTCGCGATCATCTGCGTTCCCAGCAGCACGGCGCACTCAGCCGCGTCGAATTCCTCGAGGAGCCGGGCGTGGCCATCCTTGCCGCGCGTGGAGTCGGCATCCATGCGAATCACGGCAACATCGCTCGGGAGCAGTTGCCTGAGGGCATCTTCTACCTGCTGCGTCCCCAACCCCATCTTAGCGAGATACGGGCTCCCGCACTGCGGGCAACGCGAGCCTGGCGCCGGATACGGCCGCACGCGATAGACCGACCCGCACGTATGGCATTCAAGGGTATGCGTGCGCTCATGGTAGGTGAGCGCCGTCGAGCAATGCTTGCACGTGGGAACGCATCCGCATTCCCGGCACATGAGAAACGGAGCGAAGCCGCGACGGTTATGGAGGAGCACCGCCTTCTCACGGCGCTCGACGATTCCCATGAGCGCATCGTGAAGCGGGCGGGAGAATATCGAGCGGCTTCCGCCGGAGAACTCGCGCCTCAAATCTGCCACGACGATGCGCGGAAGCACCGCGCCGCAGGGACGCTCAGGCATCTCGACTCGAGTCCACGCCTGGCCGCGATGAGCCCCCCGGCGGCAGCGCTCGAGCGCCTCAGACGAGGGCGTGGCGGATCCCAAGACGAGCGGGCAGCCATAGCGCCGCGCCATCTCGGCCGCAACATCGCGCGCATGGTAGCGCGGGCTCGAGCCCTGCTTATAGCTCTGCTCGTGCTCCTCGTCGATGATGATGATGCCGAGCTCCCGATAGGGGCAGAACAACGCTGAGCGCGCGCCCACAACAACGCGCGCCGCCCCGCTTCGCACCATATCCCATTGGTCGAGCCGCTCCCCGTCAGAAAGGCGCGAATGGAACACGGCAACCGCATCCCCGAAGCGCGACCTGAAACGGCCGACCGTCTGCGCGGTGAGCGAGATCTCGGGCACGAGCACGCACGCGGACTTTCCCGCCGCGAGCACGGGCTCGATGGCGGAGAGGTAGACCTCCGTCTTGCCCGAACCGGTCACCCCATCGATGACCACCACATCGCCGGCCTCGGCCTTCCGCGCGCGCTCGATGGCGGCAAGCGCGGCGCGCTGGCCTTCCGTCAAGCTTTCCGGAACCTGCGCGCGCGCAGACGAGAGACGGTGCTCCTCAGACGGCACGCCGCGCCAGGCACGACGTTCCTCGATGGCAACGATGCCCTTCTTCTCAAGCGTTCTTATCGTCGCCGACATGCTGGAATAGAGGAAGTTGAGCTCGCGCGTGGTCACCGGCCCGCAGGACAGGGCCTCCATGAGCTGGCGCTGGCGATGCGCGTTGACGGCGGGCCTATAGCCGCGGCCTTCGTCGGTAAGGGTCACCCACCGCTCGTGCACCTCCTTCGTCTTGGGTCGCTCCACCTCGTAGCTGCCGTCCTCGAGCTTGCGCACGCGCGGCGTTGCCTTGGGAGGCAAGAAAAGGCGGAGACATTCAGCGACCGAGGCAACGTATTCGCGCGACATCCAGAAGGCGAGCTGCGCAGACACCGGTCCGAAGGCGCGCTCGGCGAGCACGGAGCGCACGGGCAGCATGCGCTCGGGCGCAAGGCCCGCCGCTCCCGGCAGCCCAGCAAGCTCGGAAGCGCGCATGACGACGTAGCCGGCAACCATACGGCGATGGAACGAGACGAGCACGATGGCGCCCGGCACCGCCTCCTCATCAAACGATGCGGGAACCGCATAGGCGAAGGCATCAGACAGCGCACGCGAGGGAACGTCGACCACCACAGAGACGTAGCCGCACACGGGCTCCGAACCCTGCGCAAGCCGGCGCTCGCCCGAAGCCGTCACGGTATCGGGAACGAGGCCGGCCGTGGCACGCGTTCGGCCTGCGCCCCGGGAGGACCCGGTACCATCCGGCGCTACAGCCCCCTCCGAAGAGGCATCCGGGGTAGCGTCAGCCGGGCGAAGCGGCTCCATGCCATCGGGAGAGCACGCCCCACCAAATCCCACAGCGAAAGCTGCTCAGCCATGCACATCAAATCCCGCGAATGGACGCTCGTTGTCTAGAGGCCGCACGCGGCGCGCAGCTCGTCCACGCGGTCCGTATGCTCCCAGGTAAAGTCCTCGTCGTCACGACCGAAGTGCCCATAGGCCGCCGTCTTCTCGTAGATGGGACGGCGCAGGTCGAGGTCGCGGATGATGGCGCCGGGGCGAAGATCGAACACCTCTTCCACGGCGCGTTCGATCGCATCCTCGGCGACGACAGACGTCCCGAACGTGTCGACCATGATGGAGAGCGGACGCGCCACGCCGATGGCGTAGGCGAGCTGAACCTCGCAACGGCGGGCAAGGCCGGCGGCGACCACGTTCTTAGCCACCCAGCGCGCGGCGTAGGCAGCGGAACGATCGACCTTCGTGCAGTCCTTGCCCGAGAAGGCACCACCGCCGTGACGACCCGTGCCGCCGTAGGTGTCGACGATGATCTTGCGGCCGGTGAGGCCGGTGTCGCCCATGGGACCGCCCACCACGAAGCGGCCGGTGGGATTCACATAGACCCGGGCGCCGTCCCAAGGGATACCCGCCCCATCGAGCACGGGCGCGATGACGTGTTTCAGCATATCCTCTTTGATAACGCCCATGTCCTCGATCTCGGGGGCGTGCTGCGTAGAAATCACGACCGTCTCCACCGAGACGGGGCGGTCGTCCTCATAGCGCACGGTCACCTGGGTCTTACCGTCCGGGCGCAAATACGGAAGCGTTCCGTCGTGGCGAACTGCCGCCAGGCGCTCTGCCAAGCGGCTCGCCAGATAGTGCGGCATGGGCATGAAGGCAGAGGTCTCGTCGGTGGCGTACCCGAACATCATGCCCTGGTCGCCGGCACCGATAAGGTCGAGCGGGTCGGTCGTGGTGCCGGCCTGCACATCAAAGCTCTCGTCCACACCCTGCGCGATGTCCGAGCTTTGGCCGTGGATCATATTGATGACGCCGCATGCATGGCCGTCGAAGCCGTACTCTGCCCGGTCGTAACCGATGCGGCAGATGACATCACGCGCGATCTGCTGCACGTCGACGTAGGCCTGGGTGCGAATCTCGCCCGAGATGACGACCATACCGGTGGTGAGAAGCGTCTCGGCAGCGCATCGCACGTTTTCGAGCTTGGCGGGAACGCCGTCCGTATCCACGTAGCCCATGGCTTCGAGGCGCGCCTCCTTGTCGAGGATGGCGTCGAGCACTGCATCCGAGATCTGGTCGGCAATCTTATCGGGATGGCCCTCTGTCACGGACTCAGAAGTAAAGAGATAGCTGCGCGGCGTGGGTTCGCACGTCGAGGCGCAGGTAGCTGAGGTGGAACGAATCTGATCTGGCATATGAGCCCCTTTCGTATGACGTCCGGGGACCGTTACCATTCCCCCGGGCTATTCGGCTACGTGATTGTACCGCGCCGCACGGACACGCATGCGCCCGCGCACAAGCGCCACATCCTGCACACCCGACGCTCCAACATGCCCTCTTTTGGAACGGGGTCATTATGTGAGACGCTTGTGCCGG
>ENA-ORUF01003400-ORUF01003400.1-human-gut-metagenome-genome-assembly--contig:-NODE-3400-length-11646-cov-2.389871_pt1 | contig 11646 bp, 5 predicted proteins | sample MGYA00242077_ERZ509203 | MGnify/ENA primary metagenome ERZ509203 (study PRJEB26280, sample SAMEA2338834) | human gut metagenome | biome: human gut; feature: human-associated habitat; material: faeces...
AGAAGAAGGGGCAATCCTGCAATTTTGGGAGTTTCTGGACGGGAAGTTTTATCATCTTGTCTTATTACTAATTTTTTCTTTTCTGAATTTGTCCAACGGACTGGTCCGTTTGTTGGGGCGTCGCACTAATCCTTCTCTGATATTGGCAGTCAGCTTTTTGGCTATCATTCTGATTGGTACGGGGTTATTGATGTTGCCACGATGCACGGTGAATGGCATTACCTGGGTGGATTCATTGTTTACGGCTACCAGTGCGGTATGTGTGACGGGGCTGGTGCCCGTTGACGTATCGACTACATTTACTACCGGCGGACTTGTTGTTATCATCCTGCTGATCCAGGTAGGAGGATTAGGTGTAATGACATTGACCAGTTTCTTCGCTATGTTCTTTATGGGAAATACTTCTCTTTACAATCAGTTAGTGGTACGTGATATGGTTAGCTCCAATTCGCTTGGCTCCTTATTGTCCACGTTATTATATATCTTGGGATTTACATTGGTGATTGAAGGTATCGGCATGATTTCTATCTGGTTCAGCATCCACGGAACACTTGGAATGACTTTGGAAGGCGAACTGGCTTTTGCTGCTTTCCATTCTATTTCCGCTTTTTGTAATGCAGGTTTCTCTACACTTTCCGGTAATTTGGGAAACTCTATGGTAATGACCAACCATAACTGGCTGTTTATTTCCGTCTCTTTTCTGATTATTCTGGGAGGTATCGGTTTTCCTATTCTGGTTAATTTCAAAGATATTGTACTGTATCATTTGCGTCATTTCTGGAAGTTTGTACGTACGCGCAAGTTAGAAAGGCATAAGGTGTCGCATTTGTATAATCTGAATACGAGGATTGTGTTGATTATGACATTTCTGCTTTTGGTAACCGGTACATTGGCGATTGCCGCTTTTGAGTGGAATGCTTCGTTTGCCGGTATGCCTGTTGCAGATAAGTGGACGCAGGCTTTCTTCAATGCTACTTGTCCGAGGACGGCTGGTTTCAGCAGTGTTGATTTAGCTTCTTTGAGTGTACAGACTTTGTTGGTCTATTTAGTGCTGATGTGGATTGGTGGTGGTGCTCAATCTACTGCCGGTGGGGTGAAAGTGAATGCTTTTGCAGTGGTTGTCCTGAATCTTGTGGCCGTGTTGCGTGGCTCGGAACGGGTGGAGGTATTCGGAAGGGAACTTTCTCATGATTCTATCCGTCGTTCTAATGCGACAGTGGTTATGTCGTTGGGCGTACTGTTTCTTTTTATCTTTATATTAAGTATACTGGAACCGCAAGCCTCTCTAATGGCATTGACTTTCGAATGTGTGTCAGCGCTTAGTACGGTAGGTTCCAGTCTGAATCTGACACCTAATTTATGTGATGCAAGTAAATTGTTAGTGGCGTTGTTGATGTTTATCGGGCGTGTGGGCTTGATAACGTTAATGCTGGGAATTATCAAACAGAAAAAGAATACAAAATACCGTTATCCGAGTGATAACATTATCATAAACTAAAGATATGAAGTACATTATTATCGGTTTAGGAAACTACGGTCGTGTGTTGGCTGAAGAGTTATCGGCACTGGGACACGAGATTATTGGTGCGGATATTAGTGAAAGCCGCGTAGATAGTATAAAAGATAAGGTTGCTACTGCATTTGTGATTGATGCAACGGATGAACAGGCTTTGTCCGTGCTTCCTCTGAACAGTGTCGATATAGTGATTGTCGCCATAGGTGAGAATTTCGGCGCATCGGTGCGTGTGGTTGCTTTGCTGAAACAAAAGAAGGTTGCTCATATTTATGCCCGTGCCATTGATATGGTGCATAAAGCCGTGCTTGAAGCATTCAGCTTGGAGAAGATATTGACACCGGAAGAAGATGCGGCCCGCAGTCTGGTGCAACTGCTGGATTTTGGAACAAGCGTGGAAGCTTTCCGTGTCGATTCGGAATATTATGTCGTCAAGTTTACAGTCCCGAAAAAGTTTGTAGGATACTTTGTCAATGAGTTGAATCTGGACGAAGAATTTCACTTAAAACTAATCGGATTGAAGCGGGCGGATAAAGTAACTAATTGTCTGGGTATTTCTTTAATGGAGCTTCATGTGAAGAATGAACTTCCGGGGGACGAGAAAGTAGAAGAAGGGGATGAATTGGTGTGCTACGGTAAATATCGTGACTTCCAATCCTTTTGGAAAGCTATTTGATTATTATTCATCTTTAAATATAAAAAAATGCGATTAAAAAGACTACTATTACCGGCTATTTTGTTGCTGGTTTCTGTTTTTGTGAAGGCACAAAAGAGTAATGAATTTACAGTGTTGCAATGGAATGTATGGCAGGAAGGTACCATGATACCAGGCGGATATGATGCTATTATCAATGAGATAGTCCGTCTGAAGCCTGACTTTGTGACTTTCAGTGAGGTGAGGAATTACAATAAAACGAATTTCACGGCACGTGTGTGCGCTTCACTTCAGGAAAAGGGGCTGAAGTATTATTCTTTTTATACTTATGATACCGGTTTACTAAGCAAGCATCCTATCACGGACTCTTTGACGGTTTTTCCGGAAAAGAATGACCATGGAAGTATTTATCGTCTAACAAGTTCCGTGAACGGAAAGAAGGTAGCGGTTTATACTGCCCACCTGGATTATCTGGACTGTGCATATTATAACGCCCGTGGCTATGACGGCTCTACCTGGAAAGAAATTCCACTGCCGGCGTCAGTAGATGAAATTATGAAAGTCAATGTAGCCTCTCAGCGGGATGATGCGATTCGTATGTTTATCGCCCAGGCTGAGAAAGACCTTGCAAACGGCTATCGGGTGATCGTGGGAGGGGACTTCAACGAACCTTCCCATCGCGATTGGATTGAGAAAAATAAGAACTTGTACGACCACAACGGCTTTGTTGTACCCTGGACAGTTACCACTTTGTTGGAAGAAGCTGGCTTTATTGACAGCTACCGTAAGATTTATCCCAATCCTCTGACGCATCCGGGATTTACCTATCCTTCGGATAACTTGGCAAAAACTCCGGAAAAGATAACATGGGCTCCTAAAGCGGACGAACGGGATCGTATTGATTTTATCTTCTATAAAGGAAAAGGATTGAAAGCAAAGAAAGCCGTTTTGTTTGGTCCGAAAGAATCTATTGTCCGCTCTCAACGTGTAGAGGAAACATCAAAAGATGAATTCATAGTACCGCTTGATGTGTGGCCGACAGACCATAAGGGATTGCTAGTGACATTTATCTGTAAATAATCGACTTTAATATTTTAGGCACAGATTACACGGTTTTAGAACTATGATTGCATAAAGCAACAGGGTAATCTGTGCCTAAATAATAGTATAGGGTAGGATGGATTTCTCTATTTCTTATAATTTTACCCTTTTATTTTGCCTGAAGATGGACTGTTCCGGTTTTCACTCCACTTGCCTTGGCAGTCAGTACAAGATCTCCGGCAATCTCTCCTGCCTGTACAATCGCTGTCAACATTCCATGGAAAGCGTGCATCTTCGGAAGGTGGAATTGTTCCAGATTGGTAGGGTCGCCGTTAGCAACAGCCCGGAACTTACCGGCTCCTTTTACGGAGAAGTGAATCAGGCGGCTATCGGTAGGACAGAGGTTACTATCTTTGTCTACCACTTTCACAGTGACGTAGGCGAGGTCTTTTCCATCGGCTGTCAGTTCGTTGCGGTTGCTGACCAGTTCGATATGATGAGGCTTTCCGGCAGTGCGTACTGTCTTTTCCGCTACTGCTTTTCCGTCCTTATTGTAGGCTACAACTTTTACTTCGCCCGGTTCGTATACGGCATCCATCCACATTAAGCGGTAACGGCTCTTTAAAGAACTGTTATTCTTGCTTTGTTTACCGTAGCTTTTTCCGTTGATAAACAGTTCGGCAGTAGGATAGTTGGTATATACGAATACCGGGGTCACTTCACCTTCGCGTCCCGGCCAAGTCCAATGAGGAAGGATATGTAGCGTTTCTGCATTTTTGTTCCATACGCTACGGTAAAGATAATAGCGGTCCTTAGGGATACTGGCAAGGTCGATAATACCAAACATAGAACTATGATTCGGCCATGAATTGACATCATATGGTGAAGGTTCGCCCAAATAATCGAATCCTGTCCATACGAATTGTCCGATAGTCCAGTGGTTATCATCGGCTAAGGCGAAATCTTCATCTGGGATATTCGACCACGGACATGCTTCCACGTCATACGAAGAACATTGGTGGTCTTCATATTTGGCACCTTTCTTTTCTTCTACCGGAAATTTGTAGACTCCGCGTGAACTGACAGTGGAAGCCGTCTCGCTACCAAGAATCAAGTTCTGCGGAAGCTGGTCGTAAGATTCTTTATAACGCTGTGTGCGATAATTAAGTCCCGGAATGTCAATCATGGCTGCAAAGCCGTTGGCAAGCACACAAGACACTTGATCCATACCGCAAGTCACGGGACGGGTAGGGTCTTCACGGTGGCAGATATCCTGCAAGAACTTGGCCACTTTATAACCGACAGGACTGCATTGAGTAGGTACTTCATTACCGATACTCCACATCACTACACAAGGATTGTTGCGGTAATTATGAAGCATATTTATCATATCGCGTTCTGCCCATTCGTTGAAATAACGGTGATAACCGTTGTCGCATTTGGCAATATCCCATTCGTCAAACGGTTCAATCATCATCATAAATCCCATTTCATCACATAATTCAACGAGTTCCGGAGCCGGCATATTATGCGATGTACGGATAGCATCACAACCCATATCCTTCAAAAGAGTAAGTTGATGGCGGAGTGCCGCTACATTGATAGCTGCTCCCAACGGACCTAAATCATGATGATTACATACACCCTGGAATTTCCGGTGTTCTCCGTTCAGGTAGAAACCTTTATCGGCGATAAATTCAATACTGCGGATACCGAAGCGGGTTGTATAGGTATCTACCAACTTATTATTTGCATAGATTTTAGAAACCGCTTTGTAGAGCGACGGGTTTTCCGGCGACCAGAGTTCAGGTGCATTTACGATGAAGTTCTGTTCAAACGGCTGTCCGTGATTGATACGGCCGGTATTTTCTTTGCGGGTAACCACTTTTCCGTCTGGGGAAAGAATTTCCGTCTCCATGCGGATTTGTGTTTTTTCACCGGCATTGTCTATCCTCGTTTGCAGGCGTACGGCTGCAAATTCTTTACTGACATGAGGAGTCGTAATCTGTGTTCCCCATACAGGCACGTGGATTTTATCAGTAACAATCAGGTGTACATTGCGGTACAAGCCCGCTCCCGGATACCAGCGTGAAGATTGCGGACGGTTTTCCAGCCGTACGGCCAGTGTATTACTCTTTCCGTTTTTGTTCAGGAAAGGAGTGACATTGCAATGGAAAGAATTGTAACCGAAGGGCCAGAAACAAGCCTCCTTACCATTCACATAAACGCGGGCTTCACTCATAGCACCGTCAAAGAGCAGAGTCACTTCTTTGTCGGCGGGAGTATCAAAACTAGTACGGTACCAGCCGGAACCTACATAAGGCAGTCCCCCTGTGCGTCCTGTTTTCAAAGACGCCTTTTCCTCAAAATTTTGTGTGATGGCCACATTCTGAAGATCATTGTTCATATCGAAAGGACCAAAGATAGCCCAGTCATGTGGAAGGACGACTGATTCCCATTGGGTGTCATTAAACTCCGGCTGACTGGCCTCTTTGATATCTCCTTTGCTGAATTTCCAGTTCTTTTCGAGCAATGTCTCGCTACGCTGTGCTTGCAGGCTGCAAGCAGCTGCCAACAAAAGTGCAGTTGCTAACTGTTTTTGGTGTTTCATGTTCATTTATCTCTTAAAAGCATTAAATGAATTGGTGGGTTTGCCACTGTCATCGAACATCCCTTTACTATAACCTTTCCAGTTACCGTAACATTGAGGTTCCCAGGTAAATACTCCCAGACATTGGTCTACTTGTTTGGCTTTGGTAACGAAGTCTGTATAGAAGGCTTCCGCTTCTTCGTAATCCCAACTAATACCGATTTCACACATCATTACCGGAGTATTGTATTTGGCTATTAACGCTTTCATATTGGCGATACAATCATTATTCATCGCTTCCCAGTCGTCCGGTGTGTGTGCGTTTTCGGTTGATATGTCCGGATAAAGTGACATACCGATGATGTCCCATTTGGCATTGTTTTCGTGTAAGTAGCCGAAGATCCTATTGTACAGGCTGGCATTATTTCCTTGGTCAAGATGAACAATAACTTTGGCTTTCGGATAGACTTCTTTTACAGCATCGTAACCCGCTGTGACAAATGATGCGAAATTAACCCTTCCTTCTTCACTTGTAGTTTGTCCGGTAGGGAACAACATTCCTTGATGTGTTTCGTTACCCACTTGTACCCATTCCACGTCAATACCTTTCTCTTTCAATGCACTGAGTACATCTTTCGTATGGTCGGCGATAGCTTGCTTCAATTGCTCTACCGAGTAATCTGCCCATGCTTGGGGTTTAGCTTGCTGTGAAGGATCAGCCCAACGGTCGCTGTAATGAAAGTCAATCATGATACGGTAGCCCAAGTTATGGGCTCTCCATGCTTTGAGCAATACATCTCCTTTGTTACACCAACCTCTCACATCATCAGTGTCATTCTCCGGATTTACCCATACACGCAGGCGAATGGCATTCATACCTAAATCACGCAATAGGGACATACATTCCTGTTCTTTTTCTTCGGCAGTATAGAACTTATATCCGGAACTTTCCATTTCCGTTAACCAGCTGACATCGGCTCCTCTGGCGAAACCTGACATATCATAAGTTACTTCTTCCTTTTCCGGGAAGACCGGTGTGTCATTGTCATCGCTGCAAGCGGTGAAAAGGCTTCCGCCAAGTAGGGCGGAAGCTATGAATAGAATCTGTTTAAATCGTTTCATAATGTTCTGTTGATTATTGTTTATCCATAGTAAATGTTAGGGAAGCAATGTCAAGGGTAATTGCATAAGTACCGGTTTCAGCAGGAACAATACTTCCGCTTCCATTACTGTCGGTCAAGTATAGTTTCTCTTTATTTCCCTTTAATGCCCAGTTCCATACCAAACCGTTTTCTGCATTATTAAGCAGGAAGTAGAAACCGTAGTTATTGCCCAGATTATCAATGATAACGGTGGCTTTCCAAACTTTGTTTGTTTCATCGTATGTCATCAAATCTTTGTTTAAATCCCAATTGTTAAACTCACCACAGACATTGATTTGGGTTATTTCTGTTGCTCCCCAAGTCATGTCGGCCAGACTGGCTGTGACAATGAAAGTACGACATTCTTCCTGGTGGAACCAGATATTCTGTCCGCCGTCCGCCAGTTTGTATTCATCGTTGGAGTCGCATCCATACCAGATACCGGCTGTTTGGTCTACAATCTTAAAATTATCCCAACCATTAGTCATTTGGTAAACACCTTGATAACTTCCGTGATGTTCGCCGCTATTGTCGTAAACAGGGTTTAATGTAGCTAACCAGCCCTTTCCATCCATGTTTCCTACACCCTGCATTTCCAGATAAGAAGGATAAGTAGGTTCACTACTTCCACCTTCCGTAACGCTAACAGTCCATTGTTCGGGATTATTAAGGTCAATAACCAGCGTACATTCTCCCGTAGCCGGAACACTTACCGTTATATTTCCGGCTGTTGCAGTCTCACCTGTACTGAATGTCAGTTGTCCGGCAGTTCCACCGAAAGCAAATGGGGTATCTTTGGCTTTTGTATCGTCAATGGCATTATCGGAACCGCTGACACTGGTATTGTTGTAAAACTTACCTATTCCTTGAAGTTGAATGTTGATATTCGTACCTTCCGTACCCGTAAATACACCTTTCCATTGGTTATCTGTACGGCTGTATTGCATATTGATACCTTCTATGCCGCTTACATTCAGTTCGGGTATCAGTAAGGCGTTCCATTGTTTCTGGGCGGTATTTACATTCACGAAATAACATCCCGACTGACCGGGGAACCACATATCCCATGTTCCTTCCGCTGCGTCTGTTGTCAACAAGAATGGAGTTCCTACTCCGCCGGATTGGGCTGTATGCCAGGTTGTTCCGTCTGCTTCCTGTACGTAAATGCCTTCCCAAGCCGCTGCCCCGAAGAATCCGCTATATTGTCCGTCAGCATTTGCCGAATAGAAATCCTGACCGGAATCTTGACCGCTACCCTTGTTGATAATGCTGGCGTAATGCATATCAATAGGATAAGGAGTCACTGTGACTGCCACTGTATTGCTATATACAGGAGCGATGTTGCTGCCATTGCTTCCTGCCAGTCGGAAATAAAGAGGAGCGGCTTCTTCAGCCGGTGCATTTAGTTTGTAAGCAATGATGTTCAGAGCGGCGACTGTATAACTTTTGGATACTCCGTTTTCCGTAGATTCGATAATGCTGCCTGAAAAATCTTCAGACCGGGATACTTGTACGGTAGTTTGAATGCCGCTGGTCGCTTGATATCTCGGGTCGCTGATTTGCAATGTCTGGTCGCTCCAGGCAAGGGATAATGCGTAAAGCTTGGCAGTAGCTTCCGTCAGTACAACGGCATTGGTAGAAGCGATTAAGTCACTCTCCACCGGGCTGGAGAGATAGAATTTCTCTCCGTCTTTCTCACACGCTCCTAATAAAAGGAGTGCGGAGAGTAAAGCCAACAGGGTATTTATTTTTTTCATATTGTTGTATCGAATAAGCATGATTAATAGTTTTCATTGTATAGGTTCGGGTTGGCGGTTAACTCGGTAGTCGGTATCGGGTAAATATTGTACCGGCTGTTTACCGCTGTTCCTTCTTTTACTCCGCCTTTCCATTGCCATAAGTAACCATTGGTAGTGAATACTCCGTAGCGGATTAAATCGGTACGGCGATGTCCTTCCCAATAAAGTTCGCGGGCGCGTTCGTCCAAAATAAACGATAGATTGATTTGGCTTGCGTTTTTATTATTGCTGTCGTCACCGTATGCTCTTTCTTGGATTTGGTTGATATAACCGACAACTTCCGTTGCTGTTGTTCCGCTTCCACCTCGTACAAAGGCTTCTGCTATCATCAGATATACATCTGCCAGGCGGAACAAAGGATAATCCGTGTTTACGCCACCGTCTGCGGTATTGGAAGCTGTTTCTCCTGCATCCGTCAGGTTCGTCCATTTCTCTACAAAGTAACCGTTACTTTGGTCGTCAATCTTATCCAGGTTCAGTGTTTGCCCATCAGTGAAAAACATGGCCCGTTTATCTTCTTCTCCGGTAAACAGGGAGGGGATTTCTCCGCGTACACGGAACATACCCCAACCGCTTTTCACTCCGTAATCTTCCGGCTTCTGCAAATCCGAAGTATTACTAACCGCACCACAGACAATATAAGTGGAAGAGCCCCACGAAACGGTATGCGTAGCGTCTACCGGCAAAGTGAAGATGATTTCGTTAGCAGTACGTTTATCGTTATCAGCGTTGAATAACTTGTTGTAATCATCTTCCAATGAATACCCTTGCTTGATAACCTCTTTACAAGCACTGATACATTCGGTATATTTCGGTGTATTGATGTAAACTTCCGCGTTCAGATACAGCTTGGCCAATAAGGTATAAGCAGCTCCCCGGGAAGCCCGTCCGTAAGGACAGTTGGCTCTGTCGAGCATATCGCTTGTGATACTTGTCAGTTCCGATTCAATATAGCTGAAAACTTGTGCAGCCGTGTAGCGTGGTGGCAGATAGCCGACAGTCGGGTCGTTCTCTGTTACAAACGGGATGTTGCGGAACAAATCCATTGCATGATAATAGAACAAGGCACGCATGAAACGGGCTTCGACACGGTAATGGCGAATTTCAGTCTGTTCCTGTTCCGTAAACCGGGCAATGCTCTCATCCGTAGCATTACGAAGAAATTCGTTACATAATGCAATGTTGTAATAAATACGATAGTACATATCCGATACCCAAGGGTCATTGGCGTCCCAGCTCAAGTAAGTCAGACCGGTAACGTTATCACCCGACAGCCAGGTAGAAGCTACTTCATCTGTTCCACATTCTTGTAGATTGAAGAAGCAACGCATATAATCCTGACCACTGTTACTACTCAAATCTTCGTTACCGTTTTTTTCCTGACCGGTAGTTACCATGGAAGTATATATTTTCCCCAAGACAGACTTGTAGTTTTCCGCACTGGTGTAAATGGACGACGAAGTTTCGTCTACGTGTGGATATTGATCCAAGTCGCCTATACAGGAAGTGAACAGCAACGTGCTGCAAAAGTAAAAGGCTATATAAAATATCTTTTTCATGATTGGATGTTTTTGATAATTAGAAGTTAAGACCGATATTTAGGGAGAATGTACGCGGACGGGGGTAGAATGAGTTATCCACTCCGTTGGGAACTTCCGGATCCACACCACTGTATTTGGTGATGCAGAATACATTCTGAACCATTGCACTGACATTCAGGCTACATCCTTTATAAATTTCTCCGAAGTTGTATCCCAATGACAGGTTATCCATCTTTAAGAAAGAAGCATTCTCTACATAATAATCGGATAGATATTGACGTGATTTAAATCCGGTTTCCAGATAACTTCTGGAAAGATTATTCAATTGATAAGAGTTATAGCTGACCGTCTCCCAAGCTCCGGCATTCATTGCCATGGCATTGTAAACGTAGTTGCCGATATTGGCACGCAGACTGGTGCTTAACGTCCATTTCTTATAACGCAGTGAAGTGCTGAAACCGAGAATGTAATCCGGTGCCGGAGAATGATAGCGATATAAATCATTGGTGTTGATTTCCCCGTTTCCGTCGAGGTCTACGTATGCGCCTTCTACCGGTTTGCCTGTCTTTTCGTCATATAGCTGATGGTAAACGTAAAACATATAAGGTGCGTATCCTTCACTTAATACTTGCAATTGATAGCTGTCGATGTACGGCCCTACGGAAGTGTTGGTAGCTTGAGTACCGGCTGCGAGTGAAAGGTTTTTCACCTTCATCTTTTGCCAAGTCATGTTGAAACTCAAATCCCAATTCCAGTCTTTTGTTTGTATCGGAGTAGCGTTGATACTGAACTCAATACCTTCGCTGTCTACATTGCCTACGTTTGTGGTGATATTGCGGTCGAAAGTAGTACCTGCTGCAGCCGGTACGGTTGCAATCAAATCTTTGGTCTGGCGGGTATAATAGTCAAAGCTACCGGTGATGCGGTCTTGCAGAAAACCGAAATCGAATCCGGCATTCCATGAAGTAGTCGTTTCCCACTTCAGGTCAGGTACGTAAGCCTCCGGACGATACGTGTGGATCGGGTTACCTCCAATCAGGGAGGATGCACCGCTTTGGCTGATATTGTAGACAGGTAGGTAATTATAATTACCGATACCGTCCTGCTGCCCTGTCACGCCGTAGCTTGCACGGAGTTTCAATGTACTTAATATCTTGTTATCTTTCAGGAAAGACTCTTCCGTCATTCTCCATCCGAGAGCTACTGAAGGGAAAGTACCCCAGCGTACATTTTTTGCGAAACGCGAAGTGGCATCCTGGCGTACGGTTGTCGTCAACATATAACGTGAGTCGAACGAATAGTTCAGACGACCGTAATAAGATAACAGCACATGACGGTCATCGGTAGCTTTGGATGTTTTTTGAA
>ENA-ORUF01003405-ORUF01003405.1-human-gut-metagenome-genome-assembly--contig:-NODE-3405-length-11635-cov-2.140760_pt1 | contig 11635 bp, 9 predicted proteins | sample MGYA00242077_ERZ509203 | MGnify/ENA primary metagenome ERZ509203 (study PRJEB26280, sample SAMEA2338834) | human gut metagenome | biome: human gut; feature: human-associated habitat; material: faeces...
CCTCTCGGTGAGAACCGAGAGGGCTTTCTGTTGTCCAAAATTCAATTCCAATCTGTCCGAAATCCATTAAAACCCATAAGTAACGGAGATATTCGCGGTAATTTCAATTTTGCCGTAGCTGATGGTTGTGCCGAGACCGCCGTCTGCCACAGCATCCTCTGTTGCCATCATGCTGCTCTTTGCATTGGAATCGGTATTCATATAATAGTAATTTCTGGAAATCTCGCTGACATTTTTCACGGCACCCAGAGGCTTGCCGTATGCCTGTGCGATTGCGGCTGCGGATTTTTCTGCATTTTTCACAGCCGCCTGCAATGCCTGCCCGTAATATTTGCTCTGGTCTGCGATGGAGAAGGAAACGCCGTTTGTACCGGTTGCGCCTGCCTGCAGTGCCGCGTCAATATATTTGCCTGTGTTGTTGATGTCCTTTGTTTTCACCTGCAAATGGGTTTCTGCATGGTAGCCTGTGATGGTGCGCTTGCCTGTTTCGTCATTGTAACGATAGGTGGGGTATACGGAGGTATACGCCGTTACGATATCGTCCTTTTTTACATTTAGGTCGGTCATGGCTTTTGTCACTGCCGCGGTAATGCGGTTGTTTTCCTTCTGTGCCGCCTGTGCTGCTTTGCCGTCCGTGCTGATTTCAAGGGAGATATCCGCTGTATCGGGGTCTGCCTGCACCACACCCGTACCGTTTACGTTGATTTCGCCTTCAGCCGCATACGCCATGCATGCCGCCCCGATGGATAATACTGCCGCCGCCGCACATACGACCAATCCTCTTGCCCATTTCTTCATAATACATACACTCCTTTCAAATATCGAATATTGGTTTTTATTGGACGAGGGAAAATGAAAATAGTTCCGCTGTTTTTCGTTTTTTTGAAAATTTTCCGAAAAATTCATCGGATACTCGGTTTATTACTCAGTATCTTGTTTCTGATGTGGTTTATCTCTGGGATTGTAATGATTTATCATAGTTTCCCACGGGTAAATCAGAAATTGAAATTAGCCCGTCAGGAGTCTCTGACAGGTCCGCTTCCGGCTGTAGATTCTTTATTGCAGGTACTGCCCGACAGTAGTCGTTTAGGAGGTTTGTCTGTAGATATGTATCTCGACCGGCCGGTATTTCATCTGAAAGGGCGGCAATTACCTGCCGGTTTGTATGCCGATTCATTGCAGGTTGTCGGTAAACCTGATTTTAACGAGATTTGCCGGATTGCCGGACAATTGGGTGGATCGGTTGCTTATCGGGTAGATTCCTTAAACCGGTTGGATCAGTGGATTCCTTTCGGTTATTTGACCAAAGAATTTCCGATTTATAAGTTTTCGTTCGAAGATGATGCCCGGCAAGAGATGTATATATCTTCGAAAAGCGGTAAAGTGTTGCAATGGACTGACCGGAATTCCCGCTTTTGGGCTTGGCTGGGGGCTATTCCTCATTGGGTGTATTTTACTTCTCTACGGCAAAATCAAGCGCTTTGGATTAATTTTATGATCTGGGCGTCCGGATTGGGAGCTATCATGTGCTTCTCCGGTTTGTGGATCGGGATTTGGGTATTTTGGAAAAACCGGAAGAAAGGGTTGCGTTCGCCTTATAAAAAATGGTGGTTACGTTGGCATCATATCACCGGTGTGGTTTTCGGTGTTTTTGCTCTGACATTTGTATTTAGCGGAATGATGTCGCTGGTGGATATTCCTTCCTGGATGCAGAAAGGTAAAACCAGGAACCGTGAAGTACGTTTTCGGGGACGTGAGGGGGGAATGTTGGCCGCCGATCTGTATGCCTTGGATTACCGGAAAATCGTGGATAGTCTGTCTGATGTGAAAAGTATCGAGTGGGCATCCTTTGGAAAATATCCTTATTATGTCGTGAATTCGGGCAGTAAAAAACAGTTTATCGATGCTGCGGATACGAGCCGTTTGTCGCCTTTTACCCTGACCGAAGAGATGGTGCGTGAAACGGTTCGTGAAATTCACGGTCAGGATACCCCTTATACTCTGGAATGGATGACGGATTGGGATGATGATTATTTCTCCCGCCGGAATATGCTGACACTTCCGGTGTATAAAGTGGTGATAGACGATGAATACCCGCCATTATTTTAATCCCGAAACTTTATACCATCGGCAAATCGATGATAATGGACGTTTGAGAGGAGTTTTGTATAGTGGATTGCACAGTCTGAATTTTAAATTTCTGGCCGAACGTCCGTTGTTATGGAACGTTGTGATGTATGTGTTGATGCTCGGAGGAACTTTCCTTTCTCTATCCGGGGTTGTGTTGACTTTCAAGTGGTTGGGAAGAAAAATCCGGAAATTATTCCGATAATCTTATAGATAAAGTAATAGAATTGAATTGTTATTAATAGTGCTAAAAATGAAAAAATTAATTTTAGTTTTTGTAATGTGGCCGATGATGGTGTCTGTGTTTGGACAAAATCAGCGGAAAAGTATAACGGATACGGTTTTCCAGTTAGATCAAGCCATTGTGAAAGAAACAATCAAGAAGAAAGTAAACCTTTTGAATCTGGATGTTCCTTTAAAAACATTACCGATGACGGTGACTACTTTGTCGTCGGATGTTTTGGAACGGAAGAATATTCTGAATCTTGAGGATGCTGTCCGTTTTTTATCGGGAGTTACGGTGAAAGATCAGTTGGGAGCTTTTTACCGCTTTTCGGTTCGGGGATCGAATGAGACGGTAGTGGCTGTAGATGGTTTTAGAGATGAGCGTTCGTTATTAAACAATGTACCTTTCGGTGATTTGTCCTCCGTAGAATCTATCGAAGTGTTGAAAGGAGCGGCAGCCGTGTTGAGCGGGCATTCTGTCATGGGTGGAGTGATTAATATTGTGCGTAAAAAAGCCGTTCCTGATTTTACTGCCGGAGCCCGGTTGAGTTATGGGAATTGGGGGGTGAAGTCGACAAGTCTGGATTTCGGTGGGAAATTGGCAGGTCCTTTGACTTATCGGGCAACAGCACATTATTCGACAGGAGATGGATACCGGCATGTACGTGCTGACCGTTTTTCAGCAACGGGATCACTGGCGGCAAATATTGGTAAAACCGGTTATTTCGAGGGAACGTTAGGTTATAGTGATGACAAATACGATACGGAAATAGGATCTGCTCCAACCTATAATCGTGCAGATATCTTCGGTCCCGACGGGAAGGTGGTTATGGCGAAAGGTTCCCGGAATCCCTTTGCCGATTATCATACCATATATAATGATTTCAATAATAATATGATGAAACGCCGGGTGACTGATATTTCTTTATCCTATACGCAGCAACTCGCCTCTTTTATGAAAATACGGGACCGGTTCAGCTGGAATCATAGTGATTTGGATTATGCTGCGGTTGAAGGAATGAGTTACCGGACAGATACGGTGAACCGCTTCAGTGGAGGATATTATTATGAAAGCGGCAGTAAAAGATATTATATTGATCTTACCGACTCCCTGAAAACAGGTTCTCCGCTTTGTTTCAGTCCTGACAGCCGGGGATGGACCAATATGCTGGAATTAACGGGAGATTTTAAAACCGGAATAGTGGGACATAAATATATATTGGGTTTTACCTATTCCTATTTTAATTATACACAGTATAATGGCTGGAATGAAGGAGATGTATGGGGACCTGGCTTGAATCAGCTGGTATCGCTGCATAATCCGCAGCTGGTAAGAAATTGGTGGGATTATAAATATTCCAAAGCATCCATTCGGGATTGGAGAACTTCAGGATTATATATACATGACGTGATCGATATAAATAACAAATGGAAAGCGATGGGATCTGCCCGTATGGATTTTTATAATTACCGTACTGCTACTGCTAAAGTAAAAGACGGACGGCAGGAATACGATGAGGCAGACCGGAGTGAATGGAAGAAAGTAAAGACTTCTGCCTTTACCGGTAGGGCAGGTTTAGTGTATATTCCGGTGGAGGAGATTTCTCTCTATGCTTCTTTTGGTTCTCATTTCAAACCTTATAATACGATGTACAGTAGCCGGGTAATTTATCTCGACCGCAATGGAAAGCGGTTTAATCCTTCTAAAGACGGAGGTGAAGTCTTTAAGCCTGAAAAGGGATACCAGGCTGAAATCGGAGTACGGTATATGTGGGCTAACCGGATCGATTTTTCAGGAAGTGTATACTATATCCGGAAAAATAATGTGGTGAAAAATTTAGGAACCCAGGAGGAGAAAGATGAAACAACCGGTGAAATGGTTCAAAAAACGATACAAGCTCAGGTGGGTACTGCCGATTCGCGGGGATTCGATCTGGAGTTGACGGTACATCCCGTTTCTACCTTGGCTGTTACGGGTGGCTTGGGCTGGCAGGACTACCGGATCAGGAAAATCAATCAGAGTAAAGACTATCCGGAATATACCGATCCTAGTAAAAATGTACGGGCTACAGGAATTCCCCGCACTACTTTTTATGTATATGCCGATTATACCATACCTAAAGGATTATTGAAAAATTTGTCCTTCCATTTGAGCGGAACTTTCCAGGATAAAATATTTACCGATGTAGCCAACCGGGTTTACAACCCTGCTCTGTTTCTTGTAGACGGAGGATTATTCTATACGATAAAGCAAAAAGTCACTTTGGCTTTAAATGTGGATAATCTTTTTGACAAAGAATATTTTAAAAGTACGACGGTATATGGTAAACCGAGAAATTTTACCGGAACGATATCTTACCGTTTTTGATTAAAAATGCATAAAGAGACAAGGGTTTTGTGGTAGATAGCCACAGAATCCTTGTCTCTTTATTTATAATAATAGATGAAATGGATTATCACATTATTTTTATCTTTGTCTTTAAAATGAATTCAAATGAAAAACGGTAAAATATATGTAGCCGGGATCGGGCCCGGTTGTGAGGATGATATTACTCCTGCAGTGAAGAAAGCGGTGTCGGTATCGGATGTCGTGGTCGGATATAACTATTATTTTTCTTTTATACAGCCCTTTGTCATGGAAGGGGCAGAGTGTGTCGATTCCGGGATGAGAAAAGAATGGGACCGGGCTCAGATGGCGTTCGGGTATGCCGAACAGGGTAAAACCGTTTGTGTCATCAGTTCCGGTGACGCCGGAATCTATGGAATGGCGCCTTTAGTCTGGGAGATGAAGCGGGAAAGAGGTTCTGAAATCGAAATCGAAGTATTACCCGGTATCAGTGCTTTTCAGAAAGCGGCTTCTTTGCTCGGAGCACCTGTCGGACATGATTTCTGTGTGATTTCGCTGTCTGATTTGATGACTCCCTGGGAAAAAATAGAAAAACGGATTGAGGCTGCTGCCGCTGCCGATTTTATCACTGCTGTATACAACCCCAAAAGTGAAGGACGTTATTGGCAATTATACCGTCTGAAAGAAATCTTTCTGCAACAACGGGCAGGGAATACCCCGGTGGGTTATGTCCGTCAGGCCGGACGGCCGGAGCAGGAGGTAACCGTGACCACCCTGGCCGATTTCGATCCGGAACAGATAGACATGTTCACCGTAGTACTTTTGGGAAACTCCCAGTCCTATAACTGGCAAGGAAAAATGATCACCCCCCGCGGATATTACCAAAAAATGAAACACGGGGACGGGGGTTTTGTTTCAAAACCAGGTCAGGAGATCATGATCCGTAGTTTCCGGACGATCGCTTCGGAGTTGAAGCATCCCGATATCCCGCTGGATCGCAAATGGGTTTTATTGCATACGATACATACCACTGCCGATTTCGATATGGAAAATATATTCTATGCCGACGAGGGGGCGGTGGATTCGATCTACCGGGCTTTAAGCGGGGGGAAAGTAAAGACTATCGTCACGGATGTCACGATGGCTGCTTCGGGAATCCGGAAAGGGGCACTCGAACGTTTAGGTTTGGAAGTGAAGTGTTATTTGGTCGATCCGCGGGTTGCAGAGATGGCTTCCCGGATGAATATTACCCGTACACAAGCAGGTATCCGGCTGGCTACGGAAGAGCATCCCGATGCACTTTATGTTTTCGGTAATGCGCCGACAGCATTGATGGAATTGTGTTCCCTGATGCGGAGAGGAAAGGCTTGTCCTGTCGGCGTGGTCGGTGCTCCGGTCGGTTTTGTAAACGTACGTGAATCCAAGCATATGCTGAAATCTTTTACGGCTGTTCCTAAAATTATTATCGAAGGCCGGAAAGGAGGGAGCAATCTGGCTGCAACGATTGTGAATGCCATTCTTTGTTTCGACGATGCAGGGCAGTTATTGCCGGGGAGAGACCTTTAAAGATGGTGTAGGATGGATAAGGTAATCGATATACAAAATTGGACACGGAAAGAAGAATACCTGTTTTTCAGGACTTTTCTTAATCCGATGATTTCTGTTACGGTTGAGGTGGATTGTACGACGGCTTACCGGAAGGCAAAAGAACGACAACAGCCCTTTTCATTGTATTATATGCATGCAGCTGTAACGGCGGCTAATCGCATCGAGGAATTTCGTTACCGGCAAGTAGGAGAAGAGGTCATACTTTATGAACGAATCGATTTATTTACGCCTGTACAAAATGCTGACGGCAGTTATCGTTCTGTCCGTTTGCCTGCGATAGAAACATTCGAAGATTTCCTGGCTGTTGCCCGGCCTCTTATCGAGGCTGCAAAGCGTGGAGAAGGAGAGGTACATAATGAGGCCGGACAAGGTAGGGATATTTTGCTGATCAGTGTGAATCCCTGGTATCGTTTTACAAATGTACAACTTGCTATTCCCGGAGAACCTCACCAGAATATTCCGATTTTTACTTTCGGTAAGATCGAAGAACGGGAAGGTAAGCGGATCATGCCGGTGGCTTTATCGGTTAACCACGGTTTTGTCAGCGGCTATCAGATCGGATTGTATTTGAAAGAATTCCAGCGATTGTTGGACCGATAGTTTTCTGATGAATCCGGAATGAAAATAGAGACAAATGAAAAAATTCTATATCATAGGCATCGACGATAATGGCCAAAGGGAATTTCAGGCTGAAGTTCGGGAGATCATTACAACTCATCGGGTATTTTCCGGGGGGAAGCGTCATTATGAGTTGATGCGCGACCGTCTGCCGGAACAGTATGTTTGGATTGATATCACCGTACCTCTGGAGGAGGTTTTTGAGAAATATGCCGCTTATTGCGAAGTGGTGGTTTTTGCCTCGGGTGATCCGCTTTTTTTCGGATTTGCCAATACGGTAAAGAGCCGTTTACCGGAAGCGGAGATACAAGTCTTCCCCTGGTTCAATTCTTTACAAATGCTGGCTCATCGTTTGGTCATTCCTTATCAGGATATGGAGGTCGTTTCCCTTACGGGGCGTCCGTGGCATGAGTTCGACCGGGCTTTGATTGCAGGAAAGGAAAAGATCGGGGTGTTGACCGACCGTCAGCATACTCCGGTAGCGATTGCCGGGCGTATGTTGGAATACGGGTATGCCGGCTATCGGATGCATATCGGTGAAATGCTGGGAAATGTGACCGAACGGGTACGGACGATGGAATTGTCTGAGGTGTTGCGTTCGGATTTTGCGTTTCCGAATTGTCTGATGCTTGAAAGGACCGGGCTGCGGAGCCGCCCTTTCGGTATTCCTGAAAATCGGTTTCACCTGTTGGACGGGCGTGCTAAAATGATTACCAAGATGCCTGTCCGTTTACTTACACTCAGTATGCTGGATTTACATAACCGGCATAGCTTCTGGGATATCGGTTTTTGTACAGGTTCCGTGTCTGTCGAGGCCAAATTGCAATTTCCTCATTTGCATATCACGGCTTTTGAAGTTCGGGAGGAAGGGCGTGAATTACTTGAAAAGAATAGCCGGAAATTCGGTACTCCGGGAATAACGGGAGTTATCGGTGATTTTACAGAAGCCGATTTATCGGTTTATCCGGTTCCTGATGCTGTTTTTATCGGTGGACACGGTGGAAAACTTGCCCGTATCCTGACGATATTAGCCGGTATTATGCCTGTAGGAGGTATTGTCGTTTTTAATTCGGTTTCCGAAGAGAGTCTGAATTTATTTCGTCAGGAAGCGGTCCGGTCCGGTTTCCGTCTGACGGACGAATGCCGGATTGCTGTGGACGATCACAATCCGATAACGGTATTAAAAGCTTGTGCAGAGGCGTAAAATTGAATTTAAATGGATGTTTATGTTTCACTTTATCCGTAAGTCGTTGAAAACGGCAAAACACCATCCCCGGTTAGGAGGACTGGAGATTTTAAAATATATCGGTCCCGGTTTATTGGTTACTGTGGGATTTATCGATCCGGGGAATTGGGCTTCGAATCTGGCAGCCGGAGCCGATTATGGTTACACCCTTTTGTGGATGGTATCGTTGTCTACGGTCATGTTGATCATTTTGCAGCACAATGTGGCTCACTTGGGGATTGCTACCGGGCTGTGTCTTTCCGAAGCTACCATGACCTATATCCGGCCGAAATATGCTAAAATGATGTTGTGGACGGCTATGGGAGCTTCGGTGTCCACCTCCCTGGCCGAAATTTTGGGAGGAGCGATCGCTTTGGAAATGTTGTTCGGTATTCCGGTGCGGATCGGAGCTATATTGACTACCGTTTTCGTATGTATTATGCTTTTTACTAATTCCTATCGGGTGATCGAACGTTGGATCATCGCTTTTGTGTCTATTATCGGATTATCTTTTATTTACGAACTGTCCCTGGTACATATCGATTGGGGAGAAGCGGCTCTCGCGTGGGTGACTCCTTCTTTTCCTGAAGGTTCGATGGTCGTGATCATGAGTGTTTTGGGAGCAGTGGTGATGCCGCATAATCTTTTTCTCCATTCGGAGGTAATCCAGAGCCGGCAATGGAATCTGGAAGACGATAAAGTGATTCGCAAGCAGTTGCGTTATGAGTTTTGGGATACTTTCTTATCCATGATGATCGGTTGGGCAATCAATAGTGCCATGATCCTATTGGCGGCAGCCACTTTTTTCAAAAGCGGTAGTACGGTCAATGAGTTACAGGATGCCAGTGCTTTATTGCAACCGCTTTTAGGAAATAATGCCGCTGTGATTTTTGCCGTGGCTTTGTTGTTTGCCGGCATCGCTTCGACCATTACTTCGGGAATGGCTGCCGGTTCGATCTTTGCCGGCATTTACCGGGAGCCTTACGACATCAAAGACAGTCATTCCCGTTGGGGAGTATTGCTTTCACTGGTGATGGCATTGATTATTATCATGCTGGTTTCTAATCCGTTTATGGGACTCATCTATTCCCAAATGATCCTGAGTATTCAGTTGCCCGTTACGATTTTCCTGCAGGTATATCTGACTTCTTCCGGGAAAGTCATGGGTAAATATAAAAACCGGACTTCTACAAAATGGATCTTATATATTTTGGGAGGGATTGTGACCGTATTGAATGTGATGTTATTTATCAGTATGTTTTGAAGATAGATGGAGAGAAAGCAAATGGAGAACGAGTTGGAGTTGAAATGGCGACGGATTCAGCAGGCTATGCGGCAGGAAGAAGCTGACGGATGTTTGCTGACGATGAATATGAATTTGTACTATGTGTCAGGGCAGGTGTTTAACGGTTATTTTTATCTTCCGGCGGAGGGACGGCCTTATTGGTTTGTCAAGCGACTGACTATACCCGAAACAAATCAGGTACATGTTATCCGGAAACCGGAACAAATACCGGACTTTTTTCGGGACCTGAATCTGGCAATGCCCCGGAAGCTACTTCTTGAGGCGGACGAGCTTTCTTATAATGAATATATCCGTTTGCAACATGTATTCCGGGCTGAAGCTACGGGTAACGCTTCTGCCTTGATACGGCACATCCGAATGATCAAGACGCCTTGGGAAATAGAGCAAATGCGTATCTCTGCCAGGAAGCATGAGGCGGTCTATCGTGAGATTCCAGCCTGTTACCGGCCTGGGATGAGGGATATTGAATTGCAGATCGAAATTGAAAAGCGGATGCGGGTACATGGTTCCCTGGGTTATTTCCGGGCCTTTGGTTCGAATATGGATATCTTTATGGGAAGTCTGTTGGCAGGAGAAAATGCCGGAGAACCTTCCCCTTTTGACTTTGCCTTGGGGGGAACGGGAATGCATGCTTCGGGGCCTTTGGGAGCGAACGGGACTTTGTTGAGGGAAGGAACTACGGTAATGGCGGATATGTCGGGAAACTATACTGCCTATCAAACGGATATGACCCGGGTGTTTTCAATCGGGAAATTACCGGACCGGGCCTACCGGGTGCATCGTGTCGCTTTGGAAATACAGGCTCGCATGGAACGAACGGCAAAACCCGGGGTGCCCTGTGCCGAATTGTATCGGGATGCTTTGGCAATGGCCGGACAAGAAGGGTTGGAGGATTGTTTTATGGGTACCCGTTTTCAGGCAAAATTCGTCGGACATGGCGTTGGATTGGAAATAAATGAATTGCCTGTATTGACCACCCGCTCGAAGGATATACTACAACCGGGAATGACTTTTGCTTTTGAACCGAAGTTCGTGTTGGCAGGAATCGGAGCCGTGGGGATTGAGAATACATTTTTAGTGACAGATTCCGGTGTGGAAAAAATGACTTTATTGGATGAGAATATAATTGAATTATAACTGTAGCTAATTAAATATGATGATAAATACAATGAAAACAGCTATGATAATCGCTTCGGATGCCGGGGCACGAACTGCCGGAATTATCCGGGAAGAACTAGGTAAGGAAGTGGACCTGTTCTCTGTATCGGAACGGAGCGGGTGTGTCCGGATCGATTCGATCACTGATTTTACCTTAAGGCATTTCGGGGATTACGAAGCTTTTGTTTTTATCGGGGCGATGGGAATTTGTGTACGGGCGATCGCTCCTTGTGTGACTTCGAAATATGCAGATCCTGCCGTAGTCAATGTGGACGCTACCGGACATTTTGTTGTGTCGGTTCTGGCCGGCCATGTCGGTGGCGCAAATGCCCTGACCGAACGGTTAGCCCGTATATTAGGGGCTCAGCCTGTGGTTACGACCCAAAGTGACAATACCGGATTATGGGCTTTGGATTTGTTAGGTAAAGAGAATGGCTGGAAAATGGAATACCGGCGTTCCTTGAATGAGCTGATTTCCATTTTCGTCAATCTGCGGCCAACAGCCTTATTGTTGGATATACGCGATGAGGGAACCGACCGGCTTGAACATTCACGACCGGCCCATGTGGATGTCTATTATCATTTCGAGGATATTCCGGCAGGACGTTATGGGCTGATTATTGCTGTTACTCCCTGTTTGTATGAATGTGAAACACCGATTTTATATTATCATCCGGCTGTACTTCATTTGGGGGTAGGATGCCGTAAGCAGTGTAACCCGACCGGTATTTGGGCTTATATTGGTGATGAATTGAAACGGCATGGACTTTCTCCTTTAGCTGTTAAGGTAGTGACAACTATTGAGTTGAAAAAAGATGAACCTATGGTCGCCGATCTGGTTCGGAATCTGTCTGCTAAAATGCAGATTTACAGGCCTGAGGAACTGAAGGATATAGAAGTACCGAATCCCTCTGGGAAGGTATTCGAGGTGACAGGCGCCTATAGTGTTTCCGAAGCAACTGCTTTGAAAAGTGCCGGGAATACGAAATTATTGCTGGAAAAGCAGAAGGGACAGGTTACT
>ENA-ORUF01003407-ORUF01003407.1-human-gut-metagenome-genome-assembly--contig:-NODE-3407-length-11627-cov-3.044158_pt1 | contig 11627 bp, 2 predicted proteins | sample MGYA00242077_ERZ509203 | MGnify/ENA primary metagenome ERZ509203 (study PRJEB26280, sample SAMEA2338834) | human gut metagenome | biome: human gut; feature: human-associated habitat; material: faeces...
CATAGGACTCGCCGAAACATCGCGGCGGGCGAGATTCCTTAACAAAGAAAAAATGAAGATGATAGGGCTAACATCGCTGCTCGAGCAGGCAGACGGCCCAGGCGCCGATGCCCTTGCCCTCGCCCTCCCAGCCAAGGCGCTCGGTCGTGGTAGCCTTCACGCCCACGCACTCCACGGAGACGCCGAGCGCGCGGCTCAGGTTCTCGCGCATCTGGTCGCGGTAGGGCGTGATCTTGGGCTCTTGGCACGCCAGGGTGCAATCGGCGTCTACGAACTCATAGCCGCGCTCGCGCGCGTATTCCATCACGCGGGAGAGCAGCATCAGTGAATCGGCGCCCTCGTAGGCAGGGTCGGTATCGGGGAAGAGCTTCCCGATATCTCCACCGCGGCATGCACCCAAAATCGCATCGGCGAGCGCATGGGCCAGCACGTCGGCGTCCGAGTGCCCGAGCAAGCCACGGTCGTGCGGAATGTCCACGCCGCCGATAATGCAGCGACGCCCCTCCACCAACTGGTGAACGTCGTATCCGTGACCGATGCGCAGCATGCGCCGACCTCCTTTGCATGTGGCCAATATGCCAGCATTGTACCCCACGGTATGAATGGGGCGAACCTCCTACGCGCATCGAACCCGCCTGCACAAAGATAAGGGCCCGGCAGCAAGAGCAACTCTTGCTGCCGGACCCACGTATCGCACGGTGCGCTCAACATGAAGGCCTTCGGTGCCCCGCGACCGCCCTACCTATGAGGAGAAGCGTTCGCGTTCTATCCGCGTGCCCGGGGCAACGCCGTTCACGTTACCCGCGCTTCTCCTTCCTCCTGCGAATCGAGAGGCCACTTGCCAATGCAAGCAGGCCGGCCAGCGCAGTCGTCTCCACCAACACGTATGAGCCGTCTCCCGTCCCGGTCAGGGTTTCATCCGTTGGCGTGCGAGCGTCTACCGCTATCACGGCGAGCCCGTCATCGGATACGCTGTACCCAACGCTGCGATCGCCTCCGAAGAGCCCCGTGGTCGAGGTCGGGGTTGCCTGGATGGTCCCCTCGGCCGTTACCTGGAAGCTCCAGCTGTCCTCGATGCGGTCGTAGCCGCTGGGCGCCGCCGTCTCGGTAAGGGTATAGGTTTCGCCCGCGATGGTCTGCGGAAGCTCAACCGTGCCATCGTCTCCCACCGTCAGCATATGCTCGGTGGAGCCGTCCGCGAAGCGGCCGGTCAGGCTGAAAGTCGCCCCTGCAAGCGCGTCGCCCGAGGTGCTAATCTTCCGCAACCCCAGCTCGATGGGCACATCGCTCACGGTAATCACGGCGATACCGTCTGCAGCGTCGTTCACGATCGCAACGCGCTCTGCAAGCGCCTCCGGCTCATCGCCCGACACGGCAACGGTGCCATCCTCGTACACCAAGAACGTGATGGGCTCGTTGACCTCGTAGCCATCCGGCGCGGTTAGCTCGGTGAGCACGTATGCCGTGCCCTCCTTGGAACCGGTGAGCATGAGGTCGGCGAACACCGTGCCGAACTCGTCGGAGGTGAAGCTCATCGACGTGCTGCCATCCGGGAAGGTTCCCTCCACCGGCGTCAGCTCGAATGCGCCGCCCGCAAGGCCCGTGCCGTCAAGGCTGGTCTTCACCAAGCTCACGCCTAGATGGCGGTCGAGCACCTCGATCGTCACGCCATCGGCGCCCACGGCAAACGCGCCCGAGGCATTGCCGTCGGCGATGCTCACCGTGCCGTCCGGTGCCACCACCAGGGTAGCGGTGTCTACCAGTAGCTCGTAGCCCGCCGGAGCCTTGGTCTCCTGCAGCACGTAACTCGTGTTCGCCTTAAGGCCCGTCCAGCTCACGCGACCATTTGCATCGGTCGTACCGGTGAGCACCTGGCCCGTTGCCGGCTCGCCTTCAGGCGTCTCCTGTGCCTCGCTTCCGCGATTCAGGATCTCGGTGAGGGTAAACTCCGCACCCTCCAGGTAGGTCTTCTGGCCACCTTCGCCATCGTTCGCAGCTTTCATCACCGTAAGCTCGGTAACTGCATCGGTTACGGTAAGCACCGCAACTCCGCCATCCGCGCTCACCGTGTAGGTGCCCGAACCGCCGTCGCCGGCAATGGAGCCGTTAGCTGCGCCGACAATGGCAATAGAGCCATCGGTACCCACCGTGAAGTTCACGCTACCGGCCAGTTCATAACCGTCGGGGGCCGTGTGCTCATAGAGCGTGTAGGTGTTGCCCGCCACGAGCAGACCAGCAGGAACCTCGATGATGCCATCCTCGCCTGAGGGTCCAAGCAGCAGCGAGCCGTCCTCTTCAAGCTCGGGTGACCCCGCGAAGGAGGATCCGTCGGCCGGCTTTACCTTGAAGGACGCACCGGCAAGCGGCACGCCGGCCAGGTCAGTCTTGACGAGGCGCGCCTCGATAGCCTGGTCGGTCACGGTGACGACGTCAATCGTGCCATCCTCCGCAACTCCGGCCTGGCCGCCATCAATCGTCACCGCACCGTCAGTGCCCACGGTGAACGTGATATCGCCCACGAGTTCATGGCCCGCCGGAGCCTTCACCTCGCGCAGCACATAGGTGCTTCCGCCCACCAAGCTCGTCAGGCTCACAGCACCGTTGGCGCTCGTGGTCACGTCATCTTGGACGAGCGTGAGGGAGCCGTCCGCATTCTGCAGGTATACGTCGAAGACCGCATCGGCAAGCAGCGTATCGCCGGTATGCGATCCGCGCTTCTGCAGCTTCACCTCGATAGGCCGGTCATGCGCCACAAGCGTTACCGCGCTACCATCCGTCCCAATTACAAATCCGGGTTCACCCTGCCCAGCCTGGGTGGAGCCGGCTGCCGCCGAGATGCTGCCGTCCGCGCCCACCGTGAAGCCGAAGGGAGCCACCAGCTCGTAACCTGCGGGAGCCACCTGCTCTGTCACGGTGTAGGTGTTACCCGCAACGAGCGAATAGGTTGCGCCGCTATACGGCAGCTTGGCCAGCTCGATAGGGCCGCCCGTTGTGGTGAACGGGATCTCCAGCCCAGCCGAGAGCTCATGCGTCGCATCGTTGACGAATGTGCCAGCGATGACGAACTGGGCACCGGCGAGCTGCTCAGAGCCGTCTAGGTTCTGCTTGGCGAAGCTCACCGTGATGGGGGCATCAGCCGCCACGATGCTCACGTTGCCCTGCTCGACGGTGTAACCCGCAGGGGCAGTACCCTGCACTTCGATGGTGCCGTCCTCTTTGACCAGGAACGAAAGCTCGCCCTGGATGAGTTCGTAGCCATTCGGAGCAACGGTCTCGCGCAACGTGTAGGTCTCGCCGCTCTTGAGCTCGGCGGAAATGTTCGCCACGCCCACAAGCGAACCATCGCTCGCCGTGGTGTATTCACGCGCCTCTTCGCTCGGAGCGTCAGCGAAAACGCCCGTTATCTCAAAGACCGCGCCGTTGAGCTTTGTTCCGCCATCTTCTGCGCTCACCTTGTTGATGGTGATTTCGATAGGCTCGTTGGTCACCTGGACCTCGAAGGCGTTATCCGCCACCTTCTCGTACCCCGTCGGCGGCAGCGTGCCCTCAAGCGTGCCGTCATCGCCAACAGAGCCGAGCACGTGGATCGAGCCGTCATCGGCAACCGTGATGCGCATGGTTCCGGTCACGCGCTCGTAGCCCTCGGGCGCAGATTCCTCGGTAATGTCGTAGGTGCCGCCTACCACGAGCTTCGCCCCGGCATGCAGCGCGCCGTTCATACCCGTGCGCAGCTCCAGCGGCTCCTTCGAGCCGTCCGCAAACGTGGAACCCTCAACCGGCGTGATGGAGAACACCGCCGCGAAGAGACCGTTGCCGTTGGGGTCGAGCTTCGTAATCTGCAGCTCAACCGGCTGATCGGCCACGGTCAGCGAAACATGGTCGCCGCCAATCACCCAGCCTGTAGGAGGCGTATCCATGGTGATAATGTCGCCGCGACCGGTGATGCTGAACGTGAACGGGTCGACCGCGATGTAGCCCGCAGCAGGGGTGGTCTCGGTCAGGGTGTAGCTCACGCCCGGCTGGAGCAGGCAGTCGATGGTCAACTTGCCGTCCGCATCCGTCGTGAACTCATGAGAATCCTTGCCGTCCGCGCACATACCCGACAGGGTGAAGACCGCGTTCTCGAGCTTGATGTCGCCGTCGGCGTTGGTCTTGGTCAGGCTGATGCTGACGAGCGGGTCGGTCACCGTAAGGGTGAAGGCGTTATCCGCCTGGCCGTCGCCATCCGCGTCTGCCCAGGCGTAGCCAAGTGCAGGCGTTCCCGTTGCGACCGGCAAATCGTCGTCAAATGCCAGCGAGCCGTCGCGCTGGACGGTGAAGGTCAGCTCGTCGTCGAGCGGATCGTAACCCGCGGGCGCCTTGGACTCGTAGATGCTGTAGGTGCCATCCACCACGAGCTGGCCCGTCATCTCGATCTTGCCATCAGATTTGCCGTTGACGGCATCCTTGATGACCTTGGGGGCATCGGTTCCGTCCGCGAAGAACGCGCCGTTTTGCGGGGTGATGGTGAACTCCGCGTCGTCAAGCGCCTCACCCGCGAGGTTCTGCTTATTGATGACCAGGTTGGTCCGGGCGTTCTGCACCATCACGCCCGCACTCATGCTTGGCGTTTCGCGCGCGATCGTGAATTCGCCGCTCTCCAACGCACCGCTGCCGTTTTCCGGCAGATAGCCGGCGGATGTGTCCGTTTCCACGAACTTGTAAGTATTCCACGTGAGCCCCGTCACCTGGAGCTGGCCGCGCGCAAGATCGCCCGTATCGGACGCTGTCGCCTTGGAACCGTCTGCATTCCACGTCAGTGCATAGCTGTTAGATGTTTCAAGGCCCTCGACGATCGTCGACCAGCTGCCGTCGGACTGCTTCATCTGCAGGCTAAAGGTAGCGTCGATGTCCTCGTTGGCACCGCGCTTGCGCAAGGTCACCTGACCAGGCAGGCGATCGTTCTCGATGCCGTCCGTGTCGGTGCCGTCCAGATCGAGCCTACCCCGCGTCACGGTGAAGTCCACCGCATCGCGTCCGGACTGGGTCATGAGGTCAATCGTCTGGTCATGGTCCTCGTTGCCCACGGTGAAGGTTGCCGTGAAGGGCGAAGTCATGTCGTAGCCGGTGTTAGCCGTCTCCACCAGCTGATACGCGCCCTTGTGGTCCACCGTGATGGTCAGCAGGCCCTTCTCATCCGTGGTAATCCCCGTCTGAACGGCCGCCTCATCATCAAAGCTGCCATCGGCATCCGTATCGCGATAGAGCGCGAACACGGCCCCTTCGATTGGATCGCCCGATGTCGTGTCGCACTTCTTGATGGTCAGTGTGCTCGTGAACGGCGTATTGCTCAGACGTGTATCGGTCGTGCTGCCATGATCGGTCACCGCAACGGTTTCATCATGGTCATCTTCCTCTATGGTGAAGGGGAAGAACCGGCTCTCATCGGTCGGCAGGTACGCGTCGTCGGTCGTAGCAGTCTCTTCCAGATAGTACGATCCCGGCAGGAGGCCGTCGCCGAGCGTGCGGTACTTATCGCCGTGGCCTGCATCCACGCGCTGCACCGAACTTCCCTCGGACGTGAAGGCGCCCTCCCCATCGGTGGTGATGCCCTCCGCCAGCAACGTATGCGCCCCGTCCGGCGTTCCGCTATACAGATCGAACGTCACGCCCGACAGGTTTCGGCCGCTCTCGCCCAGCACCTTGTGGATGCTGAAGTGCGCACGGAACACCGGGTCCGTAGCCGTCACCGTAATCTCTGCATCGATGCCGGGCGCATCGCCACCCGTTACGGCACCTGCCGTAGTCGACGTGATGGAGCCGTTCGCGGCGATGGTGATGGGCACATCGGGGGCCTTGGCATAGCCGTACGGCACGGCGCCCGTCTCGGTGATGGTGTAGCTGCCCGCCTTGAGGCCCACGATATAGCCAGCGGCGTCCCCATCCATCTTGTTATCATTCGTCAGTTTGTCGGGATCGAGCCCTCCCGTAGGCGAGACCCACGTAGTCACGGTTCCGCCGGTATCGCGCTGCCACACGGCATACGTCTTGTCGTCAGCGCCTACGACGGAAAGCTTGATCTCATTTAGGTGTTCAGGGTCGTCGCTATCGTCCACGCCCTTCCAGTCGCTTACCTTATCGAGCGTGAAGCGGGTGGCCACATTCGTGATGGCGGTGTTGGTTTGCTGATCCCCGTTCGCTGTCGTGCCTTCGGCATCGGCGGTTCCGTACACCGGGTAGAAACCGTCGATCTGGCCGACCGTCTGCTCTTCTGCCCAATAGGTATACGCATTGTCGTTTTCATCGGCCGCGGGCAAGTTCTCGTAAGTGAATTCCCACACGCCATCGTTATTCGCATCGGTCCACGCGGGCTGCGGCGCCGCAGAACCGTCTTTGAGCTCCACCTCTTCGATATTCACGAACTCGTCGCCATTCTTGATGGCGCGATACAGCACCATCGTAGGCGCCTTGCTCTCATCGAATGCCGGTGCGAAGTCGCTGTCGTAATCCTCCCATTGCTTGGTGCCCGTAAGATCGACAGTACGCAACACGTTCTCGAAGGGTTGCCCGCCGTTGGTGTTGCTCACCACGTAATAGCGGTGCGCGGTATCGGCGTCTGCCACCTGCGTCGCACCCGTCACGTCATAGCTGCCCGGCACCTGCTCCACGATGCGGTACTGGAGCGGATTGCCATCCATGTCGTACTCAGGGAGGTTCTTCCACGTAACGGAATAGACGCCGCCGTTCGCCGTCACCTCGTGGTTTGTATCCCCGTCGCCCATCATACTCGGCGTGATCACGAGGCTCACCACTCCGGGGTCGATGGCGCTATCGGCAGCTTCCGATCCGGCTTCAACCACCCATTGCCACGTCGTGCCGTTGTCTTTCGAGCTTTGCAGGAAGTACGTTGCCTGCCAGTCTCCGCTACCGTTTGTGGGACGCGTGCCCCATGCATCGTCGGCGTTATTCAGCGCGTCGCCCGTCCACGACTTCGAAGCCGTGATGGATGCGGCATCGAGACTGTTGGTTATAGTGGTGTGCCATGCATTTGCATCCTTCGCCTTTGTAGTTTCCTGCGAAGGCTGGTAGGGATGGATGTCGCTATACTCGCCACCGTCGTTCGGCGCGCTGGCGATTTGCTGATCGCCCACCGCCGTCTCGATGACGCGATACTCGATCTCGTTCAGCGGATCGTTCGCTGTGAGACGCGCGAGCACAGGCAGGGGCGTCCACGAGGAGGACCAGCCGTTATCGGCCGAAAGCGTAGACGAGGTAAACGCCTCGGTAAGCCCCGCGCTGGCGAGATCCTCGGAGTTCGCGAAAACACCCCACACATCGTAGGCATTCTGCCAAGAGCTCCATGGACCCTCCCCTGCGGTATTCGTTTTCGCCGTACGGTACCTAGCCTGCAGCTCGACCGTCACCGTCTCCGGACGCAGGCCGTACGGATCGTCGCCATCCTGCCACGACTTCTCAACCGAGGCCTCGCCATTGAGGGCGTTTTCCAGGCGGAACTGCTGGGACGTACCCGCCGTTACGGTCGAAGTGCCGGTTATAGCGTAATAGTGCTGGGACGTGTCGTCGGACAGCTGCTCGGTTACGGTATAGCGCCACGCCTGGCCGTTTGGAGCATACTGTTCCACGTTGGAAAGCGTGAAGGTCCAGTTGCCTGTATCGGAGGTTTGCCAGCTCAGATAGTTGGCATCCCCTTCGGCAGTGCCGATCTGCACGTTTTCCCTCAGACTACCCGCCGTGCGCGTGAAGGTAAGGTTCAGGCTATCGGGACGCACCGAGAAGATGTTGTTGAAGTCGTACCACACCTTGGTGCCAGACAGCTTCACCAATCCCGGCGTGTACGCGTTGTTGAAGGTGACGTCTACCGTTTCATCCTCTGCAAGCACGGTTGCATCGCGCGTACCCATGGCTTCCGAGCGCATGCCGTTCGCGATGGCACCGTTTGCGGTGGAGACCGTGTCACCCGTAGCCAGCTGAGCACTCCCAACCGCCACGGTGGTCTCGTAGCCGCTGATCGTACGCTCCACCACGTAGTAGATCCAATAGCCGCCATCGGGCGCGTAGAGGTCGAGGTTCCTGAACGTGTAGGTTGCGGAGTCGTTTCCTGAAACGGCTCCGGCTCCGCCCTCAAGATCGTCGGCAGCATAATCCGCCTGCTCCAGGGTGTGCGACCGCACGTATGCCGCAGCGCTCTGGTTGACCTCGCTGTCCACATAGTATCGGTACAGGTCGAACGTAACGGTCGGATACGAAGCAAATGCATTGTCCTGCGCATCGCGCCCGCTGAAGGTCTTCTTGACCGTCAGGTTGCCCGTGGCGCCGCCATAGACGTTCCGCAGCAGGAACGAACCGGTCTCGCCATGCTGGATGATATACACCGCGCCGGTAAGGTCGGTTGCCCCCTCGTTACCTTCGCGTATGTCCTTGAGGTTCACGTCCTCGATGTCCTCGGCCGTAAAGCCACCGGGCTGGCCAAGCAGGCCCCAAACGATCTCTACTGCACGATACTCGTACAGGTTGCCGTCCTCATCGAAACGCGGCAGCGGGCTGCCCTTATAATCCGTCGCGATGGTATAGGTGTACTGGTTTGCCGTCGTCTCCACCAAATCAGAGGTCGAGGCCACGGTACCGCTTACGCTCCAATCGCCCGCTGCGTCCACCGTGGCATACATATCCTCCCATTCGGTATCAATCGCCCGCTTGCGCTGCAGGTACACGGTCACATCGGGCAGGTCGTCCTGCTCCATGTTGCCCGGGATGTTCTCCCAGAGCTTCGTGCCCTGTGCCACCAAGCTGGAGTCCAAGCGGTTCACGAAGGTACCATCCTCGCGAATGGCCCAGCCGGTGCCGTCCTGCGTAGGATCATTACCCTCGGTCGCAGCGTCGATATTGACGGCATTCTGCGCGCCGGTAATTGTCGTAGCCTTGCCGCTCGCCTGGGCATCGGCTTCATCGATAGACGAGTAATCGAACTGAACCGCACCGTAGCCCAGCGAAACACCGTCCGCAGACATAGACTCGGTTGCGTAGTACACATACTCCGCGCCGTTGCTGTCGTACTTCCGCAAACCGGAGATGGTAACCATCTGCTCGTTCGCGGCGTCACCGCCCTCGCCTGCAGGCTCCCAGAGGAAGTGGACGTAGTCGTTCACGACCTCGGGCTCGCTCCACGTGCCGTCGGCTTGCCTGACAGCGCGGTACAGCGTGAGGTAGATATCCGGGCGCTGCCCGAGCGTCTCGCTCACGTAGGCGTCGTGCCAATCCTTATAGAAGGTCACGTCGCGCGTGCCCGAGCGCATGTTGCTGAACTCCACCGTTTGGTGATCCTGGAAGTGGCGCTGCCCATCCTCGACCACGTACTCGCCCACGGTGCGAGAGCTCTGGTAGTCCCCGTGCTCACCTGTCCAACGCTCCACCACGCTGTAGTGCACGTTCATGCCGCTCGCATCGTATTTGGGCATGCCGAAGAACTCGTAGGTGGAGTTGGCCAAACTGGTATCCACCGCCACCTGCGCGCTTCCGCGCTCGGCGGGGTTGCCGTCGGCGTCCACGATGGTCGCCTTTACGGGGTTGCCCTCGGCATCGAGCACCGGCAACGTGTTGGCGCTTACGGACACCTGCAGGTTGCCGTCCTCATCCACCGAGAACGCATCGCTGTACTCGTCGCACGAGAGCGTGAGCATCGCCTCGGGGCGTGTGTTGTTCTCCGGGTTATCTCCAAGGCCGTCACCCCACGCCTTGGTAACCGTGAGGTCGAACAAGCCCAAACGGCGGTTCGTCGCCTCGACGGACTGCAAGGTGTCGTTTCGCGTGGAGCGCACCTCGTACACGTGCTCCGGCGTAGCGGCGCGGCGGTTGTCGGGGTTGGTCCACCCCGCGTTCACCCAGGGCTCACCCGCATACTGGTCCTCCGCCTCATCGCGCGTCAGCACCGGGTACTTGGTATCGTCCGCGGGGTCATCCGGAGTATCGTTATCGTCCACGAGCGCCGTCTCCACCGCCGTGAAGTCCTCATAGGTAAGGCCGCCGATCGGCACGTCAATCTCGGTAAACCACAGCTCGGACTCAGAGAGTTCCACCGTGGCAACCGTCTCCCCGGCCTTGTACTCGACCACATACGATCCATCGGGATTCGTAGCGTTCGAGTGCATGTCGTGGGCCGCCACCAGATCGATGCGCACGATGTAGCGGTGCGCCGCATCGTCGCCATCAAGCCAGCTCTTGGAGATGCGAATCTCGGAGCCCTCGCCCTCGGGGAAGTAGTTGTCTACGCGCGTGGTGCGCGTCTCGGCATCGTAGCTGCGCTCGGAAGACCAGCCATCTTTGCTGGTCTCGAGCACGAGATAGGTATGGCGCACGCCATCCTCGGAGTATTTCGGGAGGTTCTGGAAGTCACCATGGTAGGCGGTCGTCTCCTGCCACGTAGCATCGCCCAGACCGGGGATGCTCGCAGGCTGGTCATCGACCGTTCCGTCCAGCGTGAACTCGCCCACCAAGACACCGTCCTGGTAAAGCTCGACAACGGCCTCGCCATCAGAGTAGGCGGGGTCGGGTGCTACCTGCGCCAGCGATCCATCGGGTTGCTCCCAATATTTATCTACATGCTGGTCGGTAATGTTCTGGAAGGTGTTCGTGATGGTTGTTGTGGCATCTCCGTCTTCCAGCGTCGTCGTCTCGGGGGTCGAGGTGAACTCGAGCGTCTCCTCGTTTCCCTCGGCGTCGAGCACCGTGATCTGGAACGACCCGGTACCGTCTTCGTTCGTGGTGAGCAGGTTTTCGCCGTCCGTGCCGACAGACACGCCCGTCTCGACCCAGCGGTACTCAAGCTCGTTGCCGTGATCATCGTACTTGGGGAAGTTCTGTGTGATGGTCTTGGTGAGCGTCTCGGCGTTCCAGTCGGTCAGCGTCTGCGTGGCGTTCGCGCTATCGACGTCCTCCCATGCGGAGTCGTCTGTAGAGCCCTTGGGGCGCGCCTGTGCCTGGAAGGTGCACACCACATCCTGCAAGCTATCCTGGAATGCCGCAATCTGCCACGTCTTAGTCATGGTAGCTTCGACGGAACCCGTCAGGCGGTTCGAGATGACGCCCTCCGCCCTCGTTGTTGCCCCCGTTGTAGATAAAGCGGTCGTTTGTGGGACGCGTCGTGCTGTCGAGCGTGACCCAGCTGCCATCGGCAGCTTGGTAGGTTGGAGGCGTGTCGTTTATCGAGCCGTCTTGCGCCACGGTGCCAAAGACCTGCTCGTAACCGGGCACCGCCTCTTCGCGCATGGCGTACACATAGGGGTATCCATCGGGGGCGTATTTGGGGAGCTGGTCGATCGCTTCGCCGTACTCCTTCACCAGCAGCGCATGCAAATCAACGCTATCCGCAGAGTTTGCGGGGATGGTAATCTGCACGTAGGAGGAGGAATTTGCCTCGGCGCCATCGCCGGAATCCGCGAGGCTCACCTGCGCCGCGGTTGCCGCGCTGCCGCCGTTCAGCGAATAGCGCCACAGGGTGAACGTGGTCTCGGGACGGTTCTTGCTGCCGCCGTCGAGCCAAATCTTCGTGCCATGGAACGACGTTGCCCCGGCATGCCGGAGCTGAACTGCCTCCCATTTCTTGGACTGGAAAGTAAAGTCCTGGAGATGGG
>ENA-ORUF01003425-ORUF01003425.1-human-gut-metagenome-genome-assembly--contig:-NODE-3425-length-11583-cov-2.109646_pt1 | contig 11583 bp, 10 predicted proteins | sample MGYA00242077_ERZ509203 | MGnify/ENA primary metagenome ERZ509203 (study PRJEB26280, sample SAMEA2338834) | human gut metagenome | biome: human gut; feature: human-associated habitat; material: faeces...
CCGGGAAATGATAAAAAACGAAAAGCAACAGAGACGCTACAGTTCTCTTGATATCAGATTGAAAGAAGAGCTGTAGAGGCCTTTTTCATCGGGGAGAAAGGACTGTTTTTGAATAAATATGTGAATGTGTTTCTCAATATCCTTTACCCCAGGCACTGCCCGGTGTGTCACAGAATACTAAAAGATCAGAAAACACTGATCTGTCCGGAATGTGAAAAGGGATTTTGCAGGATTGGGGAGGATTATTGTCTGAAATGCGGAAAGCCTGTAAAAGATCAGGAAGAATACTGTGGAGAATGTTCAGCGCTTTGCCGCAGCTTTGACCAGGGAAAATCTGTTTTTATTTATAATGGGAAGCTGAGACAGTCGCTTGTGAGATACAAATACTACGGATGCAGGGAATACGGGGATTATTATGCGGATGCAGTGTGTAGATATACAGGAAAAGATATCAGGAGATGGCAGCCGGATGTGATCGTGCCGGTTCCCCTTACAAATCGAAAGCAGCGTATGAGAGGATTTAACCAGTCTGCATATCTGGCGGACAGAGTGGGAGAGCAGCTTCAGATTCCAGTGGCCCATGGGCTGGTAAAAAAGGTTCGCAGTACAAAGTCCCAGAAAAAGCTGAATGCAGCGCAGAGAAGGCAAAATCTTGCAGACGCATTCCGGGCAGAGGAAAATATCCGGGGGCTGACCGTACTTGTAATTGATGATGTATACACAACGGGAAGCACTGTGGATGCAATGGCCCGGTGCCTGAAGGAAGCAGGCGCTGAGCATGTGTATTTTATAACGCTGTGTACAGGACAGCAGTAGAAAAACCAGAAAAACACTTTTCATGGATAATGATATATGTTACAATTAAATTACTGTGAATATCTGTGTCCTTTTGCAGAAAATACAGGAGACAGATATGTCCGGCGGTTTATTCAGAAACAGATTGCTTATTGAGGAGTAGATCATGATCAACGAAGAAAAGGTTAAAATAATGACCAAAATTGCTATGTATGAGCAGGGAAAAGGCAGAAGATACCTTCCGGTCAGCAAGTATTACAGAAGTGACTATATCGGACTGGCTCTGATCAAGAACTTTTTTCTTGTTACCATCGGGTATGCGCTGGCAATTGCTGCAGTAGCTGTATATTTTGGTGAGTATCTGATGGAAAATATCCATAAGATGAATCTTGTTTCCATGGGTATTTACATAATTGTAGGATATGCTGTTGTTCTTGTAGTATATTCTGTTCTTACTTATATTCAGTATTCTGTGCGGTATTATAAAGCCAAAAAGAGTGTGCGGGAGTATTACAGCCAGCTTACTGAACTCAGCAAGATTTATGCGCGCGAAGAGAAAAAAGCAGCAGGCAGAGGAACTGCGGGAGGGTATCGGAAATGACAGCTTTACTGGAATTTAAACAGAAAATAAAAGGATTCTATGCAAAATATGAAATGTATCTGCAGCCATTGATGAAATTTGTTCTGGCTCTGATATATTTTATATGGATCAATTCCAATATGGGATATATGACAGCTCTGGATAATATGTTCGTGGTACTGATACTTGCGCTGATCTGTTCTATTCTGCCATCTGCAATGACTATATTTGCAGGATTTGCTATGATGGTGGGTCACAGCTATGCTCTGGGAATCGATGTTGCGGGATTCATGCTTGTTCTGATTCTTTTTATGATGATCGTATTTCTCAGATTCAGTACAGAGCAGAATATTGTTGTGGTTTTGACACCGCTTGCCTGTGCATTTGACCTTCCGGTACTTCTGCCGGTTGGCTGCGGCCTTTTAAGCAGTGCGCTTTCTGCACTTCCGGCAGCCGGCGGTGTGATTATCTATTACTTTGTAAGATTTCTTGGAAGTCAGTCTCAGATACTGCAGAATCCGGAAGGGGAGATCATGGACAGAATCACGCTTCTCTCTGACGGACTGATGAAAAACGGAGAGATGTGGCTGACTCTTGTGGCTTTTGTGGCTGTGATACTGGTGGTAAATCTGATAAGAACCAGAATGTTTGATTATGCATGGCGCATTGCTATTGTTGCAGGCGGCGTAACTTATATAGTCATTATGCTGATCGGAAGTATTTTTATGGGGATTTCTATCTCTGTGGTTTCGATGATCATCTTTTCTGTTGTGTCTGTCCTTATTGGTCTTGTTCTTGAATTTTTTGTATACGGAGGAGACTATACACGTACAGAAAGACTTGAATATGAGGACGATGAGTATTATTATTATGTAAAAGCGGTTCCCAAGGCTCTTGTAGCTACTTCTGATCGCAGTATCAAAAAAATCAACGCCGAGCCGTCACGGGAAGAAAAAAAACAGAATGAGCATGTGGTAAAATATAACGAGCCGCTGTTTCAGGGACAGGAACCGAAGAAACAGTCCGGAAAACGCAGGCCGCAGCAGGATGAGCAGCTGCTCAGAAGACCTTCTGTGGACAATGTTGATTTTGAGAAGAAACTGGAGGAATCCCTGAAAGATCTGTAACAGAAATGTGATCTGTAACATGAAAATGTATGAGAAAGAGAGGAGCAGTTATGCAGAACATCATAAGTGTATTGAACAGATACGTATCGCATATCAATATGCCTTCTGTCAATATCATTGATGTAATAGAAATTCTGTTGATTTCTGTATTTGTATATCAGTTTATGGTATGGATCAAGTATACCCGCGCCTATACTCTTTTGAAGGGGCTTCTGGTTATCAGTGCCTTTCTGCTCATTGCGTACATTTTTAAGATGAATACGATCCTGTGGATCGTGTCCAAGCTTTCCGGCGTACTGATTATGGCAGTGATCGTTATCTTTCAGCCGGAACTGCGTAAAATTGTAGAACAGCTGGGGCAGAAGCGGATCATGTCAGCCATCATTCCCTTTGATGTGGGAAAAGAAGTAAAAGAGCGTTTTACAGATAAAACGATCAACGAACTTGTGAAAGCCTGCTTTGACATGGGGGAGGTTAAGACAGGGGCTCTGATCGTTATTGAACAGAAAAATCGCCTGGATGAATATATCCGTACAGGAATCAATGTGGATGCAGTTCTTTCCAGTCAGCTTCTTATTAATATATTTGAGCACAATACTCCTCTTCATGACGGGGCAGTTGTTATGAGAGGGAACCGTATAGTGGCAGCTACCTGTTATCTCCCTTTGTCAGATAATATGGAACTGAGCAAGCAGCTTGGAACCAGACACAGGGCTGGGGTGGGAATCAGTGAGGTTTCAGATTCTGTAACCATTATCGTATCAGAAGAAACCGGACAGATTTCTGTGGCGCAGGAAGGGAAACTTGAGAGAAATGTTTCATCTGCCAAGCTGAGAGAAATTCTTGAAAAAGCGCAGAATAAAACAATCGTGGATAACAACAAACTGAGACAGCTTTTAAAAGGGAGGTCAAAGCATGAAGGAAAAACTGACAAATAATCTCTCTCTGAAAATTCTTTCTCTGCTTGTTGCTGTTCTGGTATGGCTTCTTGCTATTAATATAGACAATCCGATTGTGAAAAAGACTTTTATAGTAACAGACGTTCAGCTTCTGAATGAAGCCTATATTGACGCAGACGGCAAAATGTGCATGCGAAATGAGGAACAGGAGCCGATCCGTGTCACAATCAAGGCTCAGAGAAAGGTTCTGGATGATCTGACGTCAGCGGATATTCGCGCAGCAGCCGATCTGCAGCAGGCAGTGAGCCTGGACACAAATCCGGTCATGGTGCCGATAACCGCTACAGTAGATAATATTGCCCCGGGGAATATTCAGGTGACTCCTCAGAATCTCAGTCTTCATATAGAGGATAAGGAAACTAAGGAGTTTGTTGTTACTGTGACAACCAAAGATACAAAGCCTGAAAGAGGCTATGAAATTGGAAATTTAGTATCCAGTCCTGAGAAAATCAGGATTACAGGACCAACATCTCTAATCAATAAAATAGATAAAGTAACAGCCTCTGTTGATGTCAGTGGCGCATCTTCCGATGTGACCAGAGAGACAGATGTTACAGTCATTGACAAAAACGGCGAGCAGTTCAGCAGCCAGGATATGTCATATCTTAATGTGTCAAAGGTTTATGTGACTGCCCGTTTATGGAAAGTGCGTACAGATGTAAAAATCAGCGCAGAATGCTCCGGAACGCCGGCAGATGGTTATCAGGTGGAAGGTGTTACCACCACGCCCAATGTGATTAGTGTGTCGGGAAGCGATGAGGCGTTACATGCTCTTGCTGAGCAGAATAACACAGTATGGATTCCCGCAGAGGCTATTGATATATCCGGCAGGGATAAGGACTGTGAAGAAAAAATAAATATATCTGATTATCTTCCGGAGGGACTGAAACTGACCAGTGATTCCAGTGAAGATGTATTTGTTCATGTAAATATTCTTCCGGAGGGAAGTACTGTATGCGAGGTTCCTACAAAAAATATTAAAGTGGAAAACGTGCCGGATGGAATGCAGGTGGCATTTGATGCGGCACAGGTAGAACTTCGTGTAAAGAAAACAAAAGAGGACCTGGGAGATCTGAAGGAAAAAAATATTAAAGCCTCCATTGATCTGAAAGATAAAAAAGAAGGAACTTACGAGGTGGTTGTTGATATCGAGATTCCCGAGGGATATGAACTTGTGGATGAGGTAAAAACACAAATTGAGGTTTCCAGGATTTCCAAGGCAGAAGAAAACAGTTAAACAGGAGAAGGGAATATGGTCAGTCAGAAAATTACAATCAATAATCCTTCCGGGCTTCATTTGCGGCCTGCGGGAAATTTGTGTAATGAGGCGATCAAGTATCAGTCATTGATTACCTTTACGTACGAGGGGGGAACAGCCAATGCAAAGAGCGTGCTCAGCGTATTGGGAGCCTGCGTAAAATGCGGGGATGAAATTGAGCTTGTCTGCAAAGGAGCAGATGAGGAGGAAGCAATGAAAGCTATGGTCAAAGCTATCAGCAGTGGCCTTGGTGAATAAATATTAACATGTGGAATGAAGAATAAATAAGGAGGAAGTACGTTGAAAAAACGAGTGGTGGCAATTCTTTTGAGCCTGACAATGTGTTCGTCTATGGTAACAGAGGCTGGTGCGGCAGCAGTGCTGGATTCAGCAGTAGAATCAGATTCCGAAAACAGTTTTTCAGATTCTGAATCAGATGTGACTGTGGAAGAAGAGCCGATGGACGGCGGTGAAACAGAGGCGCCGGAAGATACTGATGGTGGCAATATTTCGATTGAAGATCCTGAGGGAGAGGTGCAGCAGCCCTCTGATGAACCTTCTGACAATACAGACAGCAATGGCATGACAGACAGTACAGAACCGGAAACTGGGTTTGCAGACGATCTTTTCAGTTCAGGCGATAATCTGACTGATCTTGAGCAGAAGCCTCAGACTGTACCGGAAATGGAAAATACAACTGCAGAACCGGCAGCAGACTTTGAGTCAGAGGATGCAGAAAAGCATACGGCTACTTTGCTTTATACCCGCTGGAAACTGGAAGAGGGAAATAAGTGGATGCTTCAGAAGCTTCCGAAAGCAAACGATACAGTTGTTGATAATGGAAATTCAGAGGTTCTTGACGGAACAGCTTCAGACGATGGAACTGTTCAGGAGTCTGTGACAGATGTTCAGACAGAACCTCAGACTGCAGATATCAGTACAGAATCAATGACAGCTTCTGAAGAGGGAACGGACGCAGATGAAGAGATGATCCCGGAAACAGAAACTGTACCGGGAGAAGCAGATCAGCCGGAGACGATTCCGGAAACTGTTCCCGATGCTGAAACTGTACCGGAAACAGAGACTGTTCCTGAGACAGGAATGCCGGCTGATCCCATGGATTCCGAGCAGTATTACAAAGATACTATGGTAGAAATCACTACTGTGGACAGCAACGGAACAGAAATGGAAAAAGGTACCTATTATTTTGACAAAGATGGGTATCTTGTAACAGGACAGACCGTTGTGAAACAGGGAACAGACGGATTTGCTTTTGATGCAGATGCAGAGTTCTTTTTCCTTGATGATACCAGAGCTGAGGTAGAGACTGTAGCAGCAGATTCTGCTGCTGACAGAGCAGCGGAGATACCGACTCCGTTTAACTCTGACCTGGGCCAGATGCAGACCGGATGGATGTGGGACGGTGAAGCCTTCCACCATTATAGCGATGATGGACGGGAAGAGGAGATCAAGGCTGATATTTATGAGATTGACGGTGTAAGCTATTATGTTCAGGCTGACGGTAAGCCTTATGACAAAGGTATCGTATATATCAAGCCGAAAAAGTCTTACTATGCGTTCAGTACATCCAAGAACGACAAGGGTATTCCGGGTCAGATGATCCAGAATGGCTGGGCATACAGAAAGATGTCAAAGGGAAATCAGTGGCTGTATTTTCAGGCAGACGGACGTTACAAAAAAATGGCAAGCGGAGCGTATAAGCTTCTTGAGGATAAAGACGTTCTGTATTTAATTGATAACAGTGGATATCTGGTTAAAAATAAAATGATCCGCGCCGGAAACGGTAAGTATTATCTGTCAAATAAATATGGACATGTATACAGGAACCGTCTTCAGAAGTATGGAAAATACAGATATTATTTCTGCAGCGACGGAACAAGAGCTGCCTGGAGAAACCGTTGGGTGAAACTGGGAGCAAATACCAATAACCGTTATTACTACTTTGGCAATACATCCGGATGTGTGCAGGAGAAAACCGGAATTCAGAAAGTTACGGTCAACGGTAAGTTTGTAGGCTGGTTCCTGTTTACCAAGGGCGGTAATAATGTACAGAATTACTGGGCTTCTGACAGATATTATCTCCCGGATGGACGTATGGCAAGCGGTGTGACAAAAGTAAATAATACCTATTATTTCTTTGAGCGTTCCAGCACAAAACAGTACCGTGGAAAAATGTATAAGGGAACCTGGATCAAGTATAATAATAAATATTATTATGCAGGAAGCAAGGGAAATCTGGCTACAAACGGATGGAGAACAATCCATGGAGGAAAATATTACTTCAAAAACTGCACAGCGCTGACTAATTATAATATCCAGTATACAGACGGTACATATGGACGTCTTGACGAGCGTGGAAAATTTACAACTGAGTGGATCATTATAGACAACTCGAAAAATCGGGTTCGTTATATGGATCCTAAGACCGGACGCCTGATGAAGAATACAACCAAAACAATTGATGGAATAAACTATCGTTTTGACAAGTATGGAAACCGTGTCAATGACAGAACAAGTGAATTCAAACGCAGTAAGTATTATCTGGAATGTGATCGCGTGAACGGAGTTATGACGATTTACACAGACAGCAGCAAAAAAATTCCGATCAAAACGATCCGTGTATCTGTTGGTCTTCCGGAAACTCCTACAAAGGTTGGAACATTTAAGATTACCAGAGCGGGTCGCTGGCAGCTGCTTATGGGACCGTCCTGGGGACAGTATGGATCTCATGTAGTAAATGGAATTTATATTCATTCAGTTGCAAGCGGTCAGCCGAATGGAAATAATCTTCCGGCAGGAGAATATCTGAAACTTGGAAATCCGGCTTCTCACGGATGCATTCGCTGCTGTGTGGCAGATGCCAAATGGATTTGGGAAAACTGTAATGGTTCCACAATTCGTGTATTTGACGGCAAGTACAAATCAGATGAATGTTTCAAGGGACCGTTGGGAAGAAATCCTCTGACACCATTAAGGGGAAGCGGAACCTTTGATCCTACAGATCCAAACTATAACTAATCAATAAAAAGGAGGCTGTTGCAAATCCTGTAGAAAATAAGGTACTGCAATGGCCTCTTATCAGGAGGAAGAATATATGAGAACATATCTGGTAACAGGAGGAGCAGGTTTTATCGGTTCCAACTATATTCACTATATGTTTGAGAAGTATGACAATGAAATCCGCATTATTAACGTAGACAAACTGACTTATGCGGGGAACCTTGAAAATCTCAAGGATATTGAAAACAGAGATAATTATACGTTTGTGAAAGCGGATATCTGTGACAGCGAAGAAATCATGAAGATTTTTGAAGAAAATGACATTGACCGGGTTGTTCACTTTGCAGCAGAAAGCCATGTGGACAGAAGTATCCGTAATCCGGAAGTTTTTGTAAAAACAAACGTACTTGGAACTCTTGTTATGCTGAATGCTGCAAAAGCTGCATGGGAGCTTCCGGACGGAACCTTTAAGCCGGACAAAAAATTCCTTCATGTGTCTACGGATGAGGTCTATGGTTCTGGAAGAAGACGGTGGATATTTTTATGAGACAACCCCCTATGCGCCTCACAGCCCGTACTCTGCCAGCAAGGCATCTTCAGATATGCTGGTAAAATCTTACATGGATACCTATAAGTTTCCTGCAAATATTACAAACTGCAGCAACAATTATGGGCCGTACCAGTTCCCGGAAAAGCTGATTCCTCTGATTATCAACAATGCTCTTCAGGGCAAAAAGCTTCCCGTATACGGTGATGGAAAGAATGTAAGAGACTGGCTTTATGTTATGGATCATGCAAAAGGAATTGACATGGTTCAGGAAAAAGGCCGCCTTTTTGAAACCTACAACATTGGCGGTCACAATGAAAAACAGAATATCCAGATCATTCATATTATTCTGGATACTCTGAAAGAAATGCTCCCGGAGGGAGATCCCAGAAGAGAGCTTGTCAGTGAAAACCTGATCACTTATGTGGAGGACCGCAAGGGCCATGACCGCCGTTATGCGATTGCTCCGGACAAGATCAAAGAAGAGGTTGGCTGGTATCCGGAAACCTGCTTCGAGGATGGAATCCGCCTGACTATTAAATGGTTCTTTGAGAATGAGGACTGGATGAAAAACGTAACAAGCGGTGATTACCAGAAATATTACAATGATATGTATCAGACAAAATAATGTTTTTCTGAAAAAGGAAAATACTATGTCTGACTAACGAAGAATGCTGCAGTAATCTGGCAAGAGCGTCAGAACTGCAGCGTTTTTTATTTGGACCACCGAAGATGATTTGGAATTCCGTGGAAATTGTCCGGTATCAAAATAAGGTGGAAAGCTCAGGAATAAAATGATAGAATACCCTATAGATGAATGTCCGTAATCCGGACAGAAAAGAGGTATCCATGAAAAAGATTGTGATTATCGGGGCCAATGATTTTCAGCGCCCTTTAATAAAGAAAGCCGGAGAAATGGGATATGAAACTCATGTGTTTGCCTGGAGAGAAGGCGCTACAGGAGCCGGGGATGCGGATTTTTTTTATGAGATCAGTATTACGGAAAAAGAGCAGATTCTTGAGATCTGCCGTAAAATACAGCCGGATGCAGTTGCAACCATAGGTTCTGACCTGGCGAATATTACAGTGCAGTATCTGGCAGAGAAACTGGGGCTTCCGGGAAACAGCAGCGCATGTATTGAAAATTCCACCAACAAGTTTGCCATGCGGACTGCCTTTCAGAAAGCCGGAATCCCCGTGCCGTTTTTTCAGGCAGTCTCTGTGGGAGACAGAGTGTTTCCGGAGAGCTTTCCGGTTATTGTAAAGCCTACAGACCGTTCCGGAAGCAGGGCCATAACAAAGGTTTATACCCAGGAAGAGCTGGAACAGGCCATCACACAGGCTGCGGAACAGTCTTTTGAAAACAGAGCGATTGTGGAAGAATATATTGAGGGCGCAGAGTACAGTGTGGAAACTATCAGCTATAAGGGTGAACACACCTGCCTTGCAGTAACAAAAAAATTTACAACAGGCAGTCCCCATTACATTGAGACAGGTCATTTGCAGCCGGCTCCCGTATCGGAAGAAATGTATGGAAAAATTCAGGATACGGTGTTTCGCGCCCTTGATGCACTTGAAATCAGAAACGGCGCAGGGCACAGCGAGCTTCGGATCGACAAAGCGGGAAATATCAGGATCATTGAGATTGGTTCCAGAATGGGCGGAGACTGCATCGGCTCCGATCTTGTTCCTCTTTCCACAGGGCAGGATTTTGTGGCAATGGCAGTGGATACTGCTGCCGGTAAGTCTCCGGTTTTTACAGAAAAAAAGAAAAAGGTTTCTGCTATTCGGTTTCTTATGGACAGTAACGATCTGAAACATCTTCAGGAGCTTCAGAAAGAGCATCCGGATAAGGTGAAAAAAGTGGTGCTGGAAGGAGACGTGGAGCAGGCGCAGATTACAGACAGCGGAAGCCGTCCCGGATTTTTTATTCTTCAGACAGATACTATGGAAGAAATGGAAGAGCTTTTTTATCGCGGTCCCTGGGAAAATCCGCTGAGGGAGCTTCCGGAGACTCCAATACAAAAGCTGAGATTTACCGGAAACGGCAGGGACAATGCTGAGACAGCACCTGTGCACAATCATTTTTATATGAAAAGAGAGGATCTTCTTCCTTATTCTTTTGGGGGGAACAAGGTTCGGTTTGCACAGAAGTTTATTGAGGATATGAAAAGAGAACACTGCGACAGCATGATCATTTACGGAAATTATCATTCCAATCTCTGCCGGATTCTTGCCACCCTTTGTTTCCAGCTGCACTTGCCCTGCTATATGGTCCATAATACAGAGGATGTAAAAGAGGATAAAGAAACAGAGAACAGCAGAATCATCCGGAGTATGGGAGTAACAGAGATCCCCTGCAAAAAAACAGAAATTGCAGACGCTGTGCAGAAGGCTGTGGATGAGCTGAGGGAAAAAGGCTGTAAGCCTTATTATATTTACGGAAATACCAGAGGCGAGGGCAGAGAGTGGGTACCAATGGAGGCCTACAGAGAGGTTTATCAGGAAATCTGCTGTCAGGAAAGAAAAATGGGTATTCATTTTGACTATATTTTTCTTGCATCCAGCACCAACGCCACACAGTCCGGCCTTCTTGCCGGAAGTCTGGAAGAGGGTGATGAACGGAATATTGTGGGTATTTCTGTTTCCAGAAATGAGACCAGAGGAAAGCAGGTAATTGCCCGGAATCTGGAGGAGTATGCGCAGATGCATAAAAGCAGCCTGCCTCAGAATTTTAAAGAGAAGATTCTTTTTACAGATCAATATATGGAAAATGGATATGGAACCTACTCACAGGATACGGCAGATCTGATCCGCAGGATTTACCGGTCAGAAGGCATCCCTCTTGATATGACCTATACAGGAAAGGCTTTTTGTGGTATGGTAAAATATCTGGAGGATCATCAGATCCGGAATAAAAATATTCTGTTCCTTCATACAGGAGGAACTCCGTTATTTTTTGATTTTCTGGAGGAGTACAACCTGTAATTATGAAAAAACTTATGATTTTAGGAGCCAGCTATTCTCAGCTTCCTCTTTATGAGGCTGCAGAAAGGCTTGGCATAAAAACAATAGCTGCAAGCACTCCCGGTGACTGGCCGGGATTTCAGGCAGCAGATGAAAGTACGTACACAGATATTTCTGATCCCGGGGCGGTTATGGAAGCTGCCCGTAAATTTCAGGCGGACGGTATTACTACCTGTTGCCTGGATACAGGAGTCCGGGCAATGGGTTATGCCTGCGAAAAACTTGGGCTGAAAGGACTGTCAGAAAAGTCGGCTGATATCAGCAGCAAC
>ENA-ORUF01003449-ORUF01003449.1-human-gut-metagenome-genome-assembly--contig:-NODE-3449-length-11513-cov-5.135114_pt1 | contig 11513 bp, 7 predicted proteins | sample MGYA00242077_ERZ509203 | MGnify/ENA primary metagenome ERZ509203 (study PRJEB26280, sample SAMEA2338834) | human gut metagenome | biome: human gut; feature: human-associated habitat; material: faeces...
TATGAAACGCATCGTGGACGGCGGTTCGAAGCTCTGGGTGAACTCGCTCTGGCCGTCGCTCTGCGGCGGGCTGAACGACGACCGCGCTTTCCGGGGAGAGACGGAGGAGGTCTACGGCCGGTTGCTCGACATGGGGGCGACCATCATCCAGACCGACCGTCCCGAACTGCTGATCCGCTATCTCGAATCGAAAGGACGCCGCGGGTAACGATACGATCATGAAAAAAGTGCTGTTCTGTATCGCCGCCCTCTGCGCGGCGGCGACGGGTGGCTTCGCGCAGAGCTTCTCTGCGGCGACCTATAATGTGCGCCAGCTCAATGCCGGAGACGATGCGAGGGGCGACGGCTGGGAGCGGCGGCTTCCGGTGATCGCCTCGCTGATCCGTTACCACGATTTCGACATTTTCGGAGCTCAGGAGGTGTTCCACAGCCAGCTTCTGGATCTTCTCGCGGCGCTTCCCGGTTACGGCTACACCGGCGTCGGACGCGACGACGGGGCCGAGGCGGGCGAATATGCGGCGGTGTTCTACAAGAAAGACCGTTTCCAACTGCTCGACTCGGGGCATTTCTGGCTTTCGGAGGAACCCTCGCGTCCGAGCAAGGGCTGGGATGCCAAATATGTCCGCATCTGCTGCTGGGGCCGGTTCCTCGATCGGGAGAGCGGCGAGCGGTTCTGGTTCTTCACGCTCCATACCGATCACAAGGGCCGGCGTGCGCAGGTCGAAAGCTGTCGGCTGGTGGTCGACCGCATTCGGACGATGTGCCGCGGCGAGCGCGCCGTGCTCACGGGAGATTTCAACGTGGGCCAGACGAGCGAAAGCTATGCCGTGCTGCGCGATTCGAAACTGTTGTTCGACGCTTGCGATCTGGCCGAACTCCGCTATGCCGAGACCGGCACCGAGAACGGCTTCGATCCCGACCGCAAGACGTTCCGGTGCATCGACTATCTCTTCGTGACCGAAGGATTCCGCGTGCTGCGCTACGGCATCCTGACCGACACCTACCGTACGAAGGAGCCCGCCGGTAGCGCGAAGCCCTACCGTGCACGGACTCCGTCGGATCATTTTCCGGTGCAGGTCGAACTGACCTTCGCCGAATGACGATCCCGCAACCTGAAACCATTTTCCGACAAACGAATGAGCATACTCTCTTTCTTTCGAAAAAGCGCGCCGTCGGCACCCTTCGCGGGAGACGACGCGGCGCGCATGAAACTGTATCGGAAACTCCGCTTCCAGAGTTTCATCGCCGGTACGGTCGGTTACAGTCTCTATTACGTCTGCCGCACGAGTCTCAACGTGGTCAAGAAACCGATTCTCGAAAGCGGGGCGCTCGACGCCACGCAGCTGGGTATCATCGGTTCGGCGCTGCTGTTCGCCTATGCCATCGGCAAATTCGTCAACGGCTTTCTCTCCGACCACAGCAACATCAAGCGCTTCATGGCGGCCGGACTGTGCGTCTCGGCCGTCGCCAACCTGCTGGTCGGGGTGCTGGGATTCGCGGGCGGCGCGGGCTTGGCGGGCAACATGACGCTGTTCGTCGCCTTCGCCGTGATGTGGGGCGTCAACGGATGGGCGCAATCGATGGGCGCACCGCCTGCGATCATCGCGCTGTCGCGGTGGTATCCCCTGAGCAAACGCGGCACTTACTACGGTTTTTTCAGCGCCAGCCACAACCTCGGCGAATTCCTGTCGTTCCTCTTCGTCGGGGCCGTCGTCGGCATCTTCGGCTGGCAATGGGGCTTCGTCGGCTCGTCGGTGGCGGGCGTGTTGGGCGTAGCGGTGATCGTCTTCCTGCTTCACGACACCCCTGAATCCAAAGGATTGCCTCCGATCGAGGTGCTGACCGGCGAGGAGTCGCCCGGACAGAGCCATGACCACGGTTCGACCTCCGACTTGCAGCGTTCGGTCATCCGCAATCCCTTCGTCTGGGTGCTGGCCCTATCGAGCGCCTTCATGTATGTCTCGCGCTATGCCGTCAACGGTTGGGGTGTGCTGTTCTTGCAGGAGGTCAAGGGCTACTCGCTGGCTCTGGCCACACAGGTCATTTCGGTCAACGCGCTGCTGGGCATCGTCGGGACGGTCTTTTCGGGCTGGTTGTCCGATACGCTGTTTCACGGACGCCGCAATGTGCTGGCCTTCGGTTTCGGCGTGCTGAATACCGTCGCGCTGTGTCTGTTCCTCTATTCGGGCGACGGCATACTCGTCAACATGCTGAGCATGGTGCTCTTCGGTATGGCCATCGGCGTGCTGATCTGCTTCCTCGGAGGTTTGATGGCCATCGACATCGTACCCCGCGAGGCAACCGGCGCGGCGCTGGGCATCGTCGGCATGGCCAGCTACATCGGCGCGGGGTTGCAGGACATCGTGAGCGGGTGGCTCATCAACGAGGGAAAAACGGTCGTCGACGGCGTTGCTCGCTACGATTTCGAGGCCGCAGCCCTCTTCTGGATCGCGGCCTCGGCCCTTTCGTTCATCCTCGCGCTATTCGTGTCGAAGCGCTCGCACGCATAGCGCGCAGCCGAAATCTTGGGGAATCGTACTGTGCGGAATTTCCGGTTGCCGCGCGGTACGGTTCCTTCGTGTTCCGGTCAGGGGGCGGATCGGCCCTGCCGTGCATCCGCCGAGCGGATCGGCATCGTTCCGGCGAACGGAGGTGCGGAATTCCGAGGAAACGGCGGGAGCACGGTTTCCGACTCCGATCCCGGAGACGCGCCGTTGACCCGAAACCGCTCCGTATCGGAGGCTTTCCGAGCCGTTCGCGGCGGCCGAAGGGAGCGTCGGAACGATTTTTCTTCGTAAATATTTGTGGTAGAAGAAAATTTTACTATATTTGTGGCGTGAAAAGAAGCAGTAAGGGGACAGGAGTCCCCTTATTTCGTAAATATATCCGAAACGATTATGATCGATTGTCAGAAAATCAAGGCGCTTGCCGAACAGCAACTCGTTGGTACCGATGTGTTTGTGGTGAGCTGTAAGGTTTCCCCTTCCAACGAGGTGGAGTTGCTGCTGGACAGCGACACCTCCGTGCAGCTCGAAACCTGCGCCGCCGTCAACCGCGCCGTCAACGAAGCGATGGCCGACGACGAAGAGGATTTTTCGCTCACGGTGGCTTCGGCCGGTATCGGCGAAGAGCTGAAATGCGAACGGCAGTTCCGCAAGCTGGTGGGCCGTCCGGTCGAAGTGCTGCTGTTGAACGGCACGAAGATCCGTGCGCTGCTCGATGCGGCGGATGCCGGGGGAATCACGCTCTCCTACGAGGAGAAGCAGGCGGTCGAGGGCAAAAAGCGCAAGCAGCTGGTGAAGGTGGTCAAACGCTACGCCTTCTCCGAGGTGAAATATACGAAGGAGTACCTGGATTTCAAGTAGACGGATCAAAATAATAAAAATAAGATAACGCAACATGGATAATCTGAATCTGATCAGCAACTTCGCTGAATTCAAGGAGCTGAAAAACATCGACAAGAGCACGATGATCGGCGTGTTGGAGGACGTTTTCCGCCACGCCCTGCAAAAGCAGTACGAGACGGACGAAAACTTCGACGTGATTATCAACCCCGAAAAGGGCGACCTCGAAATCTGGCGCAACCGCACGGTGGTGGCCGACGGCGAGGTGGAGAATCCCAACGCGCAGATCGCCGTCTCGGAGGTGAAGGCCATCGATCCGACCTACGAGGTGGGCGACGAGTATGCCGATGAGATCAAGCTCTCGTCGTTCGGCCGCCGCACGGTGCTGTCGCTGCGTCAGAATCTCGCGTCGCGCATCCTCGATCTGGAGAAGGCCAGCCTCTACGAGAAATATTCGCAGCAGGTGGGCGAGATCATCACCGGCGAGGTCTACCAGGTCTGGAAAAGGGAGGTGCTGATCCTCGACGAGGACGAAAACGAACTGATCCTGCCCAAGGCGGAGCAGATTCCCAACGACTTCTACCGCAAGGGCGATACGATCAAGGCGATCGTCAAGGCCGTGGAGATGAACAACAACCAGCCGCGCATCATCCTCTCGCGTACGGCCAACCAGTTCCTCGAACGGCTCTTCGAGCAGGAGGTGCCTGAAATCGCCGACGGGCTGATTACGATCAAGAAGATCGCCCGCATACCGGGCGAGCGCGCCAAGGTGGCCGTCGAGTCGTACGACGAGCGGATCGATCCGGTGGGCGCCTGCGTGGGTATGAAGGGATCGCGCATCTACGGCATCGTCAAGGAGCTGCGCAACGAGAACATCGACGTGGTGAACTATACGACCAACACCCAGCTGATGATCCAGCGCTCGCTCAATCCGGCCAAGATCTCGTCGATCACCATCGACGAGGAGAAGCAGACCGCTTCGGTCTATCTCAAACCCGATCAGGTGTCGCTGGCCATCGGCAAGGGCGGTCTGAACATCCGCCTGTCGAAGATGCTCACCGGCTACGACATCGACGTTTACCGCGAGGTCGAGGAGGAGGACGTCGACCTGAACGAATTCAAGGACGAGATCGATGCGTGGATCATCGACGCGCTGAAAGCCGTCGGATGCGATACGGCGAAGAGCGTGCTGGAACTTTCGGTCGAGGAGATCGCTTCGCGCGCCGATCTGGAAATGGAGCAGGCCCAGAAGGTGGTGGAGATTCTCAAAGCCGAATTCGAATAACGAGACAAAGAAAGGAGAACAGACAATATGGCAAATGAAAGAAGAATAAGACTCATCCAGGTTGCAAAGGAGTTCAATGTGGGCATCAACACCATCACGGACTTCCTGCAAAAGAAGGGGGTCAAGAGCGACGGATCGCCCAATGCGCTGGTCGATGCGGAGACTTATGCCCTTCTCGAAAAAGAGTTCGGCGCGGGCCGTGCCGTCAACAGCGAACGTGTCAATATCCGCGAGCGCATCGCGCAGAAGCAGGCGACCGTCACCCTCGACGACGACGCGAAGGGCAAGGGCGGAAAGAACGACGAGGAGTTGCTGGTCAAGAGCAACGTCATCAGCGTGAAGGACGAGGTGGCGAGCATGGGTCCCAAGATATTGGGCAAGATCGACCTCTCGGGCAAAGGCCCGAAGGCGGCTCCGGCTGCAACGCCGGCCCCGGCTCCGCGCCCTGCGGCGAAACCTGCTCCGACGCCGGCGCCCGCTCCTGCGGCGGTTCCCGCTCCGGCCGAACCGGTCGTGCCGGCGCCCGTCGAGGTTCCCGAGCCGCAGCCGGCAGCGCCGGCCGTGACGCCTCCGGCGGTCGGGAAGCCCGCCCCTGCGGCCCCTGCGGTGACGCCGACGCCCGCATCGGTACGGCCCATGGCTTCGGCCGAGGCGCAGCAGAAGACCTACGACGAGCGGCAGGCCGAGAAGAAAGACGATATTTTCCGTCCGGCGACCGAGACGCTGACGGGCCCTCAGGTGCTCGGCAAGATCGACGTTTCGGCCATGGTGCCGGGCGGCAAGCATAGACGCAAACGCCTGTCGAAGGAGAAGGTGGACGTCAACCGCGCGCAGCCTGCGGGCCGCGGCGGCGGTAACGGCGGCGGTTCGCAGGCCGGCGGCAATGCCTCCGGCAGGGGCGGCGGTCAGCCGCGTCCGGGCGATGGCCGCAACAAGAAGAAGGGCGCCCGTGTGGTGAAACCCGTCGTGCGTCCCGAAGTGAGCGACGAGGAGGTAGCAAAGCAGGTGAAGGATACGCTGGCACGCCTGACCTCGAAGGGTGCCAAGTCGAAGGGCGCCAAGTACCGCAAGGAGAAACGCGAGCTGGTGGCCGAACGCCTGAACGAGGAGATGCAGCGCGAGCAGAAGGAGCGTTCGATCCTCAAAGTGACCGAGTTCGTCACAGTCAGCGAGCTGGCGACGATGATGGACGTTTCGGTCAACGAGGTGATTTCGGCCTGCATGAACCTGGGCCTGATGGTTTCGATCAACCAGCGTCTCGACGCCGAGGCGATGGTGGTCGTGGCCGAAGAGTTCGGATATAAGGTCGAGTTCGTATCGGCCGACATCCAGGAGGCGATCGCCGACGACGAAGTCGACGACGAGGCATCCCTCGTGCCGCGCCCGCCGATCGTGACCGTCATGGGACACGTCGACCACGGCAAGACGTCGCTGCTGGACAATATCCGCAAGACCAACGTCATCGAAGGCGAGGCGGGCGGTATCACGCAGCACATCGGCGCGTACAGCGTCGTGCTCAACGGCCGCAAGATCACTTTCCTCGATACGCCGGGACACGAAGCCTTCACGGCCATGCGTGCCCGCGGCGCGAAGGTCACCGACGTGGCGATCATCATCGTGGCGGCCGACGACAGCGTCATGCCGCAGACGGTCGAGGCGATCAACCACGCGCAGGCCGCCGGCGTGCCGATGGTCTTCGCGATCAACAAGATCGACAAGCCCAACGCCAATCCCGACCATATCAAGGAGCAGCTGGCCCAGATGAACTATCTGGTCGAGGAGTGGGGCGGCAAGTACCAGAGTCAGGATATTTCGGCCAAGAAGGGGCTCAATCTCGACAAACTGCTCGAAAAGGTGCTGCTGGAAGCCGACATGCTCGATCTGAAAGCCAACCCCGACCGCAAGGCGACCGGTACGGTCATCGAGTCGACGCTCGACAAGGGGCGCGGCTACGTGGCTACGGTGCTCGTGGAGAACGGCACGCTCCATGTGGGCGACGTTCTGCTGTCGGGTATCCACACGGGCCGCGTGAAGGCGATGTTCAACGAGAACGGCAAGAAGGTGACCGAAGCGGGGCCCGCGACGCCGGTGCAGGTGTTGGGTCTCAACGGCGCTCCGCAGGCGGGCGATACGTTCAACGTGATGGACGACGACCGTTCGGCGCGTGAGATCGCCAGCAAACGCGAGCAGTTGCAGCGCATGCAGGGCATCATGACGCAGAAGCACGTGACGCTCGACGAGATCGGCCGCCGTATCGCCATCGGATCGTTCAAGGAGCTGAACATCATCGTCAAGGGCGATGTGGACGGTTCGGTCGAGGCGATGGCCGGCTCGCTCATCAAGCTCTCGAAGGAGACCGTGCAGGTCAATGTCATCCATGCCGCCGTGGGACAGATTTCGGAGTCCGACGTGCTGCTGGCCGCCGCGTCGAACGCCATCATCGTCGGGTTCCAGGTGCGTCCGTCGGCTGCGGCGCGCAAGACGGCCGAGAAGGAGGAGATCGAAATCCGTCTCTACTCGATCATCTACGACGCGATCAACGACATCAAGGACGCGATCGAGGGTATGCTCGAACCGGTGATGAAGGAGGAGATCGTATGCTCGGTCGAGGTGCTGGAAATCTTCAAGATCACGAAGGTCGGCACGGTGGCCGGGTGTATCGTCCGCGAGGGCAAGTTGCAGCGCTCGACGCCGATCCGCGTCATCCGCGACGGCATCGTCATCTACACCGGCAAGCTCGGATCGCTCAAACGCTTCAAGGACGACGTCAAGGAGGTGACCACGGGACAGGACTGCGGTCTGAATATCGAGTCGTTCAACGATATCCGCGTGGGCGATATCGTCGAGGGGTACGAGCAGGTCGAAGTGAAACGCAAATAATATCGATTGTTTAAATACCTAATCTCAAACTTAAAAAGGCAGTAATGAATACTCCGATTAAATTCACAACGGCCGAGGAGGCCGTGAAGGTCATCAAGTCGGGCGATCATGTCCATCTGAGTTCGGTGGCTTCGGCCCCGCAGTGCCTCATCAAGGCCATGTGCGCCCGCGGCGAGGCCGGCGAGTTGAAGAACGTCCACGTGCACCATCTGCACACCGAAGGGCCGGCGCCCTATGCCGACCCGAAGTTCGAGGGTGTCTTCCAGCTCGATTCGCTCTTCGTCGGCGCGAATGTCCGGAAGGTGACGCAGAGCGGCTACGCCGATTACATTCCGATCTTTTTGAGCGAAACGCAGAAGCTGTACCGGTCGGGTGCGGTGCCCTGCAACGTGGCGATGATTCAGGTCTGCCCGCCGGACAAGCACGGCTACGTTTCGCTGGGAACGTCGGTCGACGCTACGCTGGCGGCCATCGAATGCGCCGACCATGTGATCGCCGTGGTGAACAAGTACGTTCCCCGCGCCTTCGGTCAGGCGATGATTCCCCTGTCGAAGATCGACCTGTTCGTGCAGGACGACCAGCCGCTCGTCGAAGCGAAGTTCTCCGAACCGAGCGACGTGGAGAAGGCTATCGGCGCGCACTGCGCTGAGTTGATCGAGGACGGCGCGACGCTGCAAATGGGCATCGGAGCCATTCCCAACGCCGTGCTGGCGCAGCTGGGCAACCATAAGAACCTGGGTATCCATACCGAGATGTTCGCCGACGGCGTGCTGCCGCTCGTACGCAAGGGCGTTATCAACGGCGAGGCCAAGAAAACCGATCCGGGCAAGATGGTCTCGACGTTCCTGATGGGTTCGCAGGAGGTCTATAACTTCATCGACGACAACCCCGGCGTGCTGATGATGGACGTGGGATATACGAACGATCCCTACGTCATTTCGCAGAACGACCGCTTCGTGGCCATCAACTCGGCCATCCAGGTCGACCTGACGGGTCAGGTCTGCGCCGATTCGATCGGTACGAAGTTCTGGTCGGGCGTGGGCGGTCAGGTCGATTTCGTCTACGGCGCTTCGCTGTCGAAGGGCGGAAAGGCGATCATCGCCATGCCTTCGATCACCACCAAGGGCGTATCGAAGATCGCTCCGGTGCTCGATACTGGAGCCGGCGTCGTTACGACCCGCAACCATATCCACTGGCTGGTGACCGAGAACGGTGCGGTCGACCTCTACGGCAAGACGTTGCAGGAGCGCGCCCGTCTGGTGATCTCGATCGCCCACCCCTCGGCACAGGAGGAGTTGGATCGTGCGGCGTTCGAGCGTTTCGGTTCGCACCACCACTACATCAAGGGTTACATGCAGAAGTAGTTTCGGATTTCAGAGGAGGCTTTCCGTCCTCCTCGGTTCGCCCCGGCAGGGTCATACGTGCGTATGGCCCTGCCGGGGCGAACTCTGTCTGGGAGAAGTCGCCGATTCCGAAAAGCGATGGAGAAGGCCGGTTCGTCGCGGGTCTGAGCGTCCGCTCTTTCGGAGCGGGAGCGGCAAAAAGAAGGCTCGCTTCCGAGAAGCGAGCCGAAGAAGAAGAGGATCAATTGCCCTATTCCGCCTGCTTGTCGGAGACGTTCGATTTCCAGTTGAGCAGCGGGAGCAGAAATGAGATGACGGATGCTGCTATCCAGAAAAACGCCACGGGGGCGAAGTCATAGACTTTCGTGCCGTCGGCGGCGACGGTTATGTGTGCGTCGATGAGCCATCCTGAGGCTACGTCCTGAATGCCGGCTGCGCAGTAAGATGCTACTCCCACGACGCCCAATGCGGCGCCGGTAGCCTTGCGGGGGACGATGTCCACGGCCATCAGACCTCCGAGGAAACAAATCAGTACGCCGATGGCGATTCCGAAGAGTACCATCGCCAGCACATTCACCCACACCTCTGTACCGCCGTACAGGAACAATGTCAGTGCGACGGAATTCAGTATGCCGAATAACAGGGCGGGGAGCTTTCGGTCTCCCTTGCAGAGTTTGTCGGAGAACCAACCCGAAAGTACGGTTCCGAGAATTCCGAGCAGGGCGTTGATTGATACGATCGAGATGGCCTCGCTGTCGGAGAACCCTTTGGCTTCTTGCAGAAACAGTACGCCCCATCCGTTGATGGCGTAGCGGGAGATGTACATGAAGGCGCTGGCAGCCGCCAATATCCATACCGCAGGGGTTTTGAGTACTTGTTTCTGGATCTCCTTCACGGATCTGTCGGCTTGGGACCGGGACTTTTCATGCGCCAGAGTCTCGACCGGAGGCAATCCTTTGGATTCAGGGGTGTCGTGGAACCAGCAGAGGATGACGATTACCCCGATGGCTCCCGCCGCTGCCGATCCGAAAAAGCCGGCCTGCCATCCGGCGAAGGTCACGATCGACCCTACGAAGAGGAATGAAAAGAACTCTCCGAGGTTGTGGCTTGCAGAGAAGAATCCGTAGTAGGTTCCGCGTTCTTTGAGGGGATACCAGCGTGAGAGGGAGATGATTGCCGGAGGTGCGCCCATCGATTGCGCCCAGCCGTTGAGCCCCCACATTACGGCGAAGGCGACGAAGACGACGGCCGTGGGGATGACCGACTGGGCGAGGCCCAGTACGCCCATCAGCGCGTTTGCCGAGGCCGAAACGACGAGACCCGTGGCCATGAAGCGTTTGATGTTGCAGTAATCGGCGATGAATCCGTTGACGAACTTGCCGACGGCATAGGTAAATAGGAGCGCCGACCCGATGACGCCCAGTTGTGAGGCATCGAGCGAACCGCTGTCGAGTATCGGCTTTTTCATGACGTTGAGACTCGTTCGGCAAACGTAGTATAGACTGTATCCGAGTGTCGCGGCGGTAAATGCTTGCAGCCGGAGACGGCGGTAGTATCTGTCGCACGCAGTGTCGTCCAGCTCCCGCTTGGGAGCCGGACGACTGATGCGATAAAATTCCTTGATCCGATTCATGAATTCCGAAGTCCGTTAATCGAAAAGACCGTTCAGCAAACGGGCGAGCCGGTATCCGGCTTTTCGGATTTGACTTTCGACCAGAGGCAGGGCCTTGTTCAGAAAGTCCTGTCCCAGCCGGGCGTCGGGTTTGGCCCATTCGAACTGCACTTCGCAGCATACGGCGGCATCGTGCAGCCAGTCGCGGGGTGTTCCGGCAGCGATAGCCTGTTTGTCGCTTTTCGGAAGACGGTCCAGTTCATCGGCCCATTCGCTGACCGACCAGATACGCGAGACGGTGATGATCTCGTTGTCCCAGACGCTGTGGACGTAGAACTTGTGCGCTTTGCGATATTTGTCTTCGAAAAGTACGTCGTATTTCATGTCGTGGGTCGCGTACTTGATGTGCGCGGGGCAGTGCATGTCGCCCACCAGATGAATGACGTATTTGAGGTTGACGGCCACGGTGGAATCGCTTTGCTCCCGGTAATTTTCGAGGATGCGTATGGCGGATTCCAGTCCGTAGATGGCATTGCCGCGTTTCGGGTTGAGCAATTCGTCCGAGTAATGGAGACGGGCATCGACAGGCGCCGTGTGCCAGCCGTCCGTGAAGGCATATTCGGGGGTCTTGCGGTATTCGTCCATCCACTTGGCATAGTAGACGATCGAGTGCCCTCCGAGGTATTTTTCGATGCGTTTTTTCGCTCGCTTCGTCAAGTTGCGTTCGGCGATCTTGGCAATTGTCTCGTGCCCTTCGCGTCCCCATCCGAAGACGGGATCGGAGTAGAAAAGGGCGCTGCACAGTAGCAGAATCAGTAATTTTTTCATAAGTTTCATCGAGTCAATCGTGCAGCCCCCGGCTGCGGAGATACGAGATCAGTAATTCAGGGCGGTCGGTCTGGATCAGGGTCGCGCCCATGTCAATCAGTTTTCCGTAAATTGCGGCAGGGCCGCCTTCAAAGGCCCTGTCGTCGTCCAATCCGCCGCAGAGCGAACTCCAAAGCGAGTTCACCCAGAGCTTCGAACCGCCGTCCGCGATGCGTTTCATG
>ENA-ORUF01003464-ORUF01003464.1-human-gut-metagenome-genome-assembly--contig:-NODE-3464-length-11463-cov-2.925491_pt1 | contig 11463 bp, 11 predicted proteins | sample MGYA00242077_ERZ509203 | MGnify/ENA primary metagenome ERZ509203 (study PRJEB26280, sample SAMEA2338834) | human gut metagenome | biome: human gut; feature: human-associated habitat; material: faeces...
ACGCCGCCCTCTCAAGGCGGAGATCACCAGTTCGAATCTGGTACGGGCTACCAACAAGACCGCAGGTCAGGGGATGCGTCCTCTGGCCTGTTTTCTTTTGAAGCCTCATCACTCCTCCTTCGCGGGACACAATCTGGACACAACGGGGACTGGGACACAATCCGGGACGCAATCGGCTTAGACTGCGACCCTAAGGGCTCCTTCCTGCTTGATCTGCTCGCTCGGCGTCTCGGAGAACAGGTTGCCGATGAGCTGCGCCGCCTGGGCGTCGTTCTCGGGCAGTGCATGAGCATAGAGGTTCATCGTCAGGGTTGCCGAGGCATGGCCGAGCCGGTGCTGGACAGTCTTCATGTCCATGCCGCTGGCTACGAGCTGTGTTGCCTGCGTGTGCCTGAGCTCATGGAACTTCAGCCCCTCGAAGCCGTGGGCCTTCGTGAAGGACCGCCACCACCGAGAGAAGTTCGTCGGGGCGATGACGCCGCCCTTGTCGTTACAACAGACGGGGGTGTCCCTTGTCTGGTCGAGCGACAGAATGGAGAGCTCTTCTCGCTGGAACTGCTTCCATCGCTTTAGATGCTCGATGGTTTTCTCGTCCACGGCAATGACACGCTTGCCTGCCTCGGTCTTGGGCTCTTTCACCTCACCGTAGGTCGTGACCGACTGGGTGACGCGGATGGTTCCCCGTGCGAAGCTGATATGGCCCCACGTGAGGCCCAGGACCTCTCCGCGTCGCATACCGGTTGCGAGGCCGATGCGTGCGGCCATGACGTTGCCGATGCTGGACAGGCCTCGCAGGTAGCTCCGCTCCGAGGTGTCACCTCGCCGCTCCTGCCGTTCCTCGATGGCGTCACGGGACGCATAGGCCTCGTTTTCCGCCTCATCGATGGTTGCGAGCAGCCGCCGCGCCTCGGCGGTGGTGAGGGAGCGACGGTCCGGCGTGTCGCAGCGCGGTGCCTTGACCTTCTCGGCGGGGTTGCGCAGGATGAGGTCGTAGTCTACGGCACGGGAGAGAATCTGCTTGAGCAGCTTGTGGATCATGTTCATGGTGGTGCCGCTGCACTTGCCCTTCTCCTCCGTCTTGTCCCAGCGCATCTTCATGTAGAGCCCCTCGATGGTCTGGGCGGTGATGTCGCGGAGCTTGATGCCGCCGATGTAGGAGCACATGTCCTCGACGATGGTGCGCTCCCGGCGAAGGCGCGTCTTGCTGATCTCTGCCGCAGTCTCTCGAGCCTGCTGCCACTGCTCCGCGAACTCGGCGAAGGTCATCTTGTCGGCGTTGGCCGAGAGGCCGCACTCGAGATCTGCCTTGAGCTGGTCGCGCAGCTTGCAGGCATCGGACTTGGTGCCCTTGATGTTTCTCGAGACCACGTCACGCTTGCCGGTGATAGGATTCGTACCGAGGTCGATGCGGACTTTCCAATGCTTGGGGGCGTAGCTGGTTCCGTCGGGCTTCTTTACCTCCGTAATGCTTCCGTCTCCTTTTGCCATTACATTCACCTCCTTGGTTGGCGAGCGTCGTGAGCAGGTCTTTTGCTATTCCATTACGCCCCTATGGGGCGGGGTGGGCATTGATGGTGATTTCATTTCTACTGAGCATTCGTTCAGCGGTTGTAACAGCTATGCCAGCTGCAGCGGATGCCTCCTTTAGATTCATGTGCTCCTCGTTTACGAGATGGGCAAATCTGAGGGCTCGTTTGTACTTCCGCTTGCACGTATCGTTGCAATACTGACGTTTCGACCCACGCTCTTTTGTAACGATGATGGGAAGCCCGCACGCCTTGCACCTCGTTACGCGAGAATCGCGGAAGGTCTCTGTAAGGCAGAGCCAGAACGAGGTGAAGTTTGTGTCTGCTTGTGGTGCAAGTATCCCGTCTCGTGTTTGAATCCGAAGGCCCTGAATGCACGGGCGGATAATCATGTCTATAAAGAAGAGTGCTCGTTGGGGACCATATGAAATCTCTTTTCTGAGATTGCCTCCAAAGAAGGACATGACAGGGTAACGCTTGCTCGGATCTAGGGACGAAGCCATCTCTCGCTGGCTAAAGAGGTAGAGCTTCTGTTTTTGAATCTGGTGGGCTGGGGCAAAGGACAGTGCGACATGGGGACAGAAGAAGGATCCATCTGAGTCTAGGTACCCCATTTTGATGAGATCGTTGTCGCTTAACCCATGGTCTTTAAACTCGGCGTAGAGGCTCTTCTCTGCGGCTTCGCAGTGGTTGGTGCCTCTTATGACGCGGGATAGGGTGTTTGAAGAAACCAGGAAGTTGAGATCAGCGCTCTCGTGGTTCTCGGTGCCGCCTCTCCCGAATCTAATGCCAAGGTTTTCAAAGTTCTCCTTGGAGCATGCGTCATCATCAACGAGCCGCTTAAGGGTGAGAACCAATAGGATGAGCTCTCGCGTGTCGGACACCGCCTTTAGCTCATCTTCAAAATCAGGGTGCTCCCAACTTTTTCTCCAGCTCATGAATGGAAACCATTGGGCGGTGAACTCCCTGAGCCTGCTCGGAGAATCAGCATTTATGAGCTCGTTGAGAGCATCCTCATCAGGGGTTTTAACTCCACGTCTTGTCCCCGTCTCCTCATCGAAGTCAATCCATTGACGATGAAGCGATATCTCAACAAAAGGATTCACTGACACTCCTTTAACCATTCTTACTAGGGTCAATGACACCCTTATAATAGATGTATACAGTGACATACGTCAACACCAAAAGAGAGGTGAATCATGGAACTGACCAAGGAGCAGATCACTGCAAGGCGGGAGAGGCTTGGGTTGTCGAAGTCCGCCTTCGGGCGGGAGTCGGGACTGCACGTCTCCACGATTTCGCAGATCGAGAATGGGCATCTCGTCCCGTATCCCGGGCAGATCAAGAAGATGATCGCGGCGTTCGAGCGGCTCGAGGCGAAGGCGCCTTCCCAGAAGGTGGCGTTGTAGCCATGGCGCGCACCCGTCCGACAAGGCAACCTAATTCGATCGATGCTGCTCAGGAGATGCCCGTTGAGCTCTTCTCGGCATATCCTGACCTGCTGACCCCCGCGCATATTTCGGAACTGACCGGGTTCACAGTCGAGTACGTGCGAAAGCTCTGTCGAGAGCACAAGATCCCCGCCGTGCAGGTGGGTGGCAGGCAGTGGTTCGTGCCGAAGCCGCGATTTGTTGAGTATGTGATGGGCGGTGACGCATGAGTCTCCGGAATAATGCGCCCGCCGTGCTGGTCTTTTGGCGAGGACGGCGCACGGCGGACGCTTGGAGTGCAACCCCTAAGGGGCTGCGGGCACAGCTTACCATTTGCTGCGTCTCCATTGTGAGGGCACGTCACAGGCTCCCGGCCGGTGATGGGGCGTGAACGGACGCGCTGTCTCCAAAGAGCGTGCCGACAGCGCGCTTCTCTCCATGGTGCCGCCGCGAGACTACGATACATGGAAGAACATTGGCATCAGCTATAAGGCCGCCGGGGGTGACGTCGATACCTTTCTTCAGTGGTCGGCATCCGATCCGGACAACTATGACGAGGCGCAGGCTCGTAAGCTCTTCGAGCATGTGAGCGAAGACGGGCGCATCACCGCCGGGACGCTCTTCTGGCACGCGAAGCGTGCGGGCTGGGTGGAGGACGCCTCAGGCGGCTCTGCTGCCAAGACTCCTTCGACTGTCCTGCCCTCCGCCATAGACCTCTCGCCGGTGCAGCAGGCCGTGGCACAGCTCGAGGCGCTCTTCGAGCCGGGCGAGTACGTGAATCTCTCCGTGCAGGCGAAGTGGTCGGAGAAGCGTTGCAAGTGGGGGCCCGCGGATGGCGGCGCTTGTTACGAGCGCGATGACCTCATCGCGCGCCTGCAGAGCGAGGGCTTCGGAGGTGTGCTCGACGGATACGAGCCTGAGGCGGGGATATGGGTCTGCCAGAACCCCACCGATGGGACGGGGCGTGGCAAGGGCAAGACAACGGCGTGGCGGCACGCCCTCATAGAGAGCGACGAGATTTCCGTCGACGAGCAGATTCGCATCATGGGCGAGCTCGACCTGCCCATCACGACGCTGACCAAGAGCGGCGGGAAGTCCGTCCACGCTCTGGTGCGTGTGGAGGCGGACGGGCCCAACCACTATGAGGATCGAGTGCGGCTGCTGCACGAGCTCTGTGACGCCGCCGGACTCAAGGTTGACGCCGCCAACAAGGACGTGAGCCGCCTGACGAGGCTGGCGGGGGCGAACCGAGGGACGGAGCGACAGTCGCTTCTCGGCACGGACATGGGTGCGCGGGACTTCCGCAGCTGGGCGGAGGCGCATCGTCCTCACGCCGGTGATCAGGACGCCGAAGAGTCGAAGGACGTCGCAGCGCGCTTCGAGAACTTGTTTATTCCCATGCCGTTCGAGCTGCAGGAGCTTCCGCCCGTACTGATTGAGAATACCTTTCGGAAGCAGGGCATCATGCTTGTCGGTGCGGCGCCCAAGGTCGGCAAGACATTCCTTGCCGCTCAAATGGTCGTTGCCTTTGCGACGGGTACGGGTCTTCTCGGGTTCGAGTTCACGCAGTGCGAGAGGATTCTCGTGGTGAACTCCGAGATGAACCAGGCGGAGTACGTGAACCGCATCGTTGAGGCATCTCTCGCATCTGGGATTGCTGCTGATGTTGCTTCGCACGTGCGAATCGCCCACACGGACGATAGCCCGGAGATGACGGTCAAGGATATCGCCGAGGTAGTCTGCGGAAGCGGTTATCGTCCCGACGTTGTCATCATTGACCCAATCTACCCGTTGTTTGCGGGCGATGAGAACAGCAACGCTGACGCGAGGACGACGCTCGGGTACCTCAAGATGATTGCGAGCAAAACTGGGGCCGGTGTCATCTACATGCACCACTTCAGCAAGGGGCCGCAGGACCTCAAGGAGGCCCGCGATCGCGTAAGCGGTGCGGGTACCCTGGGACGCAACTACAGTGCGATGTGGTCGCTTACCGAGCTTGCCCCGAGCGAGGAGGATGCTGCGGACCTTCCCGACGGCGCCGTGGTTGTACGCGTATCGACCGATCTTCGCAGCTTCAAGAAGTCGAAGGCCAACAAAAACCTCGACTTCAATGCTGTGCGCATCGACGGGATGTTCTTTCGTGATGAGGGTGGCAAGTTCGACAAGGCGCCCACGCGTGAGGCTGCTCGGCGTGCTGAGGCGAGCAAGAAGACCGCGCAGAAGGAGAAGCGCAAGGAGAAGGTGCGCAAGAAGATCAAGGAGCTTCTCGACAAGAATGGCGGAGAGCCCGTGCCCTTCTCGACGGTGCAGAACGCCACGGCGATTTCTGTGAACACCATCAAGGACTATCTCATCGACCTTGACGAGTATCAGCTTGTGAAGATGCGGGTGGACGGCAAGGGCCAGAAGCGCAACCACATAGCCTGGGCGGCTTGGCAACCGCCGCTTGGCACCGATTTGCTGGAGGTGAGCGGTGCCGATGAGTAGCGCGAAAGCTTGTCAGAGAAAGCTCGAGGGTTGTCAAGCTCGTCAATTGACAGGCAATGGGTGCGGGAAAGCTAGGCAATCAACACCTATAGAAAGGTTGCTTGACAACCTTTTCTATGGCGTTGATTCCCGTGCCTCGCTTTCACAGGTTCTGACAGGCTTTGTAGGGCCGACCCTATGAGCGCATGGACGACCGGACAGAACGACGTGATCCGCGAGCTGGGATACCGGGGCGCTGAGGCGGTGCGCGAGGAGATTCGTAGGCGCTACGGCGTGGAGAGAACCGTCCGAGCGATTGAGATGCAGGCATCGCGAATCCATGCGAGCTTGCGGGTGAGGACGGTGTGCCCGCAGTGCGGTGCCGTCGGCGTGCGGTTGAACCGTCAGAGCGGTATGTGCCCGCGCTGTACGGAGGAGGCGCACGTTGCCGAGGAGAGGGCGTTCAACGAGATTCTGCGTCGCGAGGCTGAAGGGTGCGAAGAGGGCCCGGAGATTGAGGCGGCGCGCCGGGAGTACGCACGACTGCGGCAGCAGAACTCGCGACTCATGCGCAAGCATGGACTGAGGGGCAAGCGGGAGCGGGAGTGAGGCGTCTAAAGCTCCGGTAGGATTCTCGGAGTTGGATTGTCCGAACGATACTGAGCACAGACTTCCTCGAAGATGCGCTTGCGCTCCTCCAGCGCAAGCCCGTGGGGAGCGAAGTAGTCCCTATCTTTGCAGACCCAGTCTCTGATTTTATGGATGTAAAGGTCTTCGGAGCGAGGGCGAACTCGACGAATCTCGGTACGGAGGAGTAGAACTCACGATAGTGGTACCTGCAGTCGAAGAGCTTCCAGTCTGACCAGTAAGCCGGTGGCTCTATGTCGATGTTGTTGTCCCACGTGCCCCAGACCCATATCTCCCGCCTGTCGAAGTCGAGGTGGATAGACCCCATAAGGAACTCGTCATCGTCTCGAACGATGGGTGCGGGCTGCAGATGATCAAAGAGCTCTCCGATGCGGCTTTCGACGGTGAGGATGGATTCCGGGGAGCTCTCGAGTGTGAACGCCGCGCGCGTATCTCCATTTGACACGATAGATAGGGTGGACGATTCCCAATGTCGCCTGTCGGGAGCGGCGAAGAGACCTTCGGCAATGTACCAGTCGATGTTGGAGGGATTGCTCTTGAATTTGCAGTCGATCTCCGCGAGCTTTTCACCCGAAACTCCGGCATAGCGGGCGATCTGTGCAAGCTCTCCCCACGACCATTCGATTGTCCATCCCTTCCAGGTGTACTTGAGCAACCTGAGGTACGTCTCGAGCCAGAGGATGTCGCACTCGATGTCCTCCCCGCCGTACAGGATTAGGTGCCTGTTGTCCAGATCGATGCAGCAGCCGCCTTCCGCCCAAGCGTTATCGAGCCAGCAGCAGTTTTGAGGATCTCCGTCATCTTCTTCTTCGTCCTCATCTCTCCAATTATGAACTTCGAGCAGGGCGTGCTCGGGCCCCCAGAACATCAGCGCGTCCATGAGTTGGGCCGCCCAATGGGAGTAGTAGACGTGGCACTTGCCATTCTTAATGACCGCTGCATTTGCCCGTGAGCCCATGCAACCTCCTCCGATGTCTGGATTGAAGGTTGATGCTCACATCATACCAGCGCTTTGTGACACCTCCGGACAATGAGCCTGTACGAATGTGGGCCTGTCACGGAGGGAGGTGCCCGGCATGAGGGCGAAGCTCACCGAGGAGCTGATCGAGCAGATGGCCGCGCTCAAGGGCGACGGCCTCTCCAACAAGGACATCTGCCGGGCGGTGGGCATCCACGAGGCGACGCTGTACCGCTGGCTCTCCAAGCCGAGCGGGAGGCTGCATCGCGCGTTAGGCGAGTCGCTAAAAAAGGCAGAAGCTGACTACAAGCGGACGCTGCTTACCACCATCCGCGAGGCGGCCACCAAGAAGAACGGTCAGTGGACGGCGGCCGCGTGGCTCCTGGAGCGCAAGTACCCCGACGAATACGCTCAGGCAACCCGCGACAAGGGCGAGCGCGCCGAGGGGGCTCCGCAAATCGTACTCGGCGTGGCGGTTGGCGCGGCGAAGCCGGAGGCCGATGAGGACGAGCCCGGGGACAAGGTGGGCGGTGTCGATGGTTAGCGCCGCCGACCTCTGTATCCCGCGCTTCCACGACGTGCTCGGTGACGTCATGGCGCACGGGCATACGCACTACTGGCTGCATGGCGGACGAGGAAGCACGAAGTCGAGCTTCATCAGCCTGTGCATTGTTCTTCTCGTTGTGGCTTTTCCCTACGCGAACGCGTGCGTGGTGCGGCGCTTCTCCAACACGCTGCGCGACTCGGTGTACCAGCAGGTGCTCTGGGCGATTGAGGCGTTGGGGCTCTCGGCGTACTTCAAGGCGAAGCTCTCGCCGATGGAGATCGTCTATCTGCCCACGGGGCAGCGCATCGTCTTCCGCGGCGCTGATGACCCGCTCAAGCTCAAGGGCGTGAAGTTCACGCGCGGGTACTGCGCCATCACGTGGTTCGAGGAACTCGACCAGTTTGACGGCATCGAGGCGGTTCGCTCGATCCTCAACTCGCTGCGCCGAGGTGGGGAGGACTTCTGGATCTTCTACAGCTACAACCCGCCCAAGACGATGTGGAGCTGGGTGAACGTGGAGTGCGTCGAGAGAAGGCGCCGGGCGGACACGCTTGTTCGACGCTCCTCGTACCTTGATGTGGTGGAGACTCGCCCGGGATGGCTCGGCGCGCCCTTCGTCGAGGAGGCGGAGTACCTGCGCGAGGAGAACGAGCGCGCGTGGCGCTGGGAGTACCTCGGCGAGGTGACTGGGACCGGCGGTGCGGTCTTTGACAACATCGTGGAGGCGAGGCTCACCGACGAACGCGTACGAGGCTTCGAGCGCGTCCGAAACGGCGTGGACTGGGGTTGGTTCCCCGATCCGTGGCGCTTCGTGCGCTGCGGCTGGGAGCCGGGCGCGCGCAGGCTCACGGTCTTCGAGGAGCACTCGGCCAACAAAATGATGCCCGCCGATACCGGCCGCATCGTGGTGAACGCGCTCACCTACGCCGACGAGCCAGGTGCGGAGCCCTACTTCCATGACCAGATGGTGTGGTGCGATGACACACCCGACTCAAAGGTGCAGATGGCTACGTGGCGGCGCGAGCTTGGCATTCGTGTGCATCCCGCGAGGAAGTCGCGGATGCGCCGGCTCTCCTACGACTGGCTTGCCGGCCTGAGGGAGATCGTCATCGACCCCGCCCGGTGCCCGAGGACGTTCGAGGAGTTCATGTGCAAGGAGTTCCTGCGCGACCGCGACGGGCGCTGGATTGACGAGATTCCCGACGGTGATGACCACTCCATCGACGCGGTTCGCTACGCGATGATGGATGACGTGCTGAGGGGGTGAGGAGCGTGCTTCTCGACATATTCAGTCGACAACTGAAAACACGAGGTAGCGGACGTTCTTCTCGCCAGTTTAAACGCGGGGAGGACGGACGATGCGATGTGCCGTGGATGTGCGGGCGGGATTCTCGGCATCCAAAACCAAAGCCAGCGGTTCATGGGAGAGATATGCGGCAGCGTGTGGCGGAGGCGGCGCGTTCTTCTCGCCAAGCGAAAGATAAGGGGCGAAGGCTGGAGGAGCTGCCAGGAGAGTCGGTTGGGCGCGAGCGATGGAGGGCGATGTAGATGGGGCAGGTATATGAGGAGGAGTACTGGGTGCCTGAGCACGTGCGGGAGTACCTGCGGGCGCTCGGGTTCGCGCTGCCGCTCGAGGCGATGGAGCCGCACATACGTGCGTGGCACGAGTGGATGCAGGCGTGCGGCTCGTTCTACGACTACAAGGACACCGATGGCGTTGGGCGCATGTACGAGGTGCACAGGCGCTCGATTCATCCGGCGATGCGGGTGTGCCGGGAGTGGGGGTCGCTCCTGCTGAACGACAAGACGCAGGTGGTGTGCGGGACGCAGGAGTGCACGGTCTGGCTGGAGGGGTTTCTCGCCCAGAGCGGCTTCATGGCTGCGGCGCAGGCAACCGTGGTGAGGGCCTTTGGCATGGGAACGGGCGCGTGGGCGCTGTGGGTGGATGCGGACGCGGGCAACGTGCGCATTAGGCACTACGACGCGCGAATGGTGATTCCGCTCACGTGGGACGAGGAGGGCGTGACGGAGTGCGCGTTCGTCACGCGGGCGTTTTACCGGGGGCGCGTGGTCGACCAGCTGCAGATGCACCTGTGCGACGGGACGTGTTTCTCGGCATTCTCATCCCCTAAGGCTGGAGGGGCGGATGCGGGCGGCTTGTCCTTCTCGCCCTATGAGTGCGCGGGGAGGGGCGGGTACCGGATCGTCACGGTGTGCTTTGACGAGCATGGCAACGAGGTCGCGCCCACGGGCGTGTGCCCCGTGTACGAGACGGGGAGCCCGTGGCCCACCTTCGCCATCGTCAAGCCCGCCGTGGACAACACGCGCGTGGACATGAGCCCGTACGGGCAGAGCGTGTTCGCGGACGCGGTGGACGCGATTCAGGCGGTGGACCTCGCCTTCGACGCGATGATCTCGTAGATCGACAACGGCAAGATGCGGGTGTTCCTGAGTGACGTGATGTTCGACCAGGAAACGGACGGCAGGGGGCGCAAGGTCTCGATACCGTTTGGGCGGCAGGACTGCACCGTGTTCCGGAAGGTGATGAGCACGGAGGACACGATTCAGGAGTTTGCGCCGGCGCTGAGGACCGACGCTCAGGTGAGGGCTTTCAGGTGCGCGCTGCAGATGCTCGGCGACCTGACGGGCTTCGGCCTGGGGTACTTCGACTTCGACGGAGCGGGGTACGTGAAGACCGCGACGGAGGTCTCGGCGGACAACTCGGCGCTGATGCGCAACATCCGCAGGCACGAGCATGCGCTGGAGGGCGCTATCGCTGGGATATGCAGGGCCGTCATGGCGGCTTCGCGCTCGCTCGGGGTCGAGCTCCCGGACGAGGGTGAGGTGCGCGTCACGTTCGACGACAGCATAATCACGGACACGAGCGCCGAGAAGCGCCAGGACATGGCCGAGGTGGGCGTCACCATGAACGCCTGGGAGTATCGGCAGAAGTGGTACGGCGAGGACGAGAAGACGGCCAAGGCGCGTGCCCGTGGGCTCGCGAGGGGCAAGGCTTCCAATGGTGAGGATACCTAGCGTTCGCTCCAGAGGAGGAAGTCGACCTTCTTTACGGGGGTGAGCCAAGCGTAGTCGGGAAGGAGCTCGTCGAAGAGCCGTATGTTCTTCTCGGCATCCTCCGTAGCCAGGTAGGTCTCGTACCAGGAGACGATCTTCCCGTACACCTCGACGGCGTTCTCGAGCTTGGCCTGCGCCGTCGTTCCCTTGAGCCTCAGGCCGAGCCTTGCGAGCACCAGGCTGTCCCATATCGGCCTGTCGGGGTGGAGCGTGGCGATCATCTTGCTGGTGAAGGACGCCTCCACATTGCCCGTGAGCTCGTTCATCTCGCGCAGCACGTCCTCGAACGCCATGGAGGGGGTGGCCTTCTCCCTCTCCATGATCGCGTAGTAGCTCGACTGCCACTCCGCGTTCCTGCGCACGCGGTAGAAGCGGTTGTAGAACCGCTGGAAGTCGGCGTCGGAGCTGACGTCGGTCTCGCGCACGGTGCGCTGTATGCGAGCGTAGCCCTCGAGCCCCCACGCCCGCACGAGGGATGACTGGATGGTCGCACGGCCGTCTATGGTGGTGGGCATGGCCATGGGGCTCGCCTCGCTTTCGGTGGGCGATTGCAGGAGCAATTGTAACGGCTGGGGCGGCGTCTTCCGTCGGGGGAGGCGGTCTTCAGGTGCGGCGGCGTCCGGGGTGGCATGTGGCATCGGGCGGGCTGCCAGGAGCCCGCAGGCGCTCTCTGTGGAGCTGGCGAGTTCGGGGGTCGCAAGAGGGGCTGTCGCGGCTCTGGGACGGCTTCTGGCGGGCGCTGCTGGGCGTCAGCTGCTGGTGGAGCGGCTGGGAGGCGGATGCCGGGGGCGTGTGGTGGCTGCTGAGTTGCCG
>ENA-ORUF01003477-ORUF01003477.1-human-gut-metagenome-genome-assembly--contig:-NODE-3477-length-11413-cov-2.158038_pt1 | contig 11413 bp, 9 predicted proteins | sample MGYA00242077_ERZ509203 | MGnify/ENA primary metagenome ERZ509203 (study PRJEB26280, sample SAMEA2338834) | human gut metagenome | biome: human gut; feature: human-associated habitat; material: faeces...
ATATTTATTCTTTATATTATTCCTTTTTCCGGTCCATTTGTTTGCACAAGAAGCAGATACCCTGATCGTGGAAGCAGAACCGCATTACGATATTCTTCAGGAACTCAGGACGGAAAGTCATAACGGCGGACAGGTAATCCTCGACAGTGACACACCGATAGACAATTTGCTGCAATGGCACATCCATCTGAATGAGAAAAAGAAAACTTTTACAGGTTACCGGATTCAAATTCATTCGGTCAGTTCGTTCGGCTGCAACATCGAAAACCTAAAGGAAATGCGGAATAAGTTCGAAGAAACTTTCCAAGACATTCCAGCCTATTTGAAATATTTCGATCCGGATTTCAAAATCCGGGTAGGTAATTACAGAAACCGTTTGGAATGTATTCCTGATTTACACCGGATCCGTAAAATTTATCCGGCCAGTTATGCCGTAAAAACAGAGATTTCCCTGAATGAACTAAAACGAATCCCGATGCAGGATATCGTGACCGGGACAGAAACAGCGGAATAACCGGAATCAACTGAAAGAAATACTGAGTTCACGTTCAATCCGTTCACGCTCCTGAGCTGTTTTTTTCATCAATTCCTGATAAACAGACGAATCAGGATCTGTAGGTCGGTGTAATAAAGTCTTGTTTATTTTATCGATGCGCTTCATCCATGCTTCGGTTGCCGAAGTCATATACAGGGACTGAAACTTCTCCCAGATATATTCGATTCCTTGCGGAGAGATGTGTAACATATCTTCTGTATAGAAACGATAATCCCGAAGCTCGTCCATCACGATCTCATAAGAAGGGAAATAAGAGACATAATCCAGCCTTTGCTTCAATTTATCGATGGCCAGCAACAATACCGCTTTACTCAACTGGTTGGCATGTGCTCCGTCTTTCCAATGCCGGATAGGGCTCACGGTGAACAGCACCCTCATATCCGGATAACGACTGTGCAGGCGGGACAATAAATCGGTATACACCTGTTCGATATCTTCGGGGCTTAATCGGAAACGCTCGAAATCAGTGGCCGGAAATTTATGACAATTGGCAACGACTCGTCCCAACTGCCGATGACGGTATACCCAGGCAGTTCCCCAGGTAATCACCAGGACATTTGTCGTTTTTAAATGAGCTACCGATTTTTCTAATCTGGAATTTATACGCTGTAAACAGTCCCCGGCTTCCCTGGCGGAAAACCGTCCATGATGGCTCAGACTCACCCACAGTTCCCCGTTTCGTAATAAATCGGCCTGCGAGAATCGTTTACCGGCCAATAACAACTCCAGCGTATCAGCCACAGACAGGGGATTATATACAATACCACAAGGATTGATATCCGTCTTGAACCTGAAATATTCCAGCTTCGCTCCAACATTTTCGACAAAGCAGGAACCCAGCATCATGAGCCGGGTCGAATAATCGATCCGAAACGAAGGTTTATCCAATTTGACAACAGTCTGTAGTTCCATTTTTTCCACTAATTTCATCACAAAGGTAAGTCACCTTTTCGTTTTTACCTTTTACTTTTTACTTTATTTTCTATCTTTGCAGAACAATTTTTGTACAATGAGCTTTATCACCATCCTATTAATTGCAATCGGTCTTTCTATGGACAGTTTAGCGGTCAGTATCAGTGGCGGCATATGTATGAAACCGTTCTGTATCAAGAAGTCTCTGAAAATGGCTTTGACCATGGGGATATTCCAGGGGGGTATGACCTGGCTGGGATGGGCGATGGGTATTCATTTCAGTAATTATATCACCGATTTCGATCACTGGATCGCCTTTGTTTTATTGAGTTATTTAGGTGGAAAGATGGTCTACGAATCCTTCAAAGAAGAGGATAGCCACCTGATTACCTTTTCTAGCCGGATGCTTTTCACCCTCGGCGTAGCGACCAGTATCGATGCCCTGGCTGTCGGCGTGAGTATGGCTTTTCTGAAAACGGGCATCTGGTTTCCGGCTTCAGTTATCGCTTTCACTACTTTCTTCCTTTCTTTCAGCGGAGTGATCTGTGGCTTCCGGTTCGGAAAAATCAAAGGCCTCAAAGTAGAACTACTCGGAGGCCTTATCTTAATTGTAATCGGTGTTAAAATACTGATCGAACATACTTTATTGGATTAAAGATCGTCAGAACAAAGGGACGGGGGTATTGTTCCAAAAAATAGAACAATATCCCCGTCCCTTTGTTTTCCAATTTTTCAACATTTTAATGAGATTAAACAAAATCTCAGGATAGTGTTTCAAAAAGTGTGTAAATCCCACTTTTATTATTTTTGTAATGGAAACTTTAAAAATGACAAATAGGAATTTACACATGAACAAATTTCTGAAATCACAAATGGGGAAGAAGGTTTACAAGGTTTGGTAAAACAAAGTCCATCCATCTTCCCCTCGAACACCGGAAAACCAGAGTTCATCTACAGATCTTTTCAGACAACCGGCAATTTTTTACGGAGAAGGATGAGCATAGAATTCATCTATATCAAAATAACAATAAGGCAAAAAGGAGAGTCCTTCTTCAGAAGCCTCTAAAATCGTACAGTCGGGATTACGACAATCCGAAGAATCGACATTCCGTCCTTTAGTCGCAACCACTACGGCTTTACAATATTGCTTCATCTCACAAATTGCTTGTTTTGCCTCTTCCGAAGAGCAAAACATATTACGATCGAACTCAGCTTGACGGGAAGTAACCCGATTTGTGCAAGCCATCATCCCGATCAAGCCACCAATTACCAGAAAATCTTTCATGCTATTTCCCTTATTGTACTTCCCGGCAACAACGTACATTCAGCCAATTGGTAGTCATCGTACTCTGACGAAATACTTTCGTCGAATTATAAGCGATTTTCCGGTAAAAGATAAAACCGTCGTAAGCCGGATCTGCGGTTGCTGTCCAAAAATAGCCGAAAACACTTCGGAAACGCCAGTTATCGTTATAAGCGACAGGATGTACCGAATAAAAGCCACCGGCCTCCAATTTCAAACCGGTACCTTCCTCTCCTTGCTGCATCAACTCGCCTTCGTACGTACCCCGCTCTCCGATCGCACCGATTTCCGGTTCACTCATGCCGAGAGCCCGTTCTAAATCTGCCCAATCGGCATCGGTAGGCAAACGCCATCCTTGAGGAGCGACGGTCATGGCCGCTGCATAGTTGTAATAATAACCGTATTTACGAAACATATTATCACTCATGGATCCTTCTCCCAAAACTCCTTCTTCTTCATAACAACCATACAATCCGGTTTCCGGTTCATAACGCATATTGGATGTCATCCATTCCCGGTTACCGATCCGTACCCAACCATATTCCGTCCCGTCGCGTTCATCGACAAACATTCCGCTTTCCGCAGGTTTTACGACAGGCATAGTCTCTTCGTCGTCCTGACAAGCTGTTGCAGCCAAAAACAATCCCAGCAAAGCAAATAAATATATTTTTCTTTTCATAGCTATCTTTTTCTGAAACACTAATTTCATTTTTCTATTCAAATTTTAATCCCAAATCGGTCAGTATCCGCTTCATTTCCTTCCATTTGGTGACACAAGCCGGATAATCGCCGTTCTCTGCCATAAACTCATCCTCTGTCATGCTCAATAAAGCATTTACATAGCTGGCCTGATCCTCCGCTTTCGTATACCACACCCGCACAGTTCCCATCAATGGGTTGGATCCCAGGAAACCGACCGTTTTAATATCACTCAACGGAGCAAAAATCGACCACTTCTCATAATAGGTTTCGGCGTAAGAAAAGAAGCGATCGAATTCTTTTTCATCCACCTTAGAAATGTTATCGGCCACAACTTCGCGCAAAACTTCTTCAGCATAAACCGCTTTTTCCGACTCGGTCATTTCCAGTATATTCCGACACGAAATGGCCATTCCTTTCCAGCCGGAAATATAAACCAAATCCTCTTCCGTCATCTCATAGGCATCTTGCTCATTATTCAACTGCCAGCAATCGATTTTTTTTGCCAATAAGAGAGAATAGGGATAAATTTTCGAACTGAATGCTGAAAGAACTCTTTCTTTTATAAATTCCGCAGCAACTTTCTGCTCTTCAATATCATGTATATAGGTAAAAAGATAGCACGGTTTGATTACACTGGTCAGGTAATAGGAATAATTCACCGTCTCCACCAGATATGATTTTTCTCCGTAACGGTCTGTTCCGCGCAGTTCGCAGCGAAGTGTGTCGTTGAAGAGCAGATGAATGCCGGTTTCCTGCTTAAAACTCTTCCGCAGCAACGATTCCGGATCGGTAGCATCATCGGGAACTGCAAAATAATTATCTTTCAAATCCGAAGGAACAACTTCTTCTTTGTCGCTGCATCCTATACATACTCCCACACACAGGATCAGCCATGTGATATAATCGGTAAATTTCATTATTTTCATATTAAAGCCCTCCTCTAATTGAATGGTTCTGAAACATAAGATCTCTGCGGATGCGGATTATCTTCCATACCTGTATTATAATCAAGTACTTCGTAAGGGATCGGTAGGGTATAAGCCGGATCGTTTTTCTCTAATTTATAAACCCGTTTTTCAATAATCTGATTTCCACTGTCGTCATAAACATAATAAACTTTCTGAATTTCCTTTGTAAAAGGATATTTCTCACACACCATATAACGGCGCAAATCGAACCAGCGATGTCCTTCCAGACACAATTCTCTACGGCGTTCATCGCGGATTTCGGTAACAAGTGCTTCGCCTGTTTTCTGTATGGGTTCATATTTCTCTCTATCCCATCGTTTCACCCGCAATGCCTCCAGCAATTCGCGGGCCGTCCGTTCATCGCCCAAATAAGCAGCAGCCTCAGCTCCGTTCAGATAAGCCTCGGCTGTCCGCAAAAGCCAGTTGTCCGACACACCGAGACGAGTGCCGGGATAATACATGGCATAACAAAAATAATAATACTCCCTGTTATCCGGGTCTGGCGTTTGTCCAAAACTACCGGGCCCAGCGCCAACTTTTGCATAACCGATAAAATTATTATACTTCCAAAAGAAAATATTTTTCCGTAAATCATTGTCATCGTAGGTATCGTACAATTCGCCCGATACCTGAAAAGCAGCGTTCAGATTCACCGTATTACATACAATATTATTTCCTCCCATAGAAAAAATAGTCTCTTCGGAAGATTTGTCTAAAAAACCACCACTGTTGAAATCATTGAGATCACGTAGTTCGGGACGTACACCGATTACTTTCCGGGCATATTTCAATGCCTGTTCCCAATTCTGCATATAGAGATACACCCGGCTCAACAGCAAATGCAAAGCAGTGCTGTCGGCCTGATAAACAGTAGCGGGATCAGGGGTTTGTCCTAAACAAGTTTCGGCAGTTTTCAAATCCGACAATATTTGCTCATATACCTCAGCAACACTCTCCCGTCCGAAAACCACATCCTGAATCTCTCCCGACAATTTTAAAGGTACAGCGGGATCCTGCGTAGCCGTAGCTGCAGAATAGGGTTTGCCATATAAGTTTACCAAAGTGAAATAATAAGCTCCTCTCAGAAAATACGCCTCCCCTTTCAGCCGTAATGCTCCGAGTCGTTCATCTTCCGATCCTGTGATCTGCTCATCGATCAGGTCGATCACATTGTTGACAATGTTCACATGATAATAAAGTTTCGTCCAGTCGCGGCTTTCGTCGGCCCAGGATGTACCTTGTTCGTTGACGCCGCAACGTTGTTGCCACGTATAATATCCAAAAATCTGGTCTTTCCGGCTATAATCACTATTCACAAAATCACTGCTACACTCCTCGGTTTCATCCTGCATATAATGAATATAAGGATAATATCCCCACTGATAAGCCAGCGAATTAGCTGCATAAGCACTCATATATCCTTCTCCGACAAGAAGTTCTTCGAGATCCTGATATCCCCTCACATAAACCGTATCCTGTGAATATTCTTCCAGAAAACTGCAGCTTGCCAGAAGCCATATCAACATATTATAATATATATATTTCATGATCGTCTGTATTAAAATGAAACGTTAAATCCTAGAGAAATCGTCGGCCGATCGGATAATTGTACCTGAGAAAAAACACTTTGTGTCGGTGTCTGTCCCTTCAGTTTCTTCGAACAAACCGTAAACAGGTTGGTGGCCGAAAGTGTAGCTTCGAACCGGGAAATTCTAACCGTTTTCAACCATTTTTCAGGCAATACATACGCGACCGAGACATTACTGCATTTGAGATAATTACCGCTCACCACCCGGGCATCACAATAATCGTACATATCCCAGGCTGTCTCGGCAAATATGATTCCCTCATAACCACCCTGTTGGGTCCAATGCCGGTTATAAGCATAATAACCGGGCTGATTCGTCCCGATAATAGCTGGAATAATCGTATTCTTTTCATCTCCGGGGGCCTTCCAACGATTGAGTAACGCCCGGTTGGCGTTAAACGATTCTCATCATCCGCCGGCCTCTGAGCCAGAATGCGGGATTGACGCAATTTAGCTCCCAGACTATAGGCCAAGGTCAAATTGGCACGGAAACGCTTCCAAATAAAATTATTATATACACTTCCCGACATGGAAGGATCCCGTTTCCCTGTCGGTTTCAGTACTGTAGTGAAAGTCTCGTACTTATTCAGGTTTTTCAATAAATCGACCTGTTCTGAATAGTCATCAAACAAAGGGCCACCATCCACCGGAGACAATCCGATAAAACGATAGGAATAAAAAGTACTTACCGGTTGTCCTTTTACTAAAGCCGATCCATTCAAGAAATCGGAAAGTTCATGCTGTTCGGCATCCGGCCTGGTATTCAGTTTATTCTTTGTTTTGGAAATCGTGGTGGATAACGACCATTTGAAATCGCGCGTTTTTACCGGTACCAGATTCAATGAGATATTGTATCCCCTGTTAATCACCTCTCCCGAATTAACGGTATAAGAAGTCAATCCGTTCACATTGGAAATCGGTTTGTTCATAAAAGCATCTTTTGTCCGTTTGTAATAAAAATCACCGCTGATCTGTATGCGGTTGTCCAATACCGCTAATTCCAAACCGGTATTAAACGAACCTGTTTTCTCCCAATTCAGCTCGGGATTGGGGTAAGAAGCGACCGAAGAAGTAAACTTATTGTAATAAGAATCGCGGGGATTATTTTTCAGTAACAATACAGGAGTTTGTCCATCGAGCATATTTCCCTGATAGCCGTACGACATCTTTATCGCAAGAAAATTGAGCCAATCGGCCGACAGAGCAGGCAGTTCGGCCAGGTTGAAAGAACTCGACACCGCCCATACCGGCAGCAGTTTTTCATTACTCCGGCTACCAAATTTATTAGAACCGTCATAACGCATATTGGCATTCAGACTGAACAGATTCCGGTAACTATAAATGAGTGTCAGGTAGGCCCCGATTAAATTCGTCAAGTTATCGGTGATCTTCGGTTGATTATTCATCACCCAGGCCGTATATTTCGAATAGTCGGAAGCACCGACGGAGGTAAAGTTCTTTCCCCTATCGGCATAATACCCACGGCTCGTGTTCTGATATCCTTTATAGCGGGAAGAAGACATTTCGTACCCCAAGGCTCCATTGATATTATGTTTTTCTTCCTCGCCGAAATATTTATTGAGGTTCAGCTGCGCGCGCAAAGAATAAGTTTTATTCCGGGTGTTCTGTTCCGATAATTCTCCGCCATACGGCAGTTCGCTATCAGAAGGAGCAGCCACTCCATAGTTCGATTTACGGATACAAGCGACATGATAGGTACTCTCACCCCAATAATCTTCATTATCGGCATTCGAAACGGCATAATTGAAAAGTACATCCCCGTTCAGCCAATCTGTAAAACGAAATATCAGCCGGGAAGTCAGATCAAAACCACTGTTCTCCTGCTTGGTATAGCTATTCGCTCTTTCATTTAAAATATTGAAATCATAACGATAGAATGAATTGTAGCGTTTTTGGTAATAACTCAGGTCTCCGCCTTCTTCGTAAGCCGCAATCGCCCGGCTAGTGGTATAAGCATAATTGACCCGACAGCACTCTGTTCATAATTGCGCTCGCTGATGTTAGCATTGAAATCCATCGATGCTTTCAGCCATTTTGTCAAATCCGATTCCAGACTCAGGTTTCCGGTATAACGCGAAATGCCCTGTCCCTTGATTACATCATTGTCTTTAGTATACCCCACGGAAGAATAATAACGCAATTGGTCGGAACCACCGGAAATACTCAGGGTATGGTTATGCGAAAAAGCATCTTCTGTCAGAATATCGAACCAATCGGTATTATTGTTTTCCAACTTTTTCACTTCTATGGCAAATTGTTCGTCATCGATCACTCCTGCATACAATTGCTGTAATAAATATTCATACCCCACAATACTCATATCCGATGGGTATAAATAGGAGGCTGCCGCCAATTCGCGCGACAGATCAATCCGTTCTTTGGAATTCATCAGGTCAATTTTCCGATCGCTGTAACGTGGGCGTCTTTTGTAAGTAGTCGTCATATTATAGCGTACGACAGGTTTACCAACATGTCCTTTTTTAGTGGTAATAACAATCACCCCATTAGCAGCACGTGTACCGTAAAGTGTAGTTGCAGCAGCGTCTTTCAATACATCTATCCGTTGGATATCCTGAGGGTTTAATCCGGCAATCGCATTTCCGATGCGATTTACATAATCGGGGTCGTTGAGCACATCCGAATCCAAAGGCACCGGATCGTTCACCACTACGCCATTGACAACCCACAACGGTTCGCGATTGCCAACCAAGGTCGAAGTTCCCCGAATCCTCAAACGCGGCACCACTCCCACTTCGCCCGAATTGGTAGTCAGCATCAGGTCGGGGATTCGGCCTTCGAGCATCTGATCGATTGAGTTTACCCCAGGAATCATAATATCCTCGGCCTTCACCGAAGTAATGGCACTGGTCAGTTTCTTGCGGTCAATTACCTGATATCCGGTAATCACCACTTCATCCATTTCGGTAACTTCTTCTTCCATAACAACCTGAATGTCTTCTTGTCCAGTGTAAGTCACTTCCTGCTTTTTCATCCCAACAAAAGAAAATACCAATACAATGGGATCGGTTTCGGGTATTTCGATGTTAAACCGACCTTCTTTGTCGGTCACCACCCCCAAAGCAGTACCTTTCAACAAGACAGTCACTCCAGGCAACGACTGCTTGCGTGTATCCATAACGATACCGGTAATTTTCCGTCCGGCAGTTTTTTGTTGCTGTATCTTTCGGATGGTAATCACTTTATCTATCATCTCGTAACTGAATCCATGACGTATCAGGACCTCATCCAGGATCTGCCGTAAGGAAACATTTTTCATATCCACATTCACTCTGTCTGCCTGCTGAAAGATGTCTTTCTGATAAAAGAAACGATACTCGGACTGTTGCTGTAGCTCCTGAAGTACCTCTGTCAGCAACACATCATTTTTCTTCAGATTGAACCGACTGTCCTGGGAATAACCGGCAGCCTGTAAAGTACCGAGACTGACAAGAAGAAAAAAAATCTTCAATTTCATAATTAAGAGAATTTTCCACCACTTTCCCGAAGGGAAAAGCCAGCATGTTGCGTTTTTTTTCATAATTTTGTAAAGACATTAGTTAAACAATTCATCTGCGACCAACAGATGTTTTCTTTTCAGGAGGAAAAAGCGACCAACTTTTTCCTCTTTTTCTATTCTACAATCAAAGCATTTCCTTTTAACGAAAAATGTACCTCACTGCTATTCTCCAATACTTTCAGTAATTCCGGCAATTCTCCGTAACGGGGAAGGTTTCCTTTAAAAACAATCGCTTTAGCCTGCTGATTCCGGTAAAATACTTCGACATCGTACCAACGGGCCACTTTGCGGAGAATAGCCTCCAAACTCAGATCATCGAAAACAAACATGCCATTTTTCCAATCTACCACCTGCTGAATGTTCACTTCACCGACAACGATCTCCCCTCCTTGCCGGCCGAGCGAGGCTTGCTGACCGGGCATAAGCTGCACGTGCTGCCCCGAAGCCGACGCGGTCACAGCAACTTTTCCTTCTACCAATGTAGTATATGTTTGTTCCTCATGTCCATAAGCATACACATTAAACTGAGTACCCAACACCTCTACAACCTGTGCCTCCGACTCTACCCGAAAAGGATGTGCGGTATCTTTCGTCACCTGAAAATAAGCTTCTCCTTCGAGATACACACGCCGTTCGTCTGTATTGAAACAGGTAGGATAACGCAAACGGGTATCGGCATTCAGCCACACATGGGTTCCATCTGCCAAGATCAATTCATATTCAGCCCCCCGGGGAACTTCCAGGGTATTGTACTGCCATTTTTTTTGTTCTCCTCCCTGCCGGTTAGTATAAACGATATTTTTCTTCCGGCGATCGATCACAAAATTCCTGTTTTCTTCTTCCGGCTTCACTTCCTGCTCCCCGCCTAACAAAATTTGTTCTCCATTTTCTAATATCAGACGAGGTTGTTTATCCCAATCGGCTAATAGCTCGGTTTGAGGCTTTCGTACCGATTGAAGCCAAAGCAGCCCACCGATCCCGAAGCATAAAATAACGGCAGCAGCCAGCCACCGAAAGTAACCCAAACGACGACGCCTTTCCTGTCGGCGTAATCCGTATTGCCGGCCTATTTCTGCCTCCAACCGCTCCCAACCTTTTTTTCGATCTACCTGACGGATCTCCATCCACAACTTCAAAGCTTCTTCCAGTTCGGCTTCTTCCCGGTTCTCATCCGATTGTTTCGGATCTGTTCTCATAATTTTATCCATTTTTATCCGACTTATATCATGAAACCAGTTCAAAACAAAAATATACGTAGTTAAAAGAATAATTTTTTTGCAGTACCCTGATTTTATCTTTTACCTTTGCATCAAGAGGAAAAATTTACATGTGATGTCCTTTAGCTCAACCGATGAATACCAGAAATTCGAAACCCTGTTCAAACAATATTACAGTGGTCTGGTAGTTTATGCCAGCCGTTTTACAGGAAACACAGAAAATGCCGAGGATTTGGTACACGACCTTTTTATCCACATTTGGGAAGACAACCGAATTTTGGGAACGGATCATATAAAAGCCTATTTATTTACATCTATCCGCCACCGTTGTCTGAACTATCTGGATCACTTGAAAATCCGGAATGAATATCAGGAAAAAATCCTGCAAAAAAGGGATATTACGGGAATGCTAACCTGGGAATATTATGTAGAAGCAGAACTCCGGCAGCATATCGAAACCGCCATCGATCATTTACCTCCCCAAGCCCGGAAAATATTCCTGATGAACCGTTTTGACCGTAAAACGGCTGTAACGATAGCAGCGGAACTCGGTTTATCTCCCCGTACTGTCGAAAAACACCTGGAAATAGCTTTAAAAAATCTGAAGAAAGAATTGAAAGATTACTTAC
>ENA-ORUF01003495-ORUF01003495.1-human-gut-metagenome-genome-assembly--contig:-NODE-3495-length-11348-cov-2.861419_pt1 | contig 11348 bp, 16 predicted proteins | sample MGYA00242077_ERZ509203 | MGnify/ENA primary metagenome ERZ509203 (study PRJEB26280, sample SAMEA2338834) | human gut metagenome | biome: human gut; feature: human-associated habitat; material: faeces...
ATCTGGATGTGCTCTCCCGGTCGCTTCGCGTAACACCTGAAAAATTTCAGTCAAAAGCCACAAAATCCGTTCGCGCGCGGGTTGCCAATATTAAAGACTGGCTTCCTGGTGTTTCTGTATCGGCTTTTATGGAACGCCTTCAAAGGCAGTTGGCTTCAGGGTTTTCCTCTCAAAATTTGGTATTGCGGGAAGCCGATGAGCTGGCAGTACTGCAGTTGCGCTGCAACAAGTATTTGAGCTGGGATTGGAACTACGGGGAAACTCCTCCTTTTTCCTTCCGTAACAAATGTACATTTCCTGGAGGGAGCGTAGAGGCTCTGTTGGATATTCGGCATGGCATCATAGAGCACTGCACCTTCTTCGGAGATTTCATGGCTCGAGGCGATATCGCCTTGGTGACAAAGGAGTTGTGCGGGCTTCGTTATCAAGTGCGGGATGTGGACGAGGCTTTGGCACGTCTGCCAATAGATATGTGCTTCGGAACTCTGAAGCGCGAAGAGATCCTGAAATGCCTATTTAATTTTGAATCCGGATTTTCCGATGGTTGAGCGAAGGTTGGATGTATATTGTCTATCCAATATGGGCCTGCATGTCCTGATAGATGGACACAGCATTCTGATAGATGCCCTGAATAATGGTGAACAACGTCCATATGCAGGTATTCCACTGGATATGGCACAAACGATTATTCGTGGCGGGCCGCCTTATGAACGTGTCGATATGATGCTCATTTCCCATCATCATGAAGATCATTTCGATGCTGGGCTCGTTGCGCGTTTTGTGCTGGAGAGGCCTCATGTGCCCGTCTATTCCAGTCCGCAGGTGGTCGACGCAGTAGCGCGGTTGGCACCTGAAATGGACAGCCCTGTCAGTATAAAACCGAAGCTTATGCATACCGTTTCCTTTTCCAAAGGGAGGCTGGGCGTAACGGCGGTTGCCCTGCGTCATGCAGGCCCGCAATATGCCGATATTCTGAATTTGGCTTTTATTGTCGAAGGATCGCATTCCATTATCTTTGCCGGGGATGCCGCTTTTTCCGAAGAAAATATGGAACGTCTGGCAGAGCTTTGCCCCTGTCCGGCATTACTGGTGATTCCCTTTCCCTGGTTTTCCGTCAAAACGGCATGTCAACGCATGCGGCATATCTTGCGGCCGTCTCGAGTGCTGATAACGCATCTTCCGTGTGAAGAAGGTGATCGCTGGGGCTGGAACAGAGCCGTACGGAATGCGTTGGCTCTGGAGGCCTTTTCCCCGATCTGTTGTGCGGGAATACCGGGGACGAGGTGTTTTTGGCCCGAAGTCTAGATGGCTCGCCCTTGGTTCGTACACGGCTGAGAACAGGCTGCCTTTGACACCTTATTGGGCCCAAAGAATGTTATTCATGTAATAGAGTGTGATTGCATAAATTATTCTGTTTATGGCTCTCTGTATATGCATTCGGAACAGAGCGTTTCAATGTTGAAATATTCCAACAACAAAGGAGGACATCATGAGAGAAAAAACGACGGTCGCCGTCATTGGCGGTGGCCCCGGCGGTTATGTGGCCGCTATTCGGGCGGCCCAACTTGGGGCAGACGTCACACTGATTGAAAAGGAACAGTTGGGGGGAACCTGCCTGAATGTCGGCTGCATTCCTACAAAGGCGCTGCTGCACGGTGCGGAACTATATAATGAGGCCAAGAACGCTTCAGAATGGGGTGTCTATACAGATATACGACTTGATTTTACCGCGATGCAGCGGCGGAAAGCGGCTGTAGTGAGGAAGCTTATTGGTGGGGTTCAAGGTTTGCTCCGGGCCAATGGCGTCAAGGTCATTATAGGGACGGCCCAGTTCTTGGATTCAAAAAAACTTATTGTGAACGTTAAGGATGGCGAGCAGATGCTCACGTTTGATCGGATTATTATCGCCTCGGGGTCAGTACCAGCCGTACCGCCCATCCCGGGGATTGATTGCCCGCAATGCATCGACAGTACGGGAGCGTTGGGTTTGGACACCATTCCCGCCTCTTTGATCATCATTGGGGGAGGCGTCATCGGTGTGGAGATGGCAACGCTATACAGTATGCTGGGTAGCCATGTTCATATAGTTGAAATGGCAAATGAGATTTTGCCGATGATGGACGGTGAGCTTGTTGGGATGCTGCGTGCGGATTTCGCACGGAAAGGCCTGAGGATACATACCAGGGCTAAGGTTATACGTATTGAAAACAGGGGGGCACAAGCCGCAGTATATATAGAAGCTGACAATGGTGAACAGATCCTTATTGGTGAAAACGTGCTGTTTTGTGTAGGTCGTAAGGCGAATACGGAAGCTCTCGGTTTAGATGCGTGCGGCATAGACACCGAACGCGGACAGATCCTTGTCAATATGCATATGGAGACGAACAGGAGCGGCGTGTATGCGGTCGGGGATTGTACCGGTCAGATATTCTTGGCTCATGTCGCTTCCATGCAGGGAGAGGTAGCGGCGGAAAATGCGCTTGGCCATTCGGCAGAATTCAAGGCCGTAACCAATCCTTCCTGTGTATATTCCTGCCCGGAATTGGCTTGTACAGGTCTGACGGAGGAGGCGGCCCAGAGAGTAGGTAAAGCGTATGATGTGGGAGTGTTTCCGCTTGCAGCCAATGGGCGGGCTTTGATCATGAACGGCGGAAACGGGGTGATTAAAGTTCTGGTGGGAAAAACGCATAGGGAAATACTTGGAGTCCATATATATGGTCCCCGTGCTACGGATTTAATTTCTGAAGCCTGTCTAGCCGTCGGTATGGAGGCGACTTCGGATGAAGTACTGGCGACAATACACGGGCATCCTACCCTGAGCGAAGCCCTGCGAGAGGCCGTGTTGGCGGCGGAAGGCCGTGCCGTTCACCTACCTCCCGCAAAGGAGTGACTGTGATAGGAGAGTGCACTGTTCTTATCTCCGCCTTGGGTATTCCATTTTTCATGCGGATTAAAACAGTAGCCACGTGTAAACAGGCTGCTGAATAAAGGGGAATAAGCCGATGGAAGTAGCTGTACAGACATATTGGGAATCTACCCAACAGACAGCTGTTGTGACAGGGGCCGCTCACCCTGCGGGAATCGGTTTTGGTATTGCGGAAGCGCTTGCTTCATGCGGTATGGATGTCGTCATCATGGATCTCCCCTCAACGCCTCTTGGTGAAAGTAGTGCCAAGCTGCAGGAGAACTATGGGGTACGCGTTTTACCTGTGCCCATTGATATCACATCCGATCAGGATGTGGAAAAGGCCGTGGAACAGGTAAGGAGATTCACCCCGACGGTTCACGCACTGGTCAACAATGCGGGGATAATGCCCGCCGGTGCCCGTTTGGGAGAGATGGACGAGGGGACCTGGTCGAAAGTGCTGGATATCAATCTCGGCGGCCCGTTCAAAATGATCCGCAAACTTTTACCCATGATGCAGCGGGGAAGTTCCATCGTCAATATCGCCTCCCGAGCAGGCAAACGCCCGTCGCCGGGATACAGTGCCTATTCAGTAAGTAAGGCAGCTCTTATCATGCTTACCAAGTGCTTTGCCGTGGAGTACGCCGCAGAAGGCATCAGGGCGAACGCCATCTGCCCCGGGCAAATATATACGGAGCTCAACAAGGCCCGTTTTGAACGGGAAGCTGCGGAGCAGGGTATCTCTTTGGAAGCGCGAGTAGCGCGCATGGTCGAAACCATCCCCTATGGTAGGATGGGAGCTCCGGAAGACGTGGGACATCTTGTGGCCTTCCTCGTTTCCCCGGAATCCGAATACATTACGGGCCAAGCGTTTAATATCTGCGGAGGCCAACTTACGGAACTTTAGTGTTGATGAATGTTGAAAATCATGGTTTTCAACGGAGTTGCACTAGATGAAGCGCTAGGGGATTTAATTTTTGAAGGTAAAGGACATAGTTATAAGATAGAGAATGTAAATGTGGAAAGGATGGAACAAGAGTAGGGTGTGAACTGGCTTTATGGATTGCTATTGCCGTACTTGAAGTTATCTATGAAGATTGGATTAAACAGGACGTGAGGGGCATTCGATATGTTCGGGGTTCATCACTATATAAATGTGTAGGAATTTTTTGTGTCTGATTCTTTGATATTGAATATGGAGTTTGAAAATTTTCAAGATATTTCTTGATAAATCAAGATAGACTGCCTAGCTTCAAGAAAAAGGGAATAAAAATGACGCAATCAACTGCAACAACAGGACAAAAGGTCAAATTCGCAACGCAGCTCTCCTTGGATGCCCTTGCCAAATTGCATCAAATGGCCCATGAGAAGGGACGTCAGATTCAGCCCATTCTTGATGAAGATCTGAGGGAATACATTGAAACAAAAGGAATAGTAAGCCACGCACTCATGTGATGACCGCTCTTTTTTCAAGTATGACGGAACATGATGCGCTCTATGAGGCTCTGTCCAAATGAGCCGGGATTATCTTATAACTGCCGATGTCCTTGGTTTGCATGCCATACTGTTCAAAAGCTGCTGTGGGCTTCCGGTATTAGGGATATGGCGCGGTGGAGTCCGCCTATCGACTTCAATGCCGCTATTACGCCGATAGTGTGGAAGAGGCTTACATCCTGATGGAATGCTTGTTGAACAGTCACTCTTTTGTGTACGACAACAAAAGGACGGTATTTTCCGCATTTGACGTATTCCTTCGTATTAACGGGTTCAGCAAGGCTATACACTTTGATCATGTAATGGATAGGGCTTCCTCCCTCCATGCGATTACAGAATGATACGCGCTGTGCAACCATTTGTTATGGAGTAAACCAATCTCTGTGTTCTTTCTGACAACAAAGAAAAATCTTTTGAGGGATATCCGACATCTTTCGAGTATCCCTCTTCATCATGTTCGGTAGGAGTTTTTTTGAGTTTGCGCAGCCGTTTTATGGATACGGTCTGTGCAATAAACACAACCAGACGGGTATAAAGTTTAATGCCTTAGCGCAATTAAAACGGAATCTCTCCCCTCTCAGCCATAAATTTCAAGGGATTGTTGAAATCCAGTAAGCCCTTTTTTAGTGTTTCAAATCCACTACATTCTAAAATGTACGCTCTATAACTGACGCGGCGCGCGATTCGGCATAGGTCGGGTTCGATAGAGACCGGGCCAGGTCGAGCCGTCGGACATCGGAAGCATGGCGATATTGCGCCGGGCCGAGTACGTCACCTTGGGGATGGGGCTGGACAGCGATGTCGTGTGCATGGCCCAGATAGCGAACAGCGCCGTGCCGGGGAGGTGAAAATCGGCGGTGATAACTTTGCGGTAATAGTAATAATATATGCAGGAAATGTAGCGCTCCTCGGTCGGTTCGGATGCGCCTGCACCCGGCTGTGAACCATGACGCCAGTTCGTTGTACTTGGCGTTGATGCCCGCCGTGCCGGAATTTAGGGGGGGAGTGGAGATTCACCAGAAAGATGCCGCGATGCTCGTCCTTCCCCTGAGGGGCGAACATGACGGGCTGCGGCTTGTCCTGCAGGAGGGAAGCGTCGCTTACCGGCTCATCTGGGTCGGGATTGGTGAATGTTTGGTTCTTGTAGGTGGGGAAGGAAGAGAAGAATATTCCTTGATATGATACCCAAAGATGACCCCGTAAGAACATAAGAAAGAAATAGAAAAAGGACTGCTGAGCTTTTCAGCAGTCCCGGCAACTCATGCGCATGAATTATAGAAAAGGTAAGGATGGCGAACAGTCGGAAGTCTTTTACACGTTACGGGACTTCGTACTGTGGTTGCTTGTGAGCACGCGGTATTTAGACGCTCTTGCCTAGAGCGAAGGCCTGAGCAGGAAATGGTGTCTGGTTAATCGCACCAGCAGGCCAGACGCCGGGAGCGATGATCCGTCCCGCATCCTTCCAGCCGAGGTATTCCAGCAGTACTTCATAATACGTGAGGATCGGGCTTTCGTTTCTGGGAGAATTGTTTGCGTAGGTCATCATCAGCACAGCTTTCTTGGGGATGTGTATTTCTCCGTTGATGGCATAGAAACGATCAATGACCGTTTTCAGTTGAGCCGAAATCCCGAAGTAATACATGGGGGTTGCAAACGCCACCAGATCGGCGGGAATGATGTGTTCGCGCACCACTTCAAAATCGTCTTTGAACATGCAGGGCCCGTTCATGCCGCATTTGTTGCAGGCAATGCATGGATGCACCTTGCTGGATGCGGCGTCAAAGCGGGTTACTTCGTGCCCGGCCTCTTTGGCTCCGTTGATGAAATGTTCGGCGAGGGTGTTGGAGTTCCCGTTTTTCCGTGGGCTGCCGGTCAGTACCAATATTTTCATTTTTGCATCCTCTGTCGTGTTTGGTACGGTTACCGCCGAGGCGGATGATAGCGGCCCGTCGAAAAGGACGCTTCCGGCCACTGCGGCTGTGGCGGTTAGTGAAGCTTTGATGAACTTTCGTCGGTTCATGACACTCCTCCGGTGTTTCCTTAATGATGCCCCTGAATGGGGTGTGGCATATACAGCTCTTTCAGAAAGGTCATTTCTTCGGGTGAAAGCCGGACGGGTACTGCATTCGCCGCGTCCTCGAGATGCGACATCCTGTAGGAACCGATAACGGTGGAAACCACCGGTTCTTTGTGCAGCACCGGGCCAGAGCTAGCTGTGTTCTGGTGAGGCCGCGCTTTTCGGCCAGTTCTGAAAGCCGTCCACGATCAGCTTGTCCGCTTCCTTGTTCGTCCCATACTTGTTTTGCGCGATGGTATCGGTTTCATAGCGTGCCGTGCTTTCATTCCATGCCCGTGACAAACGCCCGGCAGCCAGCGGACTGTACGGAGTCAGGCCGACGTACATATCCTTCACAAGGGCACCATTTCCCGCTTTTCTTCGCGGTATACCAGGTTGTAGAGGGTCTGCATGGAGACGAACGTTGTCCAGCCATGCCTTTCCGCGATATGCTGTGCTTTCTGGAACTGCCAGACCCACATTGCCGAAACCCCGATGTAGAGGGCCTTGCGCGACAGTCCGCCGCCGTTGGGGCCACTCCTCATGACGCCATGCACCTTGGTGGCGATGACAACCTCGTCCCTCCGGGCAAAATCCTTGATGGCGCGTCCCAGAATTTCCTCGCTTCTGCCGAGGCTGTAGACATTGGCCGTATCAAAGAAATTGATGCCCAGCTCCAGAGATCTCTGGATGATGGGTTTGCTGTGTTCTTTGTCCCGCGCCCATTTGTGTATTCAGCCTTCGGGATCGCCAAAGCTCATGCAGCCGAGGCACAGCGGAGAGACATCCAGACCTGTTTGCCGAGTTTCACGTATTCTTTGGTATGGGGCCGAAGGGAGGCTCCTTCTTTCGGCGTAGGGGATTATCGGGTCAATGGCTTTATCAAGTCTGATTAGCTGCCCGGTGCGAGCTGTCCGTCCCCCAGAGCGGCATGGACTCTGACCAGTTCATCCCTGATGGCGATGTGTTGCGGACAAACCGCCTCGCATACGCCGCACTGGACGCATTTGTCAGCGCTCTGCCTGCCATGCCCCCCGACCAGCCATTGTTCTTGGACACGCGCCGCGCGTTTGTCTTTATACAACGTCAGGTAGTTCATCGCGATGAACGATCCCGAGATCCCTATGTCGTTGGGACAGACTTTTGCGCAGTAGTTGCAGGTGGTGCAGGGAATGAGCGGAATACTGTTCAACGCCTTCTGCGCTTCCTGTATTGTGGTATGTTCTTCCGCGGACAGAGGAGCAAAGTTCCGCATGTATGAGAGGTTGTCCTCCATCTGTTCCAGATTGCTCATGCCGGACAGTACCGTGATGACCCCTTCGAGGCTCGCCGCGAAACGGATGGCCCAGGAAGCGTTGGAGGCCTGCGGATTTGCCTTACGGAAAATCTTCACCACCGGCTCCGGCGGGGTGGCGAGCATACCCCCCTTGACCGGTTCCATGATGATGACGGGTTTTTCATGCCTTCTCGCCACTTCGTAGCAGGCTCTGGACTGAACGGCGGGATTTTCCCAGTCCCCATAGTTTATTTGCAATTGCACGAATTCCATTTCCGGGTGCGCGGATAGAATCTGCTCCAGTTCCTCCGGCGTGGAGTGGAAGGAGAATCCCACATGCCTGATGAGCCCCTGCCGCTTTTTCTCCTGAACGAAGTCCCACATGTTGAAAACGTCAAAGAAGCGGGTGCGGCTTTCTCCAAGGTTGTGCAGCAGGTAGAAGTCAAAATAGCCCGCGCCCGTCTGCCGCAGCGACGTTTCAAACTGTCCGATAGCCTCTTCCCGGCTTTTGCACTTGATCCATGCCGCGTTTTTCGTGGCCAACTGAAAGGCTTCACGGGGGTGCCGCTCCACCAGAGCCTGCCGGATGGCGTCCTCGCTGCCGGGATAAGCCCAGGCCGTGTCGAAATAGGTAAAACCGTCAGCAAGAAAGCGGTCCACCATGACTTTGACCTGTTCCACATCTATGTTGTCGCCCCTTTTGGGCAGACGCATCAGGCCGAAGCCCAGTTTTTTAATTTCATATCCCAAGTGTGACATGATGCGCTCCTTTACTTGAGTTGCTGGTATTCTTCGTCAGATACTTGTTCCAGCCATTCGTTGGAAGCCCCTTCCGCCGGAACGGCCACGGCAAGATGGGAAAACCAGCTGTCCTTGGCCGCGCCGTGCCAGTGTTTGACCCCGGCCGGAATGTTCACCACGTCGCCGGGCTTGAGCGCCAGCGCGGGCTTTTCCCACTGCTGGTACCAGCCGCGTCCTCCGGTTACGAGAAGAATCTGCCCGCCTTTGTGGTGGATGTGCCAGAAGTTGCGGCAGCCGGGTTCAAAGGTCACGTTGGCGATGGCCACGCCTTCGGTGGACAATGCCTGGAGATAGCTGGTGCCGTTGAAATACTGGGCATAGGCGTCGTTGGTCTTTCCTTTGGGGAAGATGCCCTCGCCCTCGGCGTTCATGAAGGCCGGGGCGCTGTGCGTCTCTGCCGCGTGTGCCTTGAGGGAGAATCCGAAGAAAGTGAGTGCCGGAATACATACGGAAAGCAGAAGCCGTTTCATGACAATCTCCTTGTGGTATTCGGGGCCACCGTTTTTGTGGCGGCGGTTATCGGTCCTGTTGCAGGGGAATGGTCAATGCCGTTGTTTGGGGAGCCGGGCCCCTATGGGGAACGCCTCGACCGTCCAGCCCCTTGGCGTGTAGCCATTGCTCGAGGTGATCGGCGATTTCCAGATTGTTCAGGTCGGCAAAGGGCGCGTGGGTGTTGCCCTTGATGCCTATCTCCGGAAGGAAGGCCAGTGTGGCATCGCCGCCATTGCGGTTGATGGCGTCTACAAAATGTCTGGCACGGGTGCTGGCTATGCGCCAGACATCCACGTTGAAAATATCGCTGGGCTCTGTGGCGATGTTGTCGCCATAGATGATTAGTATGGGCATTTGGGTCAGTTTCCGAAACGATTCTGATGAAACGTTAATAGGTTGGAGCATCTCGTTGGCCAGCGCATTTTTGAAGGGTATATCCCTCGCCGTTTCGCCTTCGGGAAAAACGAACTGGCCTGGTTCATAGGCGACGATGCCCTTGACGGCGTCCGAGGCCATGGCTGTGAACCAGCCGTATTTTCCGCTGTTGGAATGAGTGACCAGTACCGCCGGGCCAGTTTGCCGCAGCAGGGCCGGCGGCTGTGTTGCCCATGTACGTCAGATATTCTGTTGTGCGCGGTTCCTGCCCCGTATTGAAGGTCTGCTGGCGGAAGAACTGGTCAATGGCGGCTGGGGCGGACGGGAAACGCACGCCCGGATACAGGGATGCCTCCTGTCCTGGAACCCAGATGCCATTGCGGAAGGCGTTCCAGACGCCGCGCTCGCTGGCCGAGGTAGGGTGGGCGCTCGCGTCGTCTCTGGCGGACGCAGTGTACCCGGCCCTGCCGCGACGAGGCTGATCAATGATATACAGCGGCCAGTCGCGCCGCGTCAGGAGGGCCTGAAACCCTTCGCGTCCGTCCGGCGTGGATTCCCAGCTTCTGCCGGACTGCCCCATGCCGTGCCACAGAATCAGCGGATAGTTACGGGCCTTTTGCGGGATGTAAAACTGAGCATAACCGTGATCCCCGTGAAAGGTATCCCCGTTCTCCCTCTCGATTACCGTACCGCCGAACAGCAGGCTGCCCATGGTTTTCAGGGTGATGGGCTTCTGCTCCTGACCCGCCGCCATGCCGCCGGTCGGAAACGCCGATGCAAGCGACAGGGCAAGGAGGAAGGCGGCGCAGACAATTGCGATACGCTTTCCGGCAGCGTATTCCGCACGGCTTCCAGACGTATGCGCGTGGATGTCGACCGTATCCTTTCCGTTTGCGCCGGTGTCCGAAAGCATATGAAGACTCACCGGCACATCTCCTCTTTTGTTTTCGAACGGTACTGTTTGCATGGCAGATTCCTTGTTGTATCGTTTGGTTATGGAGAGCTATTCGCGTTATCCGTTCTTCTCGTCTTTGAGCATGGCTGGCAGGCCGTATGCACATCTGTTTCAGTGCGGCCTTGTCTTACGGTTTGCATAGGATAATCCACCGTTAGCATGGCAGCCCTTCTTTGAGAGTTCCTGTGATTTGGACTCTATCCGCCCGGTCCGCCGGAAAATAGGGAATTTCTCCACAATTTCTGCCTATTGCTCTATGTCTGACGGCATGACATGGAAGTCGATGTGTGACATTGAGAACATTGACGGGATACGGGATGGCATTATAGGGATGAAAGACGAGGAAATACATGAAGAAAAAAAGGTGGGCACGGGCTGCACAAGCTGGAAAACACTTGGGTAGTTGCCCAATTCTCCACATGAACGGTTTTGCGATAAACAGGGTTACTCTCAAACGAAGGCAAGGTGCCATCATGACAAGGGCGATACGAGTCAACACAGGCAACAGCTGGGCCATTCTCCGGGACATCATCCTTCGGAATACTGCTTCTCGTTCCGAGAGCTATATAACGCCCATCAAAGGTTTCGAGTTCCACCGTCAGGTGAGCAACGCCGATCCTAAGCCGCATTTTTACGAGCCGGTTATCATTGTGGTGGTTCAAGGAAAGAAGCTGGTAAAGATAGGGGCGGAAGAGCACCATTATGGTGAGAACATCTGTTTTGTGTGTGGTGTGGACATGCCGGTCTCCAGCTGCGTCATGGAAGCCAGTAAAGAAACACCCTACCTGTCCATGTCGTTGAAGCTGGATACCGGCCTGATCGCCAGTCTGGCGTCGCAGATACCTTCGCCGTCAGACTCCACGGTCTACAGGGGCGCGGGTACGCAGGAAGTCGATCCGGACTTGCTGGATGCCTTTGTGCGGCTGGCCGAATTGACGGAAAAGCCGGAACAGATTTTGGTGATGCGGGATATGCTGATGCGGGAAATCCATTA
>ENA-ORUF01003498-ORUF01003498.1-human-gut-metagenome-genome-assembly--contig:-NODE-3498-length-11344-cov-6.319603_pt1 | contig 11344 bp, 10 predicted proteins | sample MGYA00242077_ERZ509203 | MGnify/ENA primary metagenome ERZ509203 (study PRJEB26280, sample SAMEA2338834) | human gut metagenome | biome: human gut; feature: human-associated habitat; material: faeces...
AGACACTCCCCTCTTCTATCAATGAAGGTTTTGCATTACCTGCAATAGATAAATTTGAAGCCTTGATTACAGAACGAACCCGTGGAATACTGATTTGCAATCCTAATAATCCGACAGGTTACCTATATACCCAAAAAGAGATGAACCAAATAAGGGATTTGGTAAAAAAATATGATTTGTTTCTCTTTTCTGACGAAGTATATAGAGAGTTTTGTTATACCGGAGCTCCTTACATTTCGGCTTTTCATTTAAAAGGAATAGAAGATCATGTTGTATTAATTGACTCTGTATCAAAACGATATAGCGAATGTGGAATTCGTATTGGAGCTTTGATAACAAAACATAAAGAGTTGAAAAAAAATGTGATGAAATTTTGTCAGGCACGTTTAAGTCCGCCTCTTATCGGACAATTAATTGCCGAAGCATCTCTCGGTGCACCATCAGACTATTTGCTGGATACATATAATGAATATGTAGAACGTCGTAAATTCCTCATAGACGGAATTAATCGTATTCCCGGTTGTTATTCACCGATTCCCATGGGTGCATTTTACACAATGGCAAAGCTACCGGTTGATGATGCGGATAAATTTTGTGCTTGGTGTCTTGAACATTTCGAGTATGAAGGGCAAACCGTATTTATGGCTCCCGGATCTGGATTTTATACGACTCCGGGATTAGGTAAAAATGAGGTTCGGTTAGCATATGTCCTAAAAAAAGAAGATTTAGCGAATGCTTTGATTGTATTAAGTAAAGCATTGGAATCTTATCCCGGTAGAACTATATGAACTTAGAGCTATTTATAGCAAAAAAAATACATTTCAATAAAGACGGAAGAAAAAAAGTTTCTCCTCCAGCTATTCGTATCGCAACCTTAGGAGTAGCTTTAGGATTAGCTATAATGATTATATCCGTAGCTATTGTTGTCGGATTTAAGCATGAGGTCAGCGGTAAAGTAATAGGGTTCAGTTCACATATCCAAATCAGCGGTTTCTCAAACAATTCATCTTTTGAAACATTGCCCATCGGAGTTTCCGATAGTTTACAAGCCGCATTAAAACAAAATCCTGAAATTTTATACATTGAAAATTTCGCAACTAAGCCGGGTATATTGAAGACCGATAATGAATTTTTAGGAATAGCTCTTAAGGGTGTAGATAAAAATTATGATTGGTCTTTTTTTGAAAAGAATCTTGGCAGGTGTCCCTCCTCACCTCTCCGATTCGGCTATTTCAAATGAAATATTAATATCTCATTATATTGCAAACAAACTACATTTAGAAGCCGGAGATCAAATACTTTGTTATTTTATAGATGACAATATCAGAGCTAGAAAATTTGAGATTACAGGAATATATCAGACCAATTTTACCGAATACGATAAGCTCTTTATTATCGGAGATGTTCGTCATGTTCAAAAACTTAATAGATGGGGAACTGACCAATTTAGTGGTATTGAAGTGAAATTACGAGATTTTTCAAAATTGGACGAAGTAACAGAAAATCTCTATTTCGATTTAATGAATTGTACAGACCGATATGGAGAACATTATTTTGTTCGTTCTGTCCGAGAATTGAATCCACAGTTATTTAATTGGCTGGATTTGTTGGATATGAATGTATGGGTAATTCTTATTTTGATGGCCGTTGTTGCCGGTTTTACGATGATTTCGGGCTTATTAATTATTATTTTGGAACGGACCAACATGATTGGCATATTAAAAGCCTTAGGGGCAACCAACTACTCTATTCGCAAAATTTTTATTTATATTTCGATCTTCTTAGTCGGAAAAGGTATGATATGGGGTAATATAATAGGAATACTATTATGCCTGCTACAAGCCCATTTTAAACTTATCAAATTAGATCCTGATGTGTATTATATTCCGGCAGTTCCTATCGAATTGAATTTCGGGTATATACTCATCTTGAATATCAGTTGTCTGGTGATTTCTTTATTAATGCTTATCGGACCTTCTTATTTGGTCTCTCTCATACGACCGGCAAAATCGATTAAATTCGAATAAGAAAATCTGCTTGAATTTGCTTAAAGAATTATTTGTGAGGCTTTTGTCAATCAGGGACATTCAGTAAATAGTATAAAATTAGCCAACTAATTCATACACAAAGTTTTGCGAATTAGCTGGCTTTTTTGTATCTTTAGGTATTCCCCCGAAATTAAGGTTTGGCATCCAAAGTGGGGGAAATTCCTAAACCAAGATATGGCTAAGATACAAAATATTTCCGAAATTCACCCAACTTTGGGCTTTACAGAATTTGATATTCTGGAAAAATACCGCAAAAGTTTTAATGAGAGTGAGCTTGGCAGGCTTCACTCAGTGTTCCCGTTTGAACGCATGGCAAAAGCCGCAGGCCTGTCGGAACAGCGTCTGGGGCGCAGGAACATTTTCAGCCCTTCGGCAAAGATTGCCCTCATGATCCTGAAAGCCTACACCGGATTCTCCGACAGACAGCTGGTGGAACATCTGAACGGCAACATACACTATCAGATGTTCTGCGGAATCATGATAGACCCGTCCTTCCCCATAACCAACTACAAGATAGTCAGTGCCATCCGCAATGAGATGGCATCCCGTCTTGACATTGAATTCCTCCAGGAAGTGCTGGCCTCACACTGGAAACCTTATCTTGAGAACCTTCACGTGTGCATGAGCGATGCCACATGCTATGAGAGCCATATGCGTTTTCCTACGGACATGAAACTTCTTTGGGAAAGCATTGAATGGCTTCACAGACATATCTGTCAGCATTGCGGGGAGCTTGGCATAAGGCGTCCGCGCAACAAATATGCGGATGTGGAAGCGTCTTATCTGTCCTACAGCAAGAAAAGAAAAAGGAAGATTTCACGGACAAGGATGCTCAAGCGCCGTATGATCAGGCTTCTTGAAAAACTCCTCATACAGAGGGATGGAATCCATAGGGAGTACGGTGTCTCACTCCGATACACACCGGATTACCGGAAACGGCTGTCCGTCATCAGAAAGGTCCTTGTACAGGAGAAGGAAATGTTTGAAGGCCGGAAGGTCAGTGACCGAATCGTCAGCATTGACCGCCATTATGTACGTCCTATCGTAAGGGGAAAGGAAAACAAGTCTGTTGAGTTCGGTGCAAAAGTGAACAATATACAGATAGACGGCATATCGTTCATCGAACACCTCTCGTTCAAGGCTTTCAATGAGGGGATACGTCTGAAGGACTGTATCCGTATGCAGCAGAAACTCATGAACGTGAGGGTAAGATGTGTGGCTGCCGATGCCATATACGCCAACAATGCCAACAGGAAGTTTTGCACGAAATACGGAATATCCACTTCCTTCGTGCGCAAGGGAAGGGCGGCAAAGGATGAGCAGTTGAGAAGGGTTCTCAGAAGTGAACTCTCAAGGGAGAGGGCTACCCGGCTTGAAGGCAGCTTCGGCACACAGAAGCAGCATTACTCGCTCTCAAGGATAAAGGCACGGAACAGGAAGACGGAAATCCTGTGGATCTTTTTCGGAATACATACGGCAAATGCCGTACTGATGATTGACAAGATCAGGAACAGGACGGTTAAAGCGGTATGATATGATTTTACTGACAGAATCAAAAGAGGTCTTCAGACTTCTTCAGGAAAGTCTTGTCTTGACGGATAAAATTATGTGAGAAAACAACGAAAAACTACAATAAAAATGGCATAGGAAGTGATGATGCGCCATCATCTTCATATGCCATCTTATTTTTTAGGGACATTTACTGAATATCCCTTCACAGGTTATTTTTATATCTTTAGGAAGGATAAAAAAATGCATATCTGCCTGAATGACAGAGTAAAGCAGAAAATAAGAAAGTTGTCGGTAACGATTTAGCGATCATGTAACTGCGTTGAACTGTTGCGCTTTACAACTCGTCGAACAACTTTATGCAAGTGTAGTGAATACCCCGGAAACTACAAAATAAACAATCTGAATTTTGTAGAAAATGCGGACAGAATTTTTTTGTCCGTATTATTCATTGTTGTTGTTTCATTTATAACCAAGAAACTTTTTACAGGAGGAGCAAGCCGACTGCTCCAAATAGGAGTTTCGACAATCAGTGTATCGTATTCATCGATATTTTCGACTTGTGTAACCAATGCCGGACGAATATCATTATCCAATTCTTGCCGGGCACGTGCTGTAACTTCATTATATACCGAAGAATAAGGTTCTTCGACTTCTATTTCTACAATGTCGCAGCCCGTCAGTTCTTAAATAGAATTTGCTACGGCACGAGTATTTCCACTCCACGAGAAATAGACAATCAACGTTTTGCCTGCTTCCGTTGTTGGGCGGTCAGGCATCGGTATTTCTTCTGCTGATGTTCCGCTACTGCATGATACGATGCAGAATAATAAAGCCGTAAATAAATAATTAAACATTTTCATACTTGTAATTCTTAGTCTAAATTCTTTTCGTATAGCCACTTTGATAATAAATCCGCCACTTCAATATTATTCAAGTCCGACATTGGGAAGTGGGTATTGCCGTGCAGACCGGTTTCCGGCAGTCACATCACCGCCCAACTCATTGAGCATCTTCGCCCATTGGCGCATCAAATGCAGACGGCGTGTCCATTCGTATAGTTCCGGTCGTTCGTCCGTTTCAGGCAGATTGTCGCCATAATAGACGATAATCGGAATTTCTGTGTACTTCATAAAGTCGGACATCGGGACTTCCACTCCTTCCGTTTTCTTCGATAAGGTCAGTATCTTTCCTTCCTCGGGTACTTGTCCTTCCGGGAATGGAATACCACCACCCGGCTCGTAGGAAACAATCGCCTTAATATTGTCGGTTTTAAGCAACGTGCGCCAACCTACCGGACCGCTTTGCGAGTGAGTGACGAATATCGCCGGACCTATCTTGTCGAACAAAGCGGCGTAGGCATCGGAATAGACCTCGAAATCCACGGTGCCAATGTTGGGTGTCATTTGGCGGAAAAACTGGTCAAGGGCTTCCTTGCTGCGGCTGAATTGCACGCCCTCGAAATAATCGGGATATATCCCCACACGAAAACGATTGAACCACTCTTCTTCATCAAAGGCAGGAGAGATTGTAACGGTTTCCGTACCACGTCCTGCATTACCACGCCGAGGTTGGTCAACAAGGTAGGTGGAAAAGCCACGCCGCAAGAAGATATTCTGAAATCCCTCCCGTCCGTCCGGTGTGGTTTCCCACGTTTTGGAGAACTGACCTACACCGTGTGCAAAAACAAGTGGGTATTTCCGTGCATCAACAGGCTTTTGATAGAATACATAGGCATGGTCGCCGTGATAGTTACGCCCCAATGAATCGGTCAATACCGTGCCGCCTACGGCGAAACTGCCTTGTTCGGCTATTTGCAAGACATTTCCGTTGTGGGTGTTGCAACTTGATAATAAAGCAACGACAGCCATATAGAAGATTATCTTTCTCATGCGTTATTTCTGTATTTTCGATTCCTGCAAGGCATCGTAACGGCTACCGACAACCGGAATTGCGGCTACCGCCTTTTCCAATTCTGTCATTTCTTCTGCCGAGAACACAATATCGCAAGCCCGCAGGTTTTCTTCCAAATGCGAGAGTTTGGTTGTACCGGGAATAGGGACTATAAACGGTTTCTTGTTCATCAGCCAAGCCAATGTTACCTGTGCAGGGGTAATCCCTCTTGTTCGTCCGAAAGCGTTCAGCACTTCCACGATGCGATAGTTGGCACGAATGGCTTCGGGCTGGAAACGTGGCAGGGTTTGTCGGTTGTCATTGGTAGTGTCGAATTGCGTGTATTCGTTAATCATACCACCGAGAAAACCTCTGTTTAGCGGACTGTAAGGCACGAAACCGATACCCAATTCCTCGCAAAGAGCCAGTACGCCGTTTTCTTCAACTGCACGGTGCATGAAATGATATTCGCTTTGGATAGCTGTAACAGGACAGATCTTGTGCGCACGGCGGATTGTTTCCGTATTGACTTCGCACATTCCCCAATGCAGGATTTTACCCTCTTTGATAAGCTCACTGCACGTTTCCGCCACTATTTCGATAGGCGTGTTCGGGTCTATGCGGTGTTGGTAGAACATACCGAGTGTTTCCACTCCGAGATTGCGCAGGGAGTTTTCGCACACACGGCGAATGTTTGCAGGGGTACTGTCTTCTTCGGTTTTTACTTGTACGCCGTTCACGAACTTATGCCCGAATTTCGATGATACAAATCCCCGGTCGGTATAGCCTTTCAGGGCTTCACCAACCAACTTTTCATTGATATGATAGCCATAGCTTTCTGCCGTATCGAAAAGGGTGACACCACGTTCCACGGCTTCACGAACTAACGCTATTTCCTTATCCTTACTTGGATATTGGCTGCGGTTGTGGTTCAGTCCCATGCAACCATATCCCATTGCGGATACAGTAAATGCTGCCTTTCCGCTGCCCAATGTGCGTTGCATGCGGACAGCCGCCATACTTGCCGGAAAGGTTGCTACCGATGTAGATGACTTACCTGCAATGGCTCTTTCTGCTGCCGTTACTTTCTCCAATGTGGGTGTGACACAGATTGCCGTACCAGCCAATACCGTCTGTTTCAGAAAACTGCGGCGGCTCATTTCGTTGTTCTGTTCCGTTTTCATATCTATTACATTTTTTATTTATTAATATTAGTCATCTCCAAGGATTCCATAAAGAAGTCCGTCAGTTTGTCAAAGGGAATTTTGTCCGTTTGATCGTATAAGTCCACATGGCTGGCATTGGGAACAATATATAACTCTTTCGGCTCGTCAGCCTGTTTGTAAGCATCTTCGCTGAAATAACGTGAATGGGCGTTTTCGCCGGCTATAAACAATACCGGGCGAGGCGAAATATCTTTGATTTGAGCAAAAGGATAGAAATTGGTCAGTGCCGCCATGCTTGTAAAGCGTGTACCGAGATAGCGGGGATGCAGTCCGCGCTTGGGATTGCGGTAGTAGTCGTAGAACTCTTTTTGCACTTCATTGGCATTATCCGGCAGTTGTTCAGGTGTACCGAAACGGATGCGTGGTTCTTCACCTTCCGCTTCACGCCAACGCTGTCGGGCAACTTCGGAAAACATCGCCTTGCGTTGCTCATCGGTCATTGCATCGCCCAACCCATTACGTGTGGCACGTCCCATATCGTACATGCTTACCGTAGCTAATGCACGGATACGAGGGTCTATGGATGCAGCGCATACGGAAAAGCCGCCGCTTCCGCAAATTCCTATTACACCGATACGTTCCCTATCGACAAATGGCTGTATGCCGAGCCAATCTACCGAAGCACTGAAATCTTCCACCAAGGCATCGGATGATACCGTATGGCGGGGCATGCCGCCGCTTTCTCCTTGATAGGACGCATCGAAAGTCAGTGTGACAAAACCATGTTTAGCCATTTCCTGTGCGTACAATCCGGCACACTGTTCTTTTACTGCTCCAAACGGATGCCCGATAATCAGAGTTGGGTATTTGATATTTATATCCGTATCTATCGGCATATAAAGGTCGGCTGCCAGCATAATGTCATAGCGGTTTTTGTAGAATACTTTTCTTACCGTTACCTTATCGTCTGCTATGAATGTCTTTGGAGGTTCCGGTTTCCATTCGGAAGCACGGACAAGCGTAACGATTTCATCGACCTGCGTATCTGTCAGACCATTGTATTTTCCATGAGCGATATGTACTTTTAACTCGTTTTCTACACCCTCCATTGCGGCAAGCATGGCGATAGTTGCCAATTCCCTTGTCTTCCAATCCAGATTATCACGTCCGAAAATATCGCCAAAAAGATGTGCTTTGAGGTATTGGTCGATTGCCGGAGCAAAAGCCAATACCGCTCCCTGTGCGTCCCGTCCGAACAGTTTGCGTTGATTGGCAGCCCCGTATTCCACACTTCTGCTTACTTCTTGCAAGGTCGGCAATGCTCCTTCGGCATCGTTGATGCCCCGTGCCTTGCGTTCTTGCAATACACCTATAAATGTGTTTAATGCACCCATGCTACGGGGAAAACCGCAATAGGCATAGAGTTGAACAAGCACTTCCTTTATTTCATTTACAGATAGTCCGGCATCCAGTGCCGTAGTCAGTCCCGGCTTATCTCCCTTTGCTGCGCTGCCACTGATAGCGGCGATTTGTCTTTCTTTCAGATTCAACATACTTTCTTTATTTTGGGCATAATTGCTGCTTATGCAGAATAAAGCACAAGCGATACATACCAATAACTTTTTCATATCCGTTGTGTTTTAATAAATTATGGTACAAAGGTAGGGGGAATAATCAACCTGTAATGTATCAATTTTGCGGATAGAAAAACCAATTTTATAGGTCGGGGTGTGTAACGCAGGCTGTTATCTATATATCTATAAAATTGGTCATATTTCAGATAAAATTGAAACATATAATGTTATCAGAACGGCTTATCTTTGCCGGGAAAGAAGTAATTTTGTATTCAGTAAATGATAGGTTATGAATGAAATAACAAAACTCGATACAGTGCAGCACTATTGTGACCTTTTCGGTATTGAAGCGTTACATCCGCTGATAAGTATCGTTGATTGTGACAAGATGCCCCCCATTCGTCATGGACGAAGACTCTACAATCTCTATGCGATCTTGCTGAAAGATACGGATTGTGGAACTATGAGTTACGGAAGAAGCATATACGATTATGAAAAGGGAACTGTTCTTTTTGCAGCTCCGGGACAAGTCATGGGTGCTGATGATGACGGCAAACTTCATCAACCGGCAGGTTGGGCATTGGTATTCCACCCCGAACTGTTACGGGGAACTCCGTTGGCAAGCATGATGAAAGATTATACCTATTTCTCATACAATGCCAACGAAGCTCTGCATCTGTCGGAACACGAACGCCGGACGATTACGGAGTGTATGGAGAAGATACAGATCGAATTGCAATATCCCATTGACAAGCACAGCAAATCGCTGATTGTGGATAATATCAAACTATTGCTTGACTACTGCATCCGTTTTTATGACCGTCAGTTCATCACCCGTGAAAATGCCAATAAAGATATTCTGATACGTTTTGAGAATCTGGTGGATGATTATTTAGCATCGAATATTTCTGCCGAAAAGGGTATGCTTTCCGTGCAATATTGCGCTGACAAGCTCTGCCTTTCTGCCAGTTATTTAGGTGATTTGTTGAAAAAGGAAACCGGAGTATCTGCATTGAAGCATATCCAGCAAAAGATGCTCGATGTGGCAAAAGAACGGGTATTTGATACATCAAGATCTATCAGCGAGATTGCATACGAATTAGGTTTTCAATATCCACAGCATTTCAGCCGTTGGTTCAAGAAAATGACAGGATGTACGCCGAATGAATATAGAACAGCAAATTAGTTTTGCTTCTTGTTTCGTGAATGATTGATCAGCAAAACACCGGATAAACAAGTATAGCTGCAATCGGTGCGTTCCAGCTAAAAATATCTTGCCCAATCAAAATCACAACGATAGAAACTATAATTGGTTGTAGATTGATGTAAATGCTGGCAATGGTGGGTTGTATGCGTTTAAGTGCAACAGGATATAATAGATTATTGAGTACTGTTGCGAACAATAATACAAATCCAAGTTGAAACAACGGCTGTAATCGAAATGCGGACGGATTAAATGATTGCATTTGCAGATCATTTATACAGAACGGGATTACAAATAGTGCGGCAAACAGAAACATCCATTTTTGAAGTGTGACAGGAGAATATTTTACTGCGACTTTTCGTATAATGATTAAATAAAAACCAAGCATAACAGTATTAGTAATAGCAAAAATAATTCCCAACAAAACTCTTATTGTTTTTTTATTGGTAACTTCTCTTAAAAATAATACAGAAAGAAGCATGACTACAATAGGATTTTAGAGCTACAATAAGTGCAAAATTATAATTCAACCTCCACGCAAAAGAAAGATAGGTACAAGCACCGAAATGCCACCAAGAGCAATAATCGCCAAATCTTTAGTATTGACTTTTTCTCTTTTTGAAAAAAAGACCGATTATCCAAAACATCAAAGTAGCAAACAAAATACGTGAAACGACAAGTTCAATCGGCGTTAATCACCTTGTCAGGAGAGATTTGCCGATAGGTACATTAAATGTCTTCTTTGATGCCACGTGACGTTCTTTTCGATACCGCACTTCTTCGCTATTGCCTTGATGCTGTTTTTGCAGTTGACGTAGCACGGAACGGGCAGTAACTTATTCCTTTCGGCCATGCTGTCGTATTTCTCAATGATATGTTTGGCGACATCTAATAACCAGATATTGGTTTCTATACCCGTTTTCTGTCGGTTCGTATCAATCCACAGATGACCGTCGAACGAGGTGCGCAGGTTGGCTTTCGTCAGGTTCGCCATATCCGTCCACTCAATCCCGTAAAGGTGCAGAAAATGAATAGGTTGCGGATCGGTTCATAGCTTTTCTTTTTGAATGTGCGGTTGATCAGTAGTTTGATTTTCTCTTTGGTCAGAAAGCTCCGTTTGGTCTCCTCCTTCGTGATACTTGTATGCGAAGAACGGGTCGCGCTGCAGCAAGCCGTTATTGACGGCTATGAAGATAATCTTCCGCAGCAGTATCATGTACGACTACACTGTGTTGTTGCAGTGGTTCTTTTCGATTTTGAGGAACAGCTCGAAATCGGTGATGAACGCAGGCTTTTGAGCTTGTCCACTTGTTTCTTGTAATTCTCGTTGTGTTGCCGAATACCGCTAGCAGCTTTTCGTGGTTCATACTCAAACCTAAATAGGTATTGCGCATTTTTTCGGCGGCGACATAGTTATCTTGGGCGGCGATCTCGAAAAAAGTAATGGAATAGTAACGCAACGCCGGTTTCAATTGGCTTTGAGAGGGAGGGCGTGTGGCTTCATACTTGTAGTCAAAATTTTCTCTAAATCCTTTATTTTCAACCTTCTTGCTCTTATCTGCCTTATTTCTCGTTTTTTATCGCTATCTTTGAGCATGATGAGAAAAAAATATTCATATTTTATTGTGTTGTCTATGATTTTATTGAGTAGTTGCCATACAATAAACCGGACGACAACTACTTCCGATTTGTCTATATTCAAATCGTTGGGGGTAGAACTTAATAGGAATGATTTTATTCCACTATACAAAGAAGCGGCTTCATGGATAGGAACACCGTATAAATATAGTGGAAATACGCGTTCAGGGGTTGATTGTTCGGGCCTTACTTGTATTATTTATCGTACGGTTTATGGTATCTTGTTAGACCGATCATCCGAAAATATTTATAAAAATTGTACTCATATTTCTAAGAAGCACTTGAAAGAAGGTGATTTGGTCTTTTTCTCTA
>ENA-ORUF01003510-ORUF01003510.1-human-gut-metagenome-genome-assembly--contig:-NODE-3510-length-11325-cov-15.317036_pt1 | contig 11325 bp, 11 predicted proteins | sample MGYA00242077_ERZ509203 | MGnify/ENA primary metagenome ERZ509203 (study PRJEB26280, sample SAMEA2338834) | human gut metagenome | biome: human gut; feature: human-associated habitat; material: faeces...
GTTAAAAAGATGCTGCCGCATCTATGATTTATTTAATCATTAATGCGACAGCCCCATAATAAAAATATTTGAGTTGTTTATATATATAAAGACAAAATATGCATATTAAACAAATTTTATCTTTATTATATTGATTTTTTTTGCAACTGCTTTTTATAATCTATGTTGCACTTCTCTCGGTAACACTTCGTAATTTAATGAGTCTACCAACTAAATCTACCGTCGGTCCTAATCAAAAAAGATACTGCATAATACGGTGCTGTTCCATGTCCACTTTGCATGTAAATAGCTGCCGCTAATATAAACAATATTTGAAAGAAGCTGATAATTTCCAAAACTCATTCCAATCTTATGTGAAATTCCATAGTTCATTGCTGAGCTATGTGTCCCTACTTTGCTTAACAGATAGTAAATGAATAATCTATATCTTCTTCTGCACTGATACAATATTCATCTTCTACATTGCTGCCCCAACTGTCAATGCCTCCAACACCTCGAACCGCTCCATAAATACAAAGAATCGTTCTTCTTGCTGGTGGCAATTCTTCATGATGCAATGCATTTTCAATTTCAGATGCTGTATAAGGTAAGCATGAAAAAGCAAATGGCTCATCTTTTTTCTCAATACGAAGTGTTTGAGATGAATAATCTGTCCTGCTATTATCGAGACTCGTATGTCTTACAATATCTACCCATTCTGTATCCATTCTCATACCACATTCCTGTGGAACAAGATATGGTGTTAGGCTCAAATCAGAAACTTCATAGACTCCTTCTATTGCTCCTGCTTTTCTATCTGGATAAGTTTCTCCTGATAATCCTTTATATAAATATTTATCTGCCAACGTTGGCATAACAAACCTCATACCAAAGACTGGGAATTCAGGTAATCCTTTAACACCATTATAATGCACATTCACCTGAATTTTTCCTGTAATATCTACCGTATATGTTACAACAACCGTTGTAGAAGGAGTATTGATTGTTTCATAAGTATATTGAACCCTGATCTCATCAGCTGAAACATCTCCTTCATAACTATTATTATCTGGTGCATATATTTTTTGTACTTCACCATCCATAAAAACCTGAACATCTTTACAATCGATAAACATATCGGCTGAAAGCCAGCTTCCACTCTTAATATGAAATTTACTTCCTCGATCATTATCTGTCAAGGCTCTCCAAAAAGTAGGCTTTGGACAGCGATATAACCATTCATATCCATTTTTTACTATAGATTCTAATCCACCTTGTGCATAAGAAAATATATAATTAAATTCTTTGCCATGTACACCAAGTGTATAATCACCATATACAACTCTTAATTTACTTTTATCTGTATAAGCCATAGTAATACCTCACTTCCTGCATTGCTGGTTTTTCTTTTCGATCAGCAAATACGATTCCATTTCCTGAGAATTCGTAGTCTGATGGCCTGTCATCAAAGTCTCCTCCATAGCGTAGAACTTCTTTTCCTGTTACATGATCTTTTACTAAAATTGCTTGATCAATAAAATCCCATATAAATCCACCTTGATACATTTCATATTTATCAATAAGTTTCATGTAGTCTCCAAGTCCACCCATTGAATTTCCCATATCATGCATAAACTCACATAAAATATAAGGTTTCTTTGGATCATTATTTAAGTATTCTTCTACTTCTTTTGGTTTTGCATACATTCTAGTCTCGATATCAGAAATTGTATCTTCATATGCCCTATTATAGAAAGAGCTCTCATAGTGAACCAGCCTTCCATCTTTCTTCTCTTTAAAAAAGTCATTCATAGCTTCAATGTTATCTCCAGCATAAGACTCATTTCCCAAAGACCAGAATAAAACTGATGTATGATTTTTAAATGTCTCAAAATTGTTTCTTGCTCGATCAAGTACTGCTTCTTTCCACTGTGGAATAGAGCAAGGAACACTACAGGATGGTTCAATCGCACCAAGTTTTTGGAAAGTTCCATGACTTTCTAAATTTGTTTCTGCCATCATATAAATTCCAGCTTCATCACACAGATAGTACCATGGAATCTGATCTGGATAATGACAAGTACGCACTGCATTAATATTGTTTCTTAGTAAACAATCCATGTCAGCGTTCATTTCTTCCATTCCAATGCATCTTCCTGTCTTTGGATTCCATTCATGACGGTTCACTCCTGTAATAATCAGTCGTTCTCCATTTAGATACATTACCTTATCGATGATTTCGATTCTTCTAAATCCTATATCATATGGAATTACTTCTAATAACTCATTATTCAGTGTTGTTAATTCCACGTACGCATGATACAGATATGGATTATGATTATCCCATAATTTTATATTTTCTACGTTTGTCTCAATCGTTCCGATAAGTTCTCCATTATTTTTTTCTAACAATGTACTTGCTTCTACCAGTTTCACACCTTCTCTATCTCTTAAAATAAATCGGGCATTTACTTTCTGTTCTTTTTGTGTGGATACTTTCATAATGACTGATATTTTTCCACTTTTATTGTTCTTATTTAAGACTGGCTGAAACCATACATCTTCCATATGGACATCTGGTACTGCCTTTAATGTAACATTTCTAAAAATCCCAAAAAAACGGAAGAAATCCTGATCCTCTAAAAATGCTGCTGTACTCATTTTATGAACCTGTACTGCTAATACATTTTCTTTTTCTTTAATAAATGGCGTCAGGTCAAATTCAGATGGCGTAAAACTATCCTCTGCATATCCAACAAACTGACCATTCAACCATACATACATTGCTTCTTCTACACCCTCAAAGCAAATACGGATTCTTTTTCCACACAACTGTTGATCTAAATCAAATTTTTTTATATAGGAACCAACTGGATTATATTCCGCTTCTGAAAACATTCCAGCCTCATCTCCAGTACCTTCCATACTATAAGCACCTCTATGGTACTCTTTTCCTTCCCAAGGATACATTGTATTGATATAGCGGATTTTATCATATCCAGCTAATTCAATATGTCCTGGAACCATAATTTTATCAAAATTAGATGCATCAAAATTATCTTCATAAAACTTTTCTGGTCTACTCATTACATTTTTGCTAAAATTGAACTCCCATTGTCCATTTAGTGACTGCTGTAAATGATTTTCCTTTTTCTTTATATCTTCATAACTGATATAATAATTGTGGTCACTATGTGCATCTAATTGATTTACTCGAAATATTTCTGGATTATCCAGCCATTTCATATCAGCGTTCATAATTTCCCTCACTTTCCATGCACCCCCTATCTTCAATATGAATTTCAAGTGCATCTGTCTCAACTTTTTGTAGGTCAATAATCTTCTTATATCCTATCGTTGTGGCTTCTGTTAATTTTTCTTTTTCTCCATCTATCAACTATTATTCAACAGACTCCATTTGTGCTCTCAGTTTCTCGTTTGCTCCTTCCACATTCATTCTTGACATAATAAATGTAATACATAATGATAATAACATTGGAATCCATAAGTACATAACGTGAAGCATATTGATACATGATGTTGGCTGTACTGCTGATGTTTTTACAAATCCACTGATATCAAGTAGCCATCCACAAAGAGCAACTCCAATACCACCACCAATTTTTGTTCCAAAAGATGTACATGAGTACATTGTTCCATCAATATGTTTACCTTTTGTAAGCCATGTATATTCAGAACAGCTTGCGACAACCGCTCCCATATCTCCTTGCCATGGTGCCATTCCAAGTGCTGCTACTGCAGTAAAAGCAATCATAAGTGGAACACTTCCCATATATCCTGCAATAATAACACCTACCCTTCCAGCAGTTCCAAGAATATATCCTGCAAGGTTCATTCTATATAATCCCTTCATTCTTTCTACAAGCATTGGTGTAATACACATTGCAATAATAACTGGAATATTGATTGCCCATGAAAATACAGAATATAAATCTTCATTTTTCAAAATATAGATCATATAATAAATTCCCATATTTAACATTGCAGTATATATCTGCTGACAAACATAAGTACCACAAATCATAAGATAATATTTATTAGAAACTAACAGTTTTGCTGCTTCTATTAAGCTATATTTTTCTTCTTGATCTTTGTCTTTTGCTAATTCTTCCTCTGGAAGCTCTTTGATTGAAAATACAGAAATAGTATTTACAATCAATCCAATTACTGCATAAATAATTGCTACTGTTTTCCATGCAGATGCTCCGTTACCTAATGCACGAACAAACTGAACTGTAACAGATTGAATAATCAAACTTGTAGAAAACGCAAAAATAAAACGGAATGATCCCATCTCTACACGTTCTTTACTATTTCTTGTACAAAATGTAACTAAGGATGCATACGCAATATTATTAGCAGTAAAGAATACGGCATTTAACATTGTATAAGCGATAAAGAACCATGCATACTGAGCTGTTCTTCCAAGACTTGCAGGAATTGCAAAGTTTGCTACCAATGTAACAGCACATCCTATGTATGCATATAGCATCCATGGTCTTGCTTTTCCAAGTTTACTTTTTGTTTTATCAATCATTGTACCAAAGAATATATCACTGACTCCATCAAACAACTTAGATACCATAATCAAAGTTCCAATAATTCCCGGATTTAAGCCTACCGTATTTGTCAGATACAACATAACAAATGAAGAGAGGAATGCATATACCATATTTCCTGCCAAATCTCCTGATCCATACCCCAATTTATTATACCATTTTAGGTATCTCTTTTCTCCCATGTAAAATTTCTCCTTTCATTTACCCTAATGTTTTCCAATTTCTTTATACATAGTATATATATATTTATCATCAGAAGCCATTTCATAAATTATTCAAAACATACACAAAACAACACTATCAACAAAAAAATGTATATATTTTTTTGTTTTTTATTATTTTTAACATACACTTTTTTGAACTTTCATTGAAATTCTATCAAATTTACATAAATATAGAAGTATTTTTTATCATTTCAAATTAAAATAGACAGTATAGCTGTAAAATGGTAAAATCATATAGTAAATATAAGTGAATTTTTGCATCGATCTTTCATATTTTCGATTCATTCTATATGTAAGGAGCTATAATGTATACAAATAATGCATATCTAAACAATTCAACCATTGACCGAAAAGACAAATCCAAACCTCTTGTCATAACTATGTGTGGAACTTATAAATTATATACACGTCCAAAACTCCCCACATGGCGGCCTCGTGGTAGACTAGATTTTCAATTACTCTATATTGCTGCTGGAAAAGCACATTTTCATTTTGATAACAATGATGAAGAAACTATTGTTCATGCTGGTCATATGGTTCTATATCGTCCAAAAGAACCACAAAAATACGAATATTACGCACAAGATCAAACTGAAGTTTACTGGGTTCACTTTACTGGAAACAATGTCACGAACCTGCTTCATTCTTATGGACTTACTAATAAAAAAGTTTTTCACTGTGGATCCGGTGCAGGATATCAAAATCTGTTTCGTTCTATGATAAAAGAATTGCAAATGTGCCAAGATGGTTATGAAGAAATGCTTGAAATATATTTACGACAGATTTTTATCAAACTTCGGGAGTATCCCAAAGTTTGTGTAAACCTTCAAACTGATGTAAGATAATATTACTCAGTTTGGAGGTTTTTTTATGGGAAGAAGAAAAGGAGACACACCACAAAAAGCAGCATTAAGACAATTAATGCAAGGATATTTAAAGGACAATGATATCAGTGTAAAAAATGGAACAGATGTTAATGCAATCATGCGTGATATGATGTCAGTGATCCTTGAAGGTGCTCTGGATGAAGAACTTAATGAGGAACTAGGTTATTCCAGATATGATTATCGTAATAAAGATACCAATAACAGTCGCAATGGTCATTCTGGGAAAACCATGCATACCAGTTATGGGGATATGGAAATCGCTGTTCCTCGTGATCGTAATGGCGAATATGAACCCATATTAATCAAAAAATATCAGAATACTGTTACCCAGGACATGGAGGAAAAGATTCTCTCCATGTATGCAAAAGGCATGACGACCGGAGATATTGAATCTCACATGAAAGAACTCTACGACATTGATATATCAGACAGTACGATCAGCAGGATTACAGATAAGATCCTTCCGATCGTAAAAGAATGGCAGGAAAGACCTTTGGAAGAAGTCTATGCAGTTGTTTATATGGATGCAATCCACTATCATGTGCGAAGTGAAGGCCGAATTGTAAAACGTGCTGTTTATATCGCTCTTGGGGTCAACATGGATGGTAAAAAAGAAGTCCTTGGAATGTATGTGGGTGATAATGAAAGTGCTAAATTTTGGCTTTCTATCATCAATGGGCTGAAAAATCGTGGCGTTGAAGATATTCTGATCACATGTGTGGATGGACTGACAGGATTTCCACAGGCAATCGAAGCTGTATTTCCACAGACAGAGATACAACAGTGCATCATTCATCAGATACGAAATACCACAAGATATGTATCTTATAAAGACAATCGAAAAGTAATGGCTGATCTAAAGGCAGTCTATGCTGCACCAACGGAAGATATCGCTTTAGAAAATCTTGAAGATTTCGGAGAAAAGTGGAACTCAAAATATCCAAAAATCTATAAATCATGGAGCGAACGCTGGGCAACACTGGCTACTTATTTTAAATATCCAGAACAGGTTAGAAAACTTATTTATACAACAAATGCCATCGAAGGATTCAATCGTCAGTTGCGAAAAGTGACAAAAAGCAAAACTGTATTTCCAACTGATGACAGCTTATTAAAAATGCTTTATTTGGCAACGATGGACATCACAAAAAAATGGACTGGTCGCAGAAGAGACTGGAGCCAGATCCGTGCACAATTAGATATATTTTTTGAAGAACGATTAGAAAAATATATGTATTAAAAATCTGTGTTTTTAGACAGGTTTATTTGACATGCCTAAAATCTTTTGTATAATGCAGATAAGGGCTATGAGTCAAAATTTGACTCATAACCCTCATAACTATTGATTAATCTTATATCAGTTTTTTGTGTTTACACAAAACTTGAAACAGTCTCCAAACTTCAGCGACATTTTAAATCATCTCTCAATTCTGATAATTCACATGCTTTCGAAGAAATAGATAATGCAATCTCTTACTTTTGTGAACATTATAATGAACCAATTAATATTGATGATTATGCCAAAGAAAATCATTTTAGTACTAGTTGGTTTATCCGTAATTTTAAATTATACACTGGGATTACACCAAAACAGTATATTCTAAAAAAAAGAATATATAATGCAGAGGCATTACTTCAAAATACACAATATAATATCAATGAAATCGCACAGATTATTGGTTATGACAATCCTCTGTATTTTAGCCGTGTTTTTCAAAAGACAAAAGGAATATCGCCTTCTGAATATCGCAAAAACATATCACAACGTGTATTCAATTCTCCTTCTTTATAAATTTTGTATAAAAAAATAGAGATACTTTGTAATTAAAGTATCCCTATAATTTATCATCTGTCCGATGATTTACTTTCACTTATTTTCTTAAAACTAAAATGCTTCAAAAAACGCTTAAACTCAAGGATTTTTAGATATTGTCCTTTTGTATCAACACCATACTCTCGATATGTGTCGGCATCGGCTGGGGAACACATTTCCCCAACCACGTTACCGTCTGATGAACACATTTTTTCAGTTACATTTTCATTCAATCGCTCTGCCTTATTCTGCTCCATTTATGACACCTTTTTCCCTTTCTGATTTGCTCTGTAGTCTGCTTTCGCATTATCTACCTTTAATGTCTGATTGCACTTAAGTACAAATGTCAGTTTATATGGTGTTGGATTACCTTCTGCATCATACCCACCAACAATTACCTTTTCTACAATGCTCTCAAACACGATTCTGTCAAATTCATCCAGGGCATTTTCATTTTCCAGTGTCTGTCGAAGCTGTGACATACGCCTGCTTATATTCTTCTGCTGTCCGATATTTTCTTCCAGATAAGCCTTTTCTTCCGTAATCTTGTGAAGTTTCCGCTGAAAGCTCAGCTTCTTTTCATCATAATCTTCCTGTTCTATTTTACCATCAATCAACAGATCTGTTAACCTGCTTTTTTTCGATTCAATAGTGGAAATGTCTTTTTCCAGCTGTTTTACCCTTTTCAATTCGGTATCATCCTTCAGAATATCTTCAATCGTATTCAGCACCGATTGAAGAACATCATCAAAACTATCGGCCAGAAGTCGAAATGCTTCCAGAAAAGCGTTTTCAATAATCACTTCATCTACCGCCTTGCAGTTCGGACAATTATCAATCCCGTTTTTTGTAGCATTCATACACTGCCAGACAGGTTTTTTCGTTGTAGTCGTCTGATGTCTTGTCCTTCTGGATAATTTATGACCACAATACCCACATTCCAGCATACTGCTGAATGTGAACTGTCTTGTATAACGCTCTCTGTTTCCGGTTGTTTGCATCAGCTTGGGTTTGGCACGCTTCAATCGAATCTCTTCTGCTTTGTCCCAGATTTCTCTTGATACGATTGCTTCATGGTGATCCCGGATATAATATTGATTTTCCTCTCCCATATTGGCAAGTCTCCTCTTTGAAATCGGGTCAACTGTAAAAGTCTTTCCAAGAAGCACGTCACCCTTATACTTCTCATTTTTAATCATTCCCATAACTCCATGGTCATGCCATTCCACTGTGCCACGCTTATTTTTAATTCCAAGTTCTACCAGCCGTTTGGCAATCGTACCACAGCCATTCCCTTGCAAATACATATCATATATGAGTCTGACTGTTTCTGCTTCTGTCTCATTTACAGTGATTGTCTTTGTGTCCTGATGATAATCATACCCAAAACAGCCATTAAAGCCAACCAGTTCTCCACGTTTCATTTTCATCTGTAATCCCATTTTCACGTTACTGGAAAGGGATTCTACTTCTTCCTGTGCCAGTGAACTTAAAATTGTCAGAAGCATTTCTCCGTTCATATCCAGCGTATTGATATTTTCTTTTTCAAACATGATAGCAATATTCTTATCCCGGAGCATACGCACATATTTGATAGTATCCGGTGTATTTCTGGAAAATCTGGAAATTGATTTGGTAAGGATCATATCAATCTCGCCGTTCAGACACTTCCGGATCATTTCCTGAAATCCTTCACGCTTGTCTATCTTTGTTCCGGTAATTGCTTCATCTGCAAATATTCCTGCCATCGCCCATTCTTTATTCTTCCGAATTTTTTCTTCATAATAAAGTTTCTGGGATTCAAAACTTCCTAACTGCTCATCACCATCGGTAGATACCCTGCAATAAGCAGCCACCCTTATGCGGTCAATCTGGACTGCATAATTACTATTTCTTCCACGGCTGTTTGGTGCCGTTTTTGTTGCCTGTAAGACCTGTACTTCTCTCATGCTCATAATCTTCCTCCATTTCTTTTACCTGCCACTTTCTTTTCTGAATATTTGTGGCTGTTTTCTTTGCCTGTGCTGTCATTCTATCTGAATTTTTAAATGTGAACGACTGTTGAATTACTTTATCTTCCATTATTTTTTACCTCGTCTTTCTATATCATAATCAAGCGATTGCTTTCACCGGATCGTCACTTCGCTCACCGGATACCAGATAACTGTCCATCAGCTTACGTCTGATTTTTTCAAATTCTTTTTCAGACAGCAGATTCATACGGTACAGCTTTGCAATCAGTGTTATTTTCTTTGCATATTCCAGTTCCTTTCTCATGGTACACTCCCCCTTTCTTTCAGATTCTTCAGCACCACCTCCTTACAGTGAGTTATCACTTTCTGTTTTTTTGGTACTTCTTTGTTATCTGTTACTTTTCAGATACAGGCAGCGTGATTTGGCTTCCACTCATATGATCTGACGTTGGCGTTACTGCCAGCCTCTATCAGAGTATTTCTGAATGCTGGCAGCTTCTTCGCAAACTTACCAGCCGTTTCCGGAGTATCTTCGACGCTCGCCTGTAATATACTTACAGGGTCATGGCATTTGTGGAATCAGATCATACAGCTCATGTAATTTTCAAGGTACAAAAGAATTTTTTTGAATGTTCCTTCACTATTACAACTAAGAAGTGACGAAATGTTGTTTTCAAAAAATCCTTTCACTAATAAAGCCCGGCAGAGGGATTTTACCAACCTCATTTTGCAATAATTCACAAAAAATTTTATCTCTGCCAAAGCATTCGCTTTCGTGCGAATCTTTATTGTACTGTTATTTTAATTCGCCTTAATGCGAATGTCAAGTATTTTATTCGCTTCAATGCGAATCTTTCTGTTTACATTCATTGTTTTTGGTAGTAAAATAGATTTATCAAAAAGAAAGCAGGAAATCTGATATGACAATCGGTGATAAAATAAAAAAAATCCGGACATTCCGGCATATGACGCAGGCAGAACTTGGTGCTGCCCTCGGTTGGGGTGATAAAGGTGCAAACCGCCTAGCCCAATACGAAACAAATTACAGGGTTCCCCGTAAAGATCTTGTAACTGAAATGGCTAAGATTCTGGATGTAAATCCACTGGTACTACACGAACCGACTACTATGGATGCATCTGAACTTATAGAAATCCTATTCTGGATTGATGAATTTAACCCAGCAGCTATTAATCTCTTTCAGTTAGAAACCTATCCGGGTGAAAAATGCAATTCCAGTGAGGATACCGCTGTCCGTTATCATGATTCTGATAACTGGCCGGCTCATCCACCTGTTGGTATGTGGTTCAATTATGGAGTTCTCAATGATTTTATGAAAGAATGGGTTCTCAGAAAAGAAGAATTGAAATCCGGTAAAATTACCAGAGATGAGTATTTTGAGTGGAAAATTAACTGGCCACAGACCTGTGATGGGTGTGGGAAATATGAGCCGAAAAGGCAATGGCGATCTGCAAATGCAGAACTTAGTGAAACTTAGCAAAACTTAAATTTATTATGTTTTTTCTCTTTAACCAAAGAAGAAAGCACTGAAAACCATTAGTCCAACGGTTTTCAGTGCTTTTTTCATATTGCTCTATTGAATTTTCCTCATTCCACCTATACAAGTGAAACTTAGAGAAACTTAAATGAAATCTCTTTCAGACAATTCAATTTGGATATTCTCCAACTGTGGATTATTTCTCAGTGGGCCAGTTTCCAGCTTACTGCCTGTTGCCTTGCATCCACAAATCTCTTATAAATACCTTCCTGCTTCATTAGCTGCTCATGTGTTCCCTGCTGTACAATTCTTCCTTTGTCAACAACCACAATCTGGTCTGCATGTCTGACTGTTTTTAATCTGTGGGCAATCA
>ENA-ORUF01003514-ORUF01003514.1-human-gut-metagenome-genome-assembly--contig:-NODE-3514-length-11311-cov-2.304460_pt1 | contig 11311 bp, 9 predicted proteins | sample MGYA00242077_ERZ509203 | MGnify/ENA primary metagenome ERZ509203 (study PRJEB26280, sample SAMEA2338834) | human gut metagenome | biome: human gut; feature: human-associated habitat; material: faeces...
ACCGATGCAGAATAACTTCACAAATTCACATCTGTTGCGAATGAATCCATAAAAAACAAGCACCGATTTTCTGTAACTGGAAAATCGGTGCTTTTGTATTTCTCGTTGGTTTTAGAATGCTTATCCATGCTGTACATAGGCATAGGGGTCAATAGTCCCCACCCGATGTAGTTGCGAACTGATGAGTGAGTGCCCTGCTCCGGTTGACACCGCAAGTCTGGACGTTCTGGGCATTCAAATCAAGGAAACCTCAAAAACAACCGATGCAGAATAACTTCACAAATTCACATCTGTTGCGAATGAATCCATAAAAATAAGCACCGATTTTCTGTAGCTGGAAAATCGGTGCTTTTGTGTTTCTCGTTGGTTTTAGAATGCTTATCCATGCTGTACATAGGCATAGGGGTCAATATAGTCCCCGCCTTTGGTGACTTCAAAATGCAAATGGGATTCCATCTTGCTTTCAATATCGGCACTATCCCCAACTGTCCCCAACGTCTGCCCACTCTCTACGGTGTCGCCCTCCTGTACGCCAACATTCGGCGACAGGTTGCAATATCGGCTGACAATTCCGTTTTCGTGGTCAACAGACACGCAGATACCCCACAATGGGTCATTGACAACTTCCACAACCGTTCCGTTGTCCATTGCCCGAACAGGAACGCCCTGTTCCGCCAGAATATCTACGCCGTTATGCGTCTGCCATGTTCCTGTTGTCAGCGACTTCACCAGTTCCCCATCACTGAACGGCTGGGCAACTTCTCCATCTACCGGAATCATCAGCATATGGGAGTAAATCACTTCTTCTGTTTCTTCCGGCTCTGATTCTGGCTCTTCCTGCGGCTCAGTTTCTTCTACCGCTTCTGTCGTCGTTTCTACGGGAACATCTGTCTTGACTTTCGCAACTGCATCATATTCCGGCTGCGTTGTCGTAACGGCATCATAGATTTCTGCAATGAAATTGGTGGTCGGCTGGGTTTCTTCTGCCGTCTGGGACAATTCATTCTCTAACGTCTGATTGGTTTCCATCGTCACCTGATACGCATACACACAGGCTGCACCAATCATCAGAATGCTGATGCCAATGGCGGTATAAAATCCTTTGTACTTGCTGGTTTGCTTTTCTTTCATCGTTCCTTTTTTCACACGAAACACCTCCGCCTTTAGTGTGCACGGCGATGGGGCTTTTATGCATCTTTGGAACGATTTACAATCAATTTGCTTTCAGAATCTGTTCGATTTCCTGAATGTCTGCATCTGTGAGCGGTGCTTGCTGTACCATTTCTAAGGCATCCTGTACCTGCTCCGGTTTTGATGCACCGATTAAAACGCTGGTCACAGCAGGCTGCCGCAAAATCCAGTGCATTGCAAGCTGTGCAAGCTTTTCACCTCTTGCCTGTGCAGCTGCCTGCAATTTTTGCAGGAGTTGCAAGCGTTCCGGTGTCAGCTGCTTTTCATTCAAAAAGCGTCCGTCTGTTCGCATTCGGCTGTCTGCCGGAATGCCGTGCAAGTAACGGTCTGTCAGCAAGCCCTGTGCCAGCGGACTGAATACGATCAACCCTTTCTGTTCCTCTGCACAGGCATCCAACAAACCATTCTGTTCAATGGTACGATTCAGCATCGAATAACAGTTTTGATTGATGACAAACGGACAGTGCAATTCTTTCAGGATGGCACACGCCTGCTGCATGGTTGCACCATCATAATTGGAAAGCCCGACATACAACGCTTTTCCGCTCTGTACTGCCTGTGCCAGTGCTCCCATAGTTTCTTCCAGTGGTGTTTCTGGGTCTGGACGGTGATGGTAGAAAATATCGACATATTCCAGCCCCATCCGTTTCAGACTCTGGTCTAAGCTGGCAAGCAGATACTTCCGGCTGCCCCAGTTTCCGTAAGGGCCTTCCCACATATCGAATCCAGCCTTTGTGCTGATGATCAACTCATCCCGATAGCCGGCAAACAAGGTTTTCAGAATCTTTCCGAAGTTCTGCTCCGCAGCCCCTGCCGGTGGACCATAATTGTTTGCAAGGTCAAAATGTGTAATGCCGCCATCAAACGCTGCCTTGCAGATTGCCTCCATATGTTCTAAGGTGTTTGTATCTCCAAAATTATGCCACAAGCCGAGAGATACTTCCGGCAACTTTAAACCGCTCTTTCCGCAGCGGCGATATGTCATGGCTGCATATCGTTCTGTATAAGGTACATACATCGTTCATTCCTCTTTTCTGTTCCAATGGATGTTAAAAAGATGCCCATTTCTGAGTATCATCCATTATTTTTTTGCAATCGGTCTGCCATTTTTCTTTAAAATGCACTTTTAGGGTTGACAATAATAACTTTCAGTGTTATAATAAAGAAAAGGAAGAAAATCATTGAAAAAACAAGAACTGGTAAATACCAGATTCTTTATTTTAACCGGAGGTGAAAAGAACATGGGTATTATGGGGGTTGTTGTATTGATTATCCTTGTAGTAGGCGTTACAAAGTATGGACTTCGATAATTTTAAGGAGGGGTATATAAAATGGTACAGCTGATTTTAATTGGACTTGTTGTCTGGGTGGTATGGATCACCCTGCGGAAAATATTCCGAGGATATTAATAGCAAGCATATAAAACAATATCCGAAATACATTCCAAAACTGATAAAATCCTTCAAAGTGTCCCAGCACTTTGGGGGATTTTTCTTTATTATTAGAACCGCAAATCTAATTAAACAATCACACCCACAGTTCTCTTTTTCAAATCAACTTTATTCTTCTTCCTCAGGTGTGGTACTATTATAGCACACTCTTTTTCCCGTTGCAAGGCATTTCCTGCAATTCTAACTTTTCGTTGATTTTTCCTCATTTGTTGCAGTTTCTTTGTTGATTTCATCGAAATCTTTTACAAGTTCGCAGAAATAACTAGATAAAGTTTCCGGAACGGGCGTTGCAATCCATTCCTTTCTTCCCATCTGATATTGATACGTCAGATAGAGTTGTCCGTCCACCGCATAGAAATGACTGCCCCGATAAGAGCAGAAACAGCCGTCTTTACTCTCCCGATAAAAAATCAATCGTTGTTTGTCATCCGGCAAGGGCATTGTAACGGTTTTCCGTTCCTGCTCACTGTTTTTTCCATAGGCAAACGGAATATATTCGTTCCCCTCTCCAAATTCCAACAACTCCTTGAATTTCTGTGTATCCACTTTTCCAGAAATATCATAGATCGTTGGCTCAGTCTGATCTTTGATCGTCACACCAACCGAACAATAATAAAGATACTGCTGGTCGTCTGCATAGTATGTTTTTGCCGCCTCCCACTGATCTTCTGCACAGTACATGACAGAATCCGAACCGTTATACCACAAATCAAATTCCGGATGCTGTAATGCCCGGTAGGTGATTTCATCCAGTTCGTATTCTAAACCACTCAGCGGTAAATCATCCATCAAATAACAATCGCCATAAAAACCCGTTCGATAAGATTTCCCGTTGATTTCCACGGTTTCTGCAACCGTTGGCAGGCAGCCAATCAGACTGCTGCAAAGTACGGCACAACTGATACCGCCCAGCAACCGCATTCCCCTTGATTTTTTAAACAAGCTGTAACACCTCACAATTGCCAATGCCATACTTTGCATATGCTTCATTCGTCATATCCTGAAAATACGACCGCACGACCCGAGCAATGCCATTGTGTGCAACCAACAAATAATTCTTTTCCTGCTGCAAGAGTTCATCCAGAAGATTATAAATCCGCTGTGCCAGCTGCAACATGGATTCTCCACCCTCGTAATGGTTCGCAAACTGCGTTTTTGCCTGCTGAAAGGCTGCTCCATCCCGTGCAGTGGATTCATATTTGCCGAAATTCTGTTCCCGTAACCGTGGCTCTGCAAACGCTGGCAAGCCGGTCACTTCTGCAATGTGTTTTGCCGTATCGGCTGCTCGCATCAAAGGCGAATACAGAATGGCATCAATGGGATACTGCCGCTCTAAAATCAGCTTTCCGGCTGCAATTGCCTGCTCATGCCCCAGCGGTGTCAAGGCAATATCGGTTGAACCGCAAATTTTGTTTTCAACATTCCAAATGGTCTGTCCGTGCCGGACAAAATAAAGATGTGGCATAATCGTCTTACTCCCTTTTCATTTTCATTACAATCACACAACGCCGCCGTATGCATCCCGACAGTTTTTTGCTGTATGCTGGACACCTTACGGCGGCGTTGATTTGTTTTTGATTAGTCTAATTTCTGGAACTCTGCCGGAATGGCAGTGTCAATGATTTCCTTGATTTTGTCCATATTCCAAATACCGTATTCTCCGGACATGGCATAGGGCAAACCGTGTTCTTCCGCCAATTCTTCGGTATAATCCTTATATGCAATCAGTCGCAGATTCGACAAAGAACCATCATCATACTGTGTGATAATCGGATGAACCTGTACATTTTCTACCGTTACCTGCTTGTCTTCTTCGTGGTATACCAAATCAAAATCAGCCACTTCGCTGATCAGATTGATGTTAAAGGTCTGTGCAGAAACAAAGTTTCCCATTGCATAGAATACAAAGCCCTGTGTGCCATCCGAACGTGTGATGTATTCCATGGTCTGCGGAACGTGCGGATGATTGCCAATAATGACATCTGCACCCCATTCAATCATGTTCTGTGCCTGTGCCTTGACACCATCCCGTACTTCAAAAGTATCTTCATCGCCCCAGTGTGCGGAAACCACAACAATATCTGCCAGCTCGTTTGCCCGTTCAATCTGTTCCTGAATCACATCGTCCTGTGTGGTCAAGGTAATCTGAATGGTGGAATCATCCGGAACGGTATAGCCGTTGATGTTTTCGGTATATGCCAAGAAGGCAACCTTTAAACCATTTACTTCCTTAATCCGAATGTTGTTCATGTCGTCTACATCCCGATAAACGCCATAAGTCAGCAGGTCGGAATGTTCCTGCAACAATCTGTCCCAATAATCCATACAAGAGGTCAAGCCCTCTACGCCCTTATCCAACAGGTGATTGTTACACATCGAAACGACATTGAATCCCAAATCTACAATGGCTTCGCCAGCTTCCGGCGGAGAATTGAAGTTGAAATTGCTGCCGCTGATTTCAATATCTGGATTGTCACAAATTAAAGTTTCCTGATTGATAATCCGCAAATCTGCATTTGAGCCGTTGACCAGATCCTTTACGCCATCGTAAACATAGGCAAAGTTATAGGTTTCGCCATTTTCTGCATGTGCAGCAGCACTGTTATAAACGGAAGTCTGCACGAAATGATCGCCGGCAGCGACAACGTGAACCGTTCCGCTCTTGGCAGTTTCTTCAGTTGTAGCTTCGGTTGCATCAGATGCAGCTTCTGTTGCTGCACTGGCATCCTGTGTCGTTACTTCTGTTGGTGCATTGACCTGCACGCCATCGCCCTTGGAAATAGAACGGCAGCTGTTGCAACGGGTACAAACCAACACGATTACAATTATCAATGCCAACAAAATCAGCAGTGCATTTCTCCGTCTGCGATAGCCGACACCCTTTTTCTTCTTTTTCGGATTTTGATTCTGTGGCTGCCGAGGCGGTTGCTGTGGCGGTCGCTGCGTTTGAATCGGCTGCCGCTGCGGCATTCTTGGGGGAGTTGGTCGCTGTGGCGGACGCTGCTGTCCAGAAGCACGGGCAGAAATTGGTTTCTGCTGGAACGGTTGGTTCTCCATTTTTTTACATCCTCACTTTATGATATTTTTTTCTTGTACTCGCTCTTTCTAAAAAGCGAGTCTGATTATCTTTATTATAACAGAGATACCGACAAATTGCAAGCAATTTCATACAGGTTTATGGCAGGATGATTCTTTTTCCAATCGCAAACGCTTTCTACATAAATTCCCATTTTCGGGACACGCTATGGACAGCACTTTGAATTGAAAGGAGCTTTTCCACCTTGAATGAATATGCAAAAGAACGCATCCTGCCGAAACTCTCCCAAAATCTCCAGCGAATTCGGGAAATTGCCCACAATAGTTCCGATTTATTGGTGAATGAATTTGTATTGAGCGGTCTGCCAGCAGCCCTACTCTGCTGTGAGGGTATGCTTTCCACCAGCACCATTACAGAATTGATTTTACGTCCCATTGTCGAGATTCAACTGGAACATCCCACAGCCGAACAGATTTTTCAACACATCCAGAAACACCAACTCTTTTCCACAGACCGTGCAGAGGCTTTGAACTATCGGGATTTATTTCGCTTTTTAAACTCCGGCTTTGCGGTTTTGGTTTTAGATGGCTGCCCGAAAGCGTTGGTTTTCGGGGTGCAAGGTTACGACAAACGCAGCGTTTCCACGCCCTCCGGTGAAAATAATATTTTCGGGGCAAAAGATGGATTTGTGGAGGTCGTCCGCACCAATATGTCTTTGATTCGCCGGCGGATGAAGTCGCCATTTCTCAAGCTGGAACTTGGTTGTTACGGAGATAAAAGCCAGACAGACCTCTGCATCTGTTATCTATATGACCGTGTGCCACAAGCATTGATTCAGAAAATCAAGCGGCAATTGGGCAGCATGAAACTGGAGTCCATTCTCTCTTCCGGCTATGTTCGCCCGTTCTTGGAGACCAGCCGCCCCTCTCTCTTCGATACCATCAGCACTACACAGCGTCCAGATGTTTTTTGTGCAAAGCTATTAGAAGGGCGGGTTGGAATCCTGATTGATGGCACACCGTTTGCCCTCATGATTCCAAAGCTGTTCAATGAAAGCTTTCAGTCGATGGATGATTACTGTTATAAGCCCTATTATGCAACCTTTCTCCGCTGGCTGAAATATGCAGCGTTCTTGGTTGCCCTGCTGCTGCCTGCTTTGTATGTGGCAATCGCCCTGCATCATCCGGAACTGCTCAACCGCACACTGCTGCTCATATTGGCAGAATCGGAAGAAACCGCTCCGCTCTCTCTGACCACTGAAGCCATCGGCATTCTATTGGTGTATGAAATCATTCGGGAGGCTGGGCTACGATTGCCGCAGGCAGTCGGCGGAGCGGTGAGTATTGTTGCCGGCTTGATTGTCGGGGACGCAGCCGTTTCCTCTGGTTTAATCAGTACGCCGATGCTGACCGTCACGGCGATTTCTGTCATTGCAGGATTTGTCATTCCTGACCTGAATCCGCCGATTAGCATTCTACGACTAGCATTTGTCTTAGCTGGCGGTATGGGCGGACTGTTCGGTATTAGCCTGTTGGGAGCAGCAGTTCTCTTTCATATCTGTGCCGCTCAAAATCATGGATTTCCACTGACTGCTCCCGTTGCACCGTTCCGAAAACGTGGCATGCGGGATATTTTATACCGTGCAGATTTTCCTGCAATGCAGTCCGGTAATTTTACGGTGGAGGAGTATCATGAATAAACCAGCCAAACTACAACCCAGCCAGTTGACGATGATTTTAACGCTTTCGGCTGCCTTTTCCGTGATGTGTGCAGCGTTTCCATTTACGTTGGAACAGCTCATTGGCACAGCGATTTCCATCGGGCTGCAAATTTTACTCTGCATTCCGGCATTTCTTTTGACTCGCCGAACGGACAGCCTTGCAGCCCATTGCAAGGAACATAAATTTTTGCCGCTGTTCTTTTGCTATTATTTGCTGCTTGCTGGCGGTCGCTCTGTAGTACAACTCTGGAGCGTTTCCGGCAGCCTTTCCCTGCCGGTACACAACGCCCTACTTGCAGCAGCCCTGATTGCCGGAATCTGCTTCTATACGTCTACACTGGGCATTCAGACGCTTGCCCGCAGCAGCACGCTGACTTTTGGCGTTCTCCTGCTCACGCTGGCAGTCATGCTCTTAGGCGGATACCGTTCCATTCACCTGCAAAACCTCGCCTTTTCGCCGGATAGCTGCATCTGGAGCAGTGTTCTACAACATCTCTCTTTAGCAGATGAACTTCCCGTTCTGGTATTGCTATTAGGATTTTTGGAGAAGCAGCCCATTCGGAGCACATTCCGCTTTTTCGGGTTCTCGTTTGGCATCTGGTTCTTTGTGCTGTTTTTGGGCATTACGATTTTAGGCAGCTTTATGCCACACGCAGCCTATCCGTTTTTCACGATTGCCAGCGTTTCGCAGCCATTCCGCACCCAACGAGCAGATGCTCTCTATTTGATTGTATTTGTTTTGCTCTGCATTTTACGGCTGACGCTCTTCACAACGCTATCTGCCCACCTACTCGGCGAAGCGTTCCCAAAACTTCGCTTCCGGAATGGCATTTGCCTGCTAATTATCTTGGGGCATGCGGTTGGAATCGGAATCTTAGGGCTTTCGTCCAGCTGGTGGTATATCGTGCCGATTGTATTATTAACGGTATGCGTTCCGTGGAGTTTACTGCTATTAGACCCACCTGAACCCACTCCGCAAAAACAGGAATCCACATAATTCCCATCGGATTCCACGATTTCCACAACGGCTGTTGAAATCAAATCTCTTAGAAAGGAAGCTCTGGCTATGAAAAAATCGCTGCTTTCGCTGTTGCTGTGTCTTTCACTCTGCTGTTCCGGCTGCTCTGCAACGCAGGTCAAAGACCGCCTGTATTTGCAATCCTTGGAACTCTCCAACTATCGTTACCCGACTGTTCAACTGCACGCTTTTCAGTCCGAAGAAGCAGACTGTTCCGGCAGTGGCAGCACGCTTTCCGCTGCACTGGAATCCGCAGAAATTCCAGCTGGAAAATCCCTCTTCTTGGGACATTTGGAACTGCTCGCCCTGCAAGAACCAAAATTTTTACAGCAGCTTCCAGATTTGTTACAGCAATATCGCCTTTCTTCAGGCTGCAAACTGCTCTATACGACTCGCTCGCTTGCAGAAGTCAACACGGAAACGCTGCTGGAAAGCCTGAAACAAGAAGAACAAAACGGACGCATTCCCGAAACCGACTTGCTCTCAATTCTAAAGGAACGCTGCAATTCCTCCGAAACGGCTCTGTTGCCCTTTCGGATTACCAACGGCTTTTCGATGGTGCTGATGGATTCAGATGGAAGCACACAAACGCTCTCCAATGATGCCATTCAAGGGCTGTGCTGGCTGCGGGGCAACAACTATCCGAAACGAGTCAGCTTATCGGCAGATGGTCAGGCAAGCGACTTTCTGATTACCAGTGCTTCGACCAGATACACCGCCATCACCGCAAATGGCATTCCCATTGTAACCGTTTCCATTTCCATTCATGGAACGGGAAATGCTGTCGCTCTGCGAGAACGGCTGGAAACTGCCTGTGAAGCTGCCGAACGGGAAACCATTCAGCAAAATCAAGCGGATGTCATCGAATTGGAAGCCTGTCTGCGGCAGCAATGTTATAAGCTATATCAGGAACAGGACTGGAACAGCCTGCTCCGCACCGTACAATTTCAACATGAATTTACGATTCTCCCCTAAACCAAAACAGACCGCCCTGTGTTTTCACACAAAGCGGTCTGCTTTTTTCATAGATTCGGATTACTCCGAGAAAGAACTTACTTGTTCAGTCTTGCTTCAATCTTATCCAGTTCATCCATCAGTTCAGCCGGTACCTTGCCGCCCTTTGCTGCGATGTCTTCTGTATAATATCTCCGCATTTCTGCGATTTCCTTCTTCCACAGGTCGGTATCTACAGCGAGTAGCTTGTCCAGAACAGCCGGAGTTACTTCGTCTTCGATACCAGCCAGGTTCAGGTCTTCCTTCTTCGGCAGGTAGCCGATTGCAGTTTCAACTGCATCTACAGTGCCTTCGCAACGCTTGATGATCCAGTCGAGGACTCTCATGTTGTCGCCAAAGCCCGGCCACAGGAAGTTGCCTTCTTCGTCCTGCTTGAACCAGTTAACATTGAAGATCTTCGGAGCCTTGTCGCCCAGGATCTTGCCCATTTCGAGCCAGTGTGCCCAGTAGTCGCCTACATTGTAACCGATGAACGGCTTCATAGCCATCGGGTCATGACGCAGAACGCCAACTGCACCAGTTGCAGCAGCTGTTGTTTCGGAAGAAACAGCAGAACCCATATAAGTGCCGTGTGTCCAGTCGAAAGACTGATATACCAGCGGTGTTGTGGAAGCACGACGACCGCCGAAGATGATTGCAGAGATCGGAACGCCTGCCGGATTGTTAAATTCCGGAGAGATGCACGGGCAGTTTTCAGCCGGTGCAGTAAATCTGGAGTTCGGATGTGCCAAAGTCTTGTTCTTGCCGGTCTTTTCGTCTACTTCAGCAACGAATTCCGGACCATTTACCTTAGAACCCTTCCATTCGGTTGCATCAACCGGCGGATTCTTATCCAGCTTTTCCCACCAAACTGTGTTGTCTGCATTGTTCAGAGCAACGTTGGTGAAGATGGTGTTCTTGCGTGTGCAAGCCAGTGCGTTCGGGTTGGACTTTTCGTTGGTGCCCGGCGCTACGCCGAAGAAGCCATTCTCCGGGTTGATCGCCCACAGGCGGCCGTCCGGCCCAATGCGCATCCAAGCAATGTCGTCGCCAACCGTCCAAACCTTGTAGCCCTTTGCTCTGTAGCCCTCCGGCGGAATCAGCATGGCCAGGTTGGTCTTGCCGCATGCGGACGGGAAAGCAGCGGTGATATATTTTACTTCGCCCTTCGGGTTCTCGAGACCGAGAATCAGCATATGCTCTGCCATCCAGCCCTCGGTCTTGCCCTGATAGGAAGCAATACGCAGTGCAAAGCACTTTTTGCCCAAGAGCACGTTCCCGCCGTAACCGGAATTCACGGAGATAATGGTATTGTCCTCCGGGAAGTGGCAAATATAGCGCTTCTCCTCATCGATGTTGCACTTGCAGTGCAAGCCGCGCACCCAGTCGTTGCTGTCGCCGAGAACTTCCCAAACCTTCTCACCTACGCGGGTCATGATGCTCATGTTCATGACAACATAGATGGAGTCGGTCAACTCTACGCCGATCTTTGCAAACGGAGAGCCGATCGGGCCCATGGAATACGGGATCACGTACATTGTGCGGCCCTTATAGCTGTCCTTCGCAATGTCGAACAGCATCTTATAAGCAGCCTGCGGCTCCATCCAGTTGTTGGTGGGGCCTGCGTCTTCTTCCTTGCGGGAGCAGATATACGTTCTGCCTTCTACACGAGCTACGTCGTTCACGGCGGTGCGGTGCAGATAGCAGCCCGGCAACTTTTCCTCGTTGAGCTTAATCATCTCACCCGGGGAGCAAGCCTCCGCGCGCAGCTGGTTGAGCTGTTCCTCAGAGCCGTCAATCCACATAACCTTGTCCGGATTGACAAGCTTTTTCATGTTTTCAATCCAATTCAAGACGGATTCATTTTTTGTCATAAATGTTCTCCTTCCGGCCCAATGGCC
>ENA-ORUF01003517-ORUF01003517.1-human-gut-metagenome-genome-assembly--contig:-NODE-3517-length-11302-cov-2.464302_pt1 | contig 11302 bp, 7 predicted proteins | sample MGYA00242077_ERZ509203 | MGnify/ENA primary metagenome ERZ509203 (study PRJEB26280, sample SAMEA2338834) | human gut metagenome | biome: human gut; feature: human-associated habitat; material: faeces...
GCGGATCAAGCAGGACCAGATCGAAGGGACCGCCCGGCACGCGACCGCGCGAGGCACTCGCCAGGACATCGCCGGTAACGACACGCCAACGCGAGCGGTCGCGGCACAGCGACTCGATATTCTTGGTGATCAGACGAGCGGCATTGCGATCGATCTCGAACGTGGTGAGCGAACGGGCGCCACGCGAAAGCATCTCGATTCCCAGGGCGCCAGAGCCGCCAAAGGCATCCAGCACGCGGACCTCGTCCAAATCGAAATCGAACGCCGACATGACCATGGATGCGCATGCCTCGCGCACGCGATCGGTCGTGGGACGGGTAACATCGCGCCCGCGCGGCTCTTCGATCTTACGGCCGCGCCATTCACCGCCAATGATTCTCATCCTCCGCTGACCTCCTTAAAGATATGTCGATAACGCATGGCGACCGCGTCGCGCAAGGGGCGCGTCGCCACGGAGTCAAGGTTGCAAGCATACCGCAAGAGCTCGACCGCGTCCAAATGGGCCCATTCGATAAGATCCTCGTCGGCGTCCAGGTCCACAAAGCGCAGGGTCACGCCACCGTGCTGGCGGTAGCCCAGGATCTCGCCCTCGTGGCGCAGACGCAGGTCCATCTGGGCGAGTGTAAAGCCGTCCGAGGTCTTTTCGAGGGACTGGAGACGGTCTTGTGCCGCCGACGCGCCGCCGTTGCCCTTGGAGTGCGTCATGACCAGGCAGGTACCCGACACGCTGCCGCGGCCCACGCGGCCGCGCAGCTGATGCAGGGCCGCCAAGCCAAAGCGCTCACCGTTCTCGATGACCATGACGGTGGCGTTGGGCACGTCGACGCCCACCTCGACCACCGTGGTCGATACGAGCACGTCGATCTCTCCGCGCTTGAAGGCATCAATCACGCGGTCCTTCTCCCCCGCCGGCATGCGGCCGTGAAGGCGTTCGATGGTAAATCCCGGCAACGCCAGGCGCAGTCGGTCGAGCTCGGTTGCCGTATCGTGGAGCGGCACGGGCACGGTCACGCGGCCCTCGTCGTCGCGGGTAATACCAGGCACGTCTTCCAGCTCATCGACCGAGTCACTCGGCTCCACGAGCGGGCAAATCACGTAGGCCTGCTGACCCTTTTCATGCGCCTCGCGGATGGCGCCGTAGGCCAGGTCGCGGCTCGACTCGGTGAGCACGCGTGTCGTAACGCCCGCTCCCGGAACAGGTCGATGGCGGATGATGCTCGTGTCCAGGTCGCCGTAGACCGAGAGCGCCAGCGTACGCGGGATGGGCGTCGCCGTCATGACGAGCAGGTCCGCACCAGGGCCTTTGGCACGCAGGGCATTGCGCTGGCCCACACCAAAGCGGTGCTGCTCGTCGATGACGACAAGCGAAAGATGCTTAAACGCCACGTCATCCGAAAGGACCGCGTGAGTGCCAAAGAGGACGTTGAGCTCGCCCGATTCCAACTGCGCATGGATTTGCTCGCGCTCGGCCGCCGGCGTGGCACCCGTCAGGAGCGCCCAGGACATGCCAGCCTGCGAGAGCAAGGGGCCGGTCTTATCGGCATATTGGCGCGCCAGCACGCCCGTAGGCGCCATAACGCAGGACTGAGTACCAGAATCGGCCGAGACAGCCAGCGCGCAGGCGGCGACGGCCGTCTTGCCGGTACCGACGTCGCCCAGCAGCAGGCGGTTCATCACGCGCCCGCCATCGCACATGTCGTGCAGAATGTCTTGGAATGCGGCCTCCTGCTCGTCGCTCAGCGAAAACGGCAGGGCTTGCTTGAGCGCGGCCAGGTGCTCGCCCGCGGTGTGGGCATAGGGCACCACATCGACCAGACCGCCGTCGTTGCGCAGACGCAGCGCCAGCTGCAGGTAGAGGCACTCCTCGTATGCCAGCCGTGCGCGCGCGATATCGCGCTCGGCCATGCTCGAGGGAAAGTGGATCGATCGAAGCGCGCGGGCATTGCTCATCAAGCGACGCTTAACGCGTAAGCGTGCCGGAATGGGATCAAAGGGATTGCCGACGACCTCGAGCGCGCCGCTTACGATGCGGCGCATCCACGCCTGGCTCACGCCATCACTCACGTAATGGACCGGCAGGATAGTGCCCGCGGCACGCCCTTCCTCGAGCTTTTCAAAGTGCGGCGAGGCCATCTGCTTAAAACCGTAGGCAAACTCAACCTTGCCCATCACGGCCAGGCGGTCGCCCTGCTTAAGCTGCTGGGCAATCCAGGGCTGGCGGAAAAAGGCGACCTGCAGCACGCCCGTCTCGTCAATGAGTGAGACCTCGGTCACCTGCATGCGCGGACGCGGCTGCTTTTGAACGATACGGTCGACCGTGGCGATGATGGTGCACACGGTACCGATGGGCGCCATCTCGATAGACCAAGAACGGGTAAAGTCGAGGTATCGATGAGGGATATGGAGAAGGAGGTCCCCCACCGTCCGAATTCCCAGACGGCGAAGGGCCTCCTCACGTTTACCCGAAACATATTTGAGTCGCGCGATATCCTCGTCGAGCGCATTGCTCTGGGCAAAGCGATCCGAGACGCGCGGCACGGAGCACAGCTCGGACATGGGCAGATGCCTACTCGATCGAGAAGATCACGGGATAGAGCGGCTGCTCGCCACGATGAGCATCAATCTCCAGGTCGGGCTGAGCCTCCTCAATAGCGTCGACGATCTCCTGGAAGGCCTCATCGGACAGCTCATCGCCGGCCAGAATCGTCAGCGCGTCGCCCTCCTCTTCCTCCTGCATGCGGTTGATGCAATCGAGCGTGACCTGCTTCACGTCGGAGCCGACCACGTCGATGGAGCCGGCAATGATACCCATGACGTCACCGGAGTGAATCGGAGAGCCATCAGATGCGCTGGAGTCGCGCACGGCGCGAGTGACCTCGCCATCGCGGACCTCGCTGATGGCGTCGACCATCGCGGCGACGGCGTCCTCGAGCTCGGAATCGGGCAGGACCGCGAACAGCGCGGAGAACGCCTGCGGAACGGTCTTGGTGGGAACGACGGCAACCTTCTTGTCCGTGCAGGCAGAAGCGGCAGCCTCGGCAGCCATGCGGATGTTGCCGTTATTGGGCAGGATGATGACCGAGGTCGCGTTGACCTGGTCCACCGCACCCAGCAGGTCGGCGGTCGAGGGGTTCATGGTCTGGCCACCCGAGACGATCACGTCGACGCCGAGGGACTTGAGGATATCGGCCTCACCCGAACCGGCGGCAACGGCGACAAAGCCCAGGGCCTTCGCGGGCTCGGCGGCCTTCTCCTGATCCTCGTGGATCTTGGCGGTACGGTCGTGAGCCTCCATCTCCATGTTATGGATAAAGACCTCGTAGATCTGACCAAGCTGCAGCATATGCTCGAGCACCAGGTTGGGGGTGTTGGAGTGCACGTGAATCTTGTAATCGGGGTAAGCACCCACGAGCAGCTCGCAGTCGCCCATGGAGCCCAGGAACTTAAGGCACTCGTCCTCGTCAAACGGGGCGTCGGCCTTAAAGAGGAACTCGTTGCAGTAGCGGAACTCCGAGCCCTCCCAGTCATCGTTGGCCTCGATCTCAACGCGACCGAGGGCCGCGTCGCGGGCAGAGCCAGCGGAATCAAACGTGGCGGAGAAATCCTCGACAACGGTGCTGCGGCCAAGCGCGGCGGCAACAAAGTTCTCCAGGAAGATGGCAAAGCCAAAGGCGCCGGAGTCGACCACGCCGTTCTCCTTCAGAACGGGCAGCAGGTCGGGCGTGCGGGCGACGGACTGGTAGGCCTCGACGACGATGGCATCGAGCGCGTCCTCGGCCGAGAACTTCTTCTTCTCGCACTCATCGGCCTTAGTCGAGACATCGCGCAGGACCGTGAGGATCGTGCCCTCGATGGGTTTGCGGACGGCCTGGAAGGCAACCTTGACGGCGCGACGGAAAGCGAAGGCGATGTTGGCAGCCGTAATAGGCTCATCGGCAGAGACGAGGCCCTCGGCCACGCCGCGCAGAATCTGCGAGGTAATAACACCGGAGTTACCGCGGGCGCCCATGAGGGAGCCGTGGGTGATGGCGCCGGCGATGGCTTCCATGTCAGCGTCGGCAGGAAGAGCAGAAAGCTCCTTGGTCACCGAGGCGAGCGTGAGCGACATGTTGGTGCCGGTATCGCCATCGGGTACGGGGAAGACGTTGAGCTTGTTGATCTCCTCGGCCTTGTCGGAAACGGCAGCCGCAGCGATCGGAAAACAGGTGCGAATGGTCTTTGCAATCATGGGTATTTGAATCTCCGTTTTCGGATGCTAGTTCAGACGGCTCTTGAGCGCGTCGATATGGATGCCGATCTTAAGGCTGGCGGGATCGATCTGGGCGATCTCCTGCAGAGTGAAGGCAACGGAGCTCGAAAGATTGTGGCAGACGGATTTCATGTTGACGCCGTTCTCGAGCACGACGTGAAGATCGACCGTAAGGCCGTCCTCGTCGGCGGAGACAAGCACGCCCTTGCGAAGGCGCTGACCGGCAAGCAGGCGCACGCTCTCGGCGCCCTGGAGCTGCTCGGCCATACCGACGACGCCATAGCACGTCATCGCGGCATAACCGGCAATATCGGCAATAACGTCGTTCGAGACGCTCAGGCTGCCGTTAATGGTCTCAGACACAAGAATCTCCTTTTCTTGGTGCTCGCGGCACCATGTCGTGGGAGCAATCATTGCAATATTCTACAACGACCGCGCCATGTTGAGGTGGTGGGTCACGGGATTACATCCTCGACACGAAATGTTGATATGGCAACGTTCGCGCCAGGCGATCGCGGCATGAAAAAACCCGCCGCATAAGCGACGGGTCTTACAACCTGGCTCCCCGGGTAGGACTCGAACCTACAACAGCGCGGTTAACAGCCGCGTGCTCTACCATTGAGCTACCGAGGAATAGGTGCGTGCTCTCAAGCAACGAAGTTTATTATACGGACGAATCAGCTTAGGGCAAGAACTTTTTTGAGAATTTTTCTGACCTAGTCGTTTAAGAACGTCCCCAACGACTACATGAAAGCGCCCTCAAGCGGATGTGCTTGAGGGCGCTTCTTGCTTGACTAGCTTTCGATGTAGTCCTTCAGCTTGCTGCTGCGGCTGGGATGACGGAGCTTGGCCAGGGTCTTGGACTCGATCTGGCGGATACGCTCGCGCGTGACGCCAAACTCGCGGCCGACTTCCTCGAGCGTACGGGGATGTCCGTCGACAAGGCCAAAGCGCAGCTCGATAACCTTGCGCTCACGATCGGCAAGCGAGTCGAGCACCTGGGTGAGCTGCTCCTGCAGCATGGAGAAGCTGGCAGCATCGGGCGGAACGATAGCCTGGGAGTCCTCGATGAAGTCGCCCAGCTGGGAATCCTCTTCCTCGCCGATAGGGGTCTCGAGCGACACGGGCTCCTGCGAAATCTTCTGGATCTCGCGGACGCGGTCGGCGCTCATGTCCATCTCGGCACCGATTTCCTCGGGGGTCGGGTCGCGACCCAGGTCCTGGAGAAGCTGGCGCTGCACGCGGACGAGCTTGTTGATGGTCTCGACCATGTGCACGGGAATACGGATGGTACGGGCATGGTCGGCGATAGCGCGGGTGATGGCCTGACGGATCCACCACGTGGCGTACGTGGAGAACTTAAAGCCCTTCTGGTAGTCGAACTTCTCGACGGCGCGGATCAGACCGAGGTTGCCCTCCTGGATCAGGTCCAGGAACAGCATGCCGCGGCCGACATAGCGCTTGGCGATGGAGACGACCAGACGCAGGTTTGCGCTGATGAGCGCCTGCTTGGCTTCGAGACCCACGTTCTCAATGCGCGAAAGACGACGCATCTCGGCACGCGTGAGTTCGAGCTCGCCAGCATCGGCAGCCTCGAGCTTCTCGGTGGCCTCGAGACCGGCCTCGATCTTCATGGCCAGATCGACCTCTTCGGAGGCGGTCAACAGGTCGACCTTGCCGATCTCCTTGAGGTACATACGGACCGGATCGCCGGTCAGCATCACCGTGGAGGCATCGATGCCACGCACGCGCGAGCGTGAACGGGACGTGCGCACGGTGCGCTTCTTCTTGCTCTTGGAAGAACCCATCTCGGCGTCGGCCTGACGGGCCATCTTGAGCTCATGATCGTCGAGCGAGCCGGAATCATGCTCGTCGTCGTCATCGAAATCGTCGGTATCAGAATCGGTATCGTCATCGTCGACGTCCATGGGGGCGTCGTCGTTTCCGCTCGCGGAGATAATCTGGATGCCGCTGTTGCGCAGCGCGGAATACACCGCGTTGAGCTGCTCGTCAGAAACATCGATATCCTTCAGGGCGACCTGAATCTCGTCCTCGGTTACCGAAGTCCTGTTTGAGCCGTTGCCCATGAGCTTTGCAACGTAGGATTCCAGCCCAGTACCCGTGCTCTCAGTCTTTTTTGGCACAGATTCTCCCTTCATAGTCCACAGGACTCAATACTTTAGCACACACATTGCCGTCTATACCCAAAAAGAGGGCTGGATATAGGCGAGAATACGCTGGTTGACCACAACATCTAGGCCTGTTCGGTGCCTGTGGCCTCCAGACCGATCAAACGGAACGGGTCCGCCACGCCGCCGATCGACTTTTGCAGCTCGCGTTGACGCTGCGAATCCTGCGCGGCCTGCATGGTTAGCGCGCGACGGGCCTCATCATCGAGCGAACGGTCTTGGCGCAGCTTGGCCTGTGCGGCACGCATGCGGCGTTTGATGGTGTAGAGCTCGAGCGTATCGAGCATAAACACGATGTTCGTCTCGGTAGGGTGTTTGCTCGTCGCCGAGATGCGCCCGGCACTCACAAGCGTTGCCGCCTCGGGACACACCGAGCGCGCCGCATCCATGCAGGCTGCAGGATCGGTTCCCGGTGGCGTTGCCAGAACGGCCCATGCGATGGACTCGTGACGTGGGTCAACCCACTCGATGGAGCAGATGCGGTCGGCATACGTGCGGAACAGGTCGGGGTAGCTCGTGAGCATGGTCAGCAGCTCGCGCTCCCCTGCCAAGGACTTGCGCTCTAGATCGGTAAGAACCATCGGCGGCGCCGCAGCCGGTGCGTTCGAACCATCAGCCACAGGCACAGCGCCCATACCACCAGGCACATCGATCGGCGGAAGATCGTCGACGACCTCCACGGGCGCGGCACCGTAGGCATCGAGCGGGACATAGTCGTACGGCTCTTCCTCGACCGGCGCCGCAACTGCCGGCGTCGCGCCCGATGCCCAAGCACCACGGCCGGCATCGCGAGAACCCGATGCCCGACCGCCCGCGCTACCGGACCGCTCAGGCTGTGCTCGCTGGCGTTCATAGTTTTGCTCGCGGCGGCGCTCCGCATCCTCGCGCTTGGCGACGTCGCGAAACACGCGACCCGAACTCGCGCGCACCGTCTCCAGATCCAAACCCAGCAGATCGGCAATCTGGATAAAGTACGTGTCGATCATATAGCTATCGCGCAGCGGATAGATAAGCGTCAGCGCATCTTCCAGCGCCTTGGCGCGACCGCCCGGCGTGGTGATGTCGCTCGACTCCTGCAGCGAACGGTAAACAAAGTCCATAAGCGGCTCGGCAGCGTCGATGCGCGCCTGCAGTGCCTCGCCACCATGCGCCGTGATGAACTCCATGGGATCGTTGCCGTCGGGTAGCACCACGCAGCGCAGGTCCATCGAATCCTGCTCGATAAACTGAATCGCGCGACGGGCGGCCTTTTGACCGGCGGCGTCGCCATCGAACATATACACAATGCGCTTGGCAAAACGGGTGAGCGTCTTTACGTGATGTTCCGTCAACGCCGTGCCCAGCGTGGCAACGACGTTTTTGATGCCCGCCTCCCAGCAGGCGATACAGTCGGTATATCCCTCCACCACGATGGCGGTATCCTGCGCGACGATATACTCCTTGGCCCAATTAAAGCCGTAGAGGTTTCGCTTTTTATGGAACACGCTCGTCTCGGCGGTATTAAGGTACTTGGGTTGGCCGTCTCCCATGATGCGACCGCCAAAGGCGATATTGTGACCCTGCTCATCAAAGATGGGAAACATCACGCGGTCGTAAAAGCGGTCCGCGAGCTGTCCGCGCCCGCGGCTCACGGCCACGTTGGCGTCGACCATCTCCTGCGGGGTAAAGCCCGCCTGCGACAGATGCGACACCAGCGCGTTGCGACCCGGCGCAAAGCCCAGGCAGTAGCGGCGGCAGACGTCGCCACCCATGCCGCGGCTGGCAAAGTACTCGCGCGGACGGCCGTCCTTACCGCGCATAAGCATGGTGTGGTAGAACTGGGCGGTCTCGGCGCACAGGTCATAGATGCGGGCGCGCTTGGTGCCGCGCTCGCGATAAGCACCGGTATCGTGCAGCTCAATACCGGCACGGTCGGCCAGGTAGCGAATCGACTCGGGGAAGCTCAGGTTCTCGCGCTTCATGATGTAGGTGAAGACGTCGCCGCCCTCGCCACAGCCAAAGCAATGCCACACCTGCGTGGCGGGGATAATGTGAAACGACGGGGTCTTTTCGCCATGGAAGGGACAGCAACCCCAAAACTCATGGCCACGGGGCTTGAGCTCAACCGTTTCCTGCACGATGGCAACCAGGTCGGACGCAGCGCGCACCTGGTCTTTTTCCTCATCGCTAATCACGGATGCTCACCCCCTGCTCACCCAAGTTGTGACGAATATCTTCGATATTACCCTCGACGGTCGCGATCAACTCATCCAGGGAATCGAACAGACGCGAGGGACGTAGCCAGCGCGTAAACGCCAGCGAAACGGAAGCGCCATAGAGGTCGCCCGTATAACCAATTAAATTAGCCTCGAGATGCGCAGATGCCGCATCGTCGGCATACGTTGGCGGCAGGCCGACGTTCACGGCAGCGGGCCACACGGTGTCATCGACCAGCACCAGACCCTCATACACGCCGTCCGCAGGCACCTGAATACCATCGGGAACTTGTAGGTTTGCCGTGGGAAAGCCCATGCCAGAACCCTCGTGACGGCCGCGAATAACACCGCCACGCACCATATACGGACGGCCGAGTAACTCAGCAGCAAGCTCCACATGGCCCTGTCCGAGCTCATGCCGGATACGGGTGGCGCAAATGGCCTCACCGCCCTCGCAAAGCAAGTCGTGACCATACACGTCAACGCCGTGTTCGGCACCCCAGGCGCGCATCTCGGCAACACCAGATGCACCACCGCGACCCAGCCTAAAGTCGCTACCAACGCGAATCGAGCGAATGTCGACCAGACGCGACACCAGCGAGAGAAAATCAACATGGTCAAGCGCCGCAACCTCAGGCGTAAAGGGAACGGCCACCACTGCATCGACCCCGGTCTGAACCAAGGCATGCAGACGGTCGGCCGTCGTCATCAATTTTCGAGCGGGCGAAGAGCTCACCACAACGTCCGGGTCGGGATCGAAGGTAACTACGACCGCCTTGCAGCCATGGGCACGGGCATCGCGGACAAGCGCCGCAATGAGCTCCTGGTGTCCACGGTGCACGCCATCGAACACGCCAATGGCGATCGAGGCGGCACCCAGGTGCTCACACTTATCAAACGCATCGGCAGTAACGATGCGAGCCTCGTCCGACTCGCCCGCGAAAAAGATACGCACGAGCTCGCGAGCGGACAACATCATCGAACACCGCCGATTGCCTGCGGAAACACGTGCTCCATGACAAAGCGGCCACCCTCAATGCGGGCAAGCGCCTTGAGTCCCCCATCGAGCACCAACGCAAACGGCGCCTTCGAGGCATCGAAATCGGAAAGCGCACGCTCAACGGGAATGCGTCGACCGCAGAGCAGGTCGTCGGCAAGATTGCCCGGCAAGTCAACACGTGTGGCGCCCAGGGCCGCAATGGGATCCAGGGCAAAGCCAGCCGCGGACTCGGGAGAAAGCTCCTCGACCGCATGACAAGCGCCAATGGAAACAACACCGGAGGCCGTGCGGCGCAGCGCGGAAATGTGCGCGGCGCTGTCGCAGGCGCGGCCCAGGTCGCGAGCGAGCGCTCGGATATAGGTGCCCTTGCTCACCGAGAACGCCACGGTCCACACGCACGTATCACCTTCGCCGCCCACGGCAATCAGGTCGGCGGCATAGACTTCGACGGGGCGCGGAGGTAGGTCCACCGCATTGCCTTCGCGAGCAGACTTGTAGGCGCGAACGCCATTGACCGAGATAGCCGAAAACGCCGGCGGCACCTGCATCTGCGGACCCAGAATGGCGGCCAAGTGCTCACGGGCATAGGCAGGATCGCGCAGCTCGTTGGCAACAGCCACCGTGCGGACCGCCTCGCCCTCAGCATCATCGGTATTGGTCTCGGCACCAAACGAGATGTCGGCGACGTAGCTTTTGGTATCGAGCGCGAGCATACCCAGCAGACGGGTGGCCTGACCCACGCCCACCACCATGACACCCGATGCCATGGGGTCGAGCGTGCCGGCATGACCGACGCGCCGCTCATGGAGGGCGCGCCGGCATTGCGAGACCACGTCGTGGGACGTGCAGCCCACCGGCTTATCGACAGCGAGCAGCATATTCAGTTGAGAAGGCGTACGACGAGCCATGTACCATCCAAAAAGTTAAAGCTCGACGGTCACCGAAGCGGGATCCTCCCCTACCAGTTCGGCCAGCATAGGAAGTGCCACGGTGAGCGTCTCGAGAATCGTTCCGTTGTTGGAGAAACCGGCGGCAGCGGAATGTCCACCTCCGCCAAAGGCAGCAGCGATCTCGGACACGTTGAGGTCGCCCTTGGAGCGCAGGTTGCCGCGCACCTTGGTATCGCCCTCGATGCCCTTAAGGAACAGGCAGACCTCGACGCCCATCACGGAGCGCACCACGTCGACCAAGCCGTCGCACTCATCAGAGGTGACGCCGCAGTCCCTAAGGTCGCTCTCGTACGCGTAGCTATACGCCACGCGCCCGTGCGCGACCGTCTTGATGCGACCCATGACGATGGACTTAAGGTGCAAGAACTCGACACGCATGCTCTGGTAGACCTCGAGCGCGACGCGCGCCGGATCGGCACCGTGCGCCACCAGACGCGAGGCGGCATGAAACGCGGCGGCATCGGCGTTCTGATACTGAAAACGACCGGTGTCGGTGACCAGGCCGCACAGCAGGCAGGTGGCTATGCTATCGCTTGCGGTAATGCCGCAATCGGCCAAAAAGCGGTCGATAATCATGGCGCAGGCCGCGGCATTGACGCACCTGAGGCTGACCTCGGCAAACTCCTCGCGCGCCGGGTGATGGTCAAAGCACGCCACGTGGGCCGAACGACGCAATACCTCGGCGGAATTATTAAGGCGCTCGACGACCGGCACGTCCA
>ENA-ORUF01003520-ORUF01003520.1-human-gut-metagenome-genome-assembly--contig:-NODE-3520-length-11295-cov-2.203826_pt1 | contig 11295 bp, 10 predicted proteins | sample MGYA00242077_ERZ509203 | MGnify/ENA primary metagenome ERZ509203 (study PRJEB26280, sample SAMEA2338834) | human gut metagenome | biome: human gut; feature: human-associated habitat; material: faeces...
TTTTATAAAACTTTTTCTTTTCTTGATTTTCTTTTCTTGATTTATTCCTCTTTTTCGCCTTCATTGGCTTCTTCCATGGTCAATTCCTGTGTCGGTAATTGTTCGATAAAGCGTACCTTCACAATCGCCTGCGCCCAATTCAGCGAAACCTGCGCGAATTTTTCTTTCTTCGCCGCTTCTTCCTTGAAAATCCGCAGAAATTCCTGCACGATTTCCCTTGTCATATAGCCGCCGCGCCAATGAAACAGCAGTAGTTTTCCCTTTTTCACCGCCTGCGCCGCGCGCTTTTGCACCTCCTCCGTCTTCGTGAAGGAGAGCTTCTTTTTCTTATAATAAAATCTGTCTGCATCCTCACAGGCAGGCACACGCCATACCAGTCTCTCATGATCGCGAAAAATCTGCTTATCACTCAGCAGAAAATAATCATAGCGGATTTCCTCAGGATTCCCTAAGGAAAGATCAAAGGTGCAGTCCAGATGGTAATATTTTTTATCCAGCCGCACCACATTCCACGCATGGCGATACTTCACGCCCTTTTCGGGGTTATTTTCCGCCAAGGCAATGATGCACTGGATTTGCAGTGCATCACAGAGGATCTTGACTGCCTTTGCAATGCCCTCACAAACGCCAACGCCATGCCCCAGAACGCCGATGATTTCATGGGAATATTGCTTTTTCAGCTTATCGTAGCGTACATTTTTGCAGATAAAATCGTGGATATACAGTAGCTTTTCCTCATCGCTGCACCTTGCCACAGGGCGAACCAGCTTTTCCACGCGTGCCTGCAGCGCCTTCTGATGCTCCTTCATCTTTCCCTTTTCAAAAAGATACGCAGGAATCAATTCTGCATTTCTGGAATCGGGATAATAGCGATATTGAAATGTCCCTGCATAGAACAGCTGCGGACAATCCAGACGCAGCTTCATGAAAACATCCGTCAACGCTCTGTTTTCCAGCAGCGGTACAGGAAAGGAGGGCGCAAACGCCTGCAAGCCTGCCTGCATCGCCTGATAGCTGCTCTGCTCCGCCTTGGATAAGGTTTGATAATAATACGGTTCCATAGTTCTCCTCTTTTACAGATTGATTTCCAGCTCCACAGGGCAATGGTCAGAGCCAAGCACCTCTGTATGGATCTTCGCATCCATCAGCTTGTCCTGCAAGCGTGCGGAAACCACATAATAATCAATCCGCCACCCTGCATTCTTCTCTCTTGCCTTAAAGCGATAGCTCCACCAGGAATAAATGCCTTCCTGCTCCGGATAAAAATAGCGGAAGGTATCCACAAAGCCGGCACCCAGAAGCTCCGTGAATTTGCCGCGCTCCTCGTCCGTAAAGCCGGCACTTCTGCGGTTTGTTTTGGGATTTTTCAGATCGATTTCATTATGTGCTACATTCAAATCCCCGCAGATAACAACAGGCTTTTTCGCATCCAGACCGCTTACATACGCGCGGAACGCATCCTCCCATTCCATGCGGTATGCCAGACGGGCGTTTTCCTGCTGCGAATTGGGGGTATATACCGTCACATGGTAAAATTCGGGAAATTCCAGCGTAATCACACGCCCCTCGTGGTCATGCTCCTCCACGCCAATACCATAGGCAACAGAAAGCGGCTCCTGCTTCGTGAACACCGCTACGCCGGAATAGCCCTTCCTTTCGGCATAATTCCAGTATTGATGATAGCCCTCTGTTTCTAAATCAATCTGCCCTGCCTGTAGCTTTGTTTCCTGTAGAGAAAATATATCCGCATCGGCTTCCTTGAAATATTCCAAAAAGCCTTTGCCTACTGCGGCGCGTAAGCCGTTTACATTCCATGAAATGAATCTCATTTTTCTGCCTCCTTCGCTTGAAAATAACATAAGTATAACAGAATCATTCTCTATTGTCTTGCCCCCACGGAAAAAATATTATAAAATGAGGTATCACAGAAAGGATGGTTTTCGCATGAATATCCAAATTTACGGCTCCAAGAAAAGCTTTGATACCAAAAAAGCGGAACGTTATTTTAAAGAGAGAAAAATAAAATATCAATATATTGATTTGCACCAATTCGGCATGGCAAAGGCAGTCTTTGAAGCAGCGAAAAAATGTATCCCCGTTGAGGATATGATTGACCGCAAGGCAAAGGCATACACCAGGCTTTACATGGATTATATCGACGAGGCAAAGCGCGAGCAGACGCTGTTTGAAAATCCGGAGCTGTTCGCCACACCGATTGTACGCAACGGTAAAGCGTTTACACTGGGCTATTGCCCCGATATCTGGAATGATTGGGAATAAAAAATCAGTTTTGCATTTGAGAATAACATTTAAGAATAAAAGGAGGAAAATCCTATGAGAATCGCATTGGGACAGATTGATATGGGCTTTGAAGAAAAGGAAAAGACCATGACACTTTGCAGCAGGCTGCTTGCAGAGGCAAAGGAAAAACAGGTGGATTTTGTCATTTTCCCCGAAATGACGCTGACAGGCTTTACGCTGAACCCCGAAACCTACGGCGAGGACAGAAAAAACAGTCCCTCCATGGCGTTTTTCCGCGAAGAAGCAAAGAAAAACCATGTTGCCATCTGCTATGGCCTGCCCGTATATGAAAACGGAGTTGCCACAAATCACTGCATCATTCTGGACGAGAACGGGAATCAGCTTGCAGATTATGCAAAAATTCATCCCTTCTCCTTCGGCGCAGAGGCAAAGCATTATACCGGCGGTAATGCGCTGCAGCTTTGCGAGGTAAAGGGTGTACCTGTTGCACCGTTAATCTGCTATGATTTACGTTTCCCCGAAATCTTTCAGATTGTATCCGAGCAGGCAAAGGTAATTCCCGTTATCGCAAGCTGGCCTACGGCACGCAGAGAGCATTGGATGACACTCCTAAAGGCACGCGCCATCGAAAACCAGTGCTTCATCCTCGGTGTGAACCGCAGCGGCGAGGGCGGCGGTCTTTCCTATATCGGTGACAGCATGGCAGTTTCCCCGACAGGCGAAGTGCTGGCGCATGTAGAGGGCGGCAACGGGCTGACGATTGTAGATATCGACCTAAGCGAGGCAGACGCATACCGCAATAGCTTTCCTGTCAAGGCGGACAGAAAGCCTGTGCTTTATCATGCCCTTTGGGAAGAAAGCAGAAATGAAACAGGAGTCATTCATCATGAAGCAGCAGACAGCAAGAGATTTTCATATCGACAACATCAAGGGTGTTCTAATTTTTCTGGTGGTTCTGGGACACATGCTTGGCTATTTGCAGGAAACCCATTCTGCCTTTGCCACAGGCGTGAGAACCTTTATCTATTTTTTTCACATGCCGGGGTTTATCTTCATGTCGGGCTATCTGGCAAAGGGCTTTCTCACAAAGGAATATAAGGCGGAAAAGCTGCTCTCCTTCGCATGGCTCTATCTTCTGTTCAAGGATGCCATCGAGCTGGTGCATTTCATCTTTGAGCGACCATATTTTGAAACGGCACACCACCCTGCCGTCTGGACTCTCATTGTTCTGCTGTTTTGCGGCGGCATTTGGCTGCTCTCTTTTGCGTACAGTAAGTCCGCGCTGTTCCGAAAAGCATTTATTCTGGGCATTCTGATTTTCTCCCTTCTGAAAATCAATATGCTGACAGTTGGGGCGGCACCGTGGTATCTGCTTTCTTTAATCTGGTGGCATATTTTTCTTTACCTGACAAAAAATATGAAACCGAAATCCCGCAATTGCTGGAAACTGCAGACGATCTCGAAAAAGTTGCAGATGATCTTTCCGCACTTGAAAAAGCAGAATCTGACATTAAGCGCGCCATTCACTTTCTGCCCTTCTTCCTCATGGGGTATTACATCAAGAAGGAGCAGTTTCAGGCAGTCATCAACAATGCGAAATGCAGAAAAGCATTGCCTGCCGTTCTGCTGCTTTCCGCCTGCGTGCTGATTCCCTATGGACGAGGGGTACAGAAATATCTGGGGGTATTCTTCTTCGGGATTGCCCCCTATGCACAGCTGAAAAGTCAGCTGTTTCCCTTTGCACCGCTCATCTGTATCCTGTGGATGGCGGCGGTTGTGCTGATGCTCTTTGGTCTGTTTATCCTTTGCCCGAAAAAGGAAACCTTCCTCTGCCAATTCGGGAAAAATACCATCGGTATTTATATCCTGCACCGCCTGTTTAAGGATTTCCTCATTTACGGCGGCTTTTATGAGCTGCTCAGTGCAAATGGCTATCTTGCCGTTCTGGAGGTTATGGTTGTTTCCCTTCTGCTGACCTTCCTGTTCGGGACAGCCTTCTGGGCGGATATCATCAAAAAGCTGAGTCGGGTTTCCGTCCGTAAGCTATATTCCTAAATCTGATTCTTTTGCTGAACAGAAATTTTTCTCTGTTCAGCATTTTTTTGCATAAAAAAGACTGCTGCACAAAAAAGTACAACAGCCTTTATATTTTTTATTCGTTTATTTCTGCATGGGCATATTCCATGCCTTATGGTCCGTATGCAGCAGATGGTGTGCTGTCTCTCCCAAGGGTTCGCCCAGATATTCATGATACAATGCCTGTACCTCAGGATTTTCATGAGCGAAACGCATCGGATTTTCCGCATCAAGGGTATAAAGCCGTTCCCCTCTCACGCCGTAAAGCTCCTCATCCTCTGCGGAGATAGGCTGACCGCCGCCGCCGACACAGCCGCCGGGACAAGCCATGACCTCTACAAAATCATACTGCACCTTGCCCTCCTTCAGCCGTTCAATCAGCTTACGCGCATTGCCCAGACCACTGACAACCGCACAGCGCACAGGAATTCCCGCAACGGTATAGGTTGCCTCTCTCAGTCCGGGGCCTGTCCGCACCTCACTGAAGGCATCCGGATTCGGATTTTCGCCCGTCAGCACATACGCCGCAGTACGCAGAGCCGCTTCCATAACGCCGCCGGTTGCACCGAAGATCACGCCTGCACCGGTATGTGTTCCCATAGGGGAATCCAGTGCTTCCTCCTCGATGAAATGCGGGTCCAGATGGTCTGCACGCATCATACGCACCAGCTCCCTTGTTGTCAGCACGATATCCACATCCGCACCGCTTTCGCCACGCATGGTCGGCAAATCTGCTTCCGCCTTCTTCGCTACGCAGGGCATGATGGAAACACAGCAGATTTTTTCGGGTGCCACATCCAGCTTCTTCGCCAGCCATGTTTTTGCAACCGCGCCGAACATCTGCTGGGGAGATTTTGCCGTAGAAAGCTGATTTGTCAATTCAGGATACTGCCCTTTCAGGAAACGCACCCAACCGGGACAGCAGCTTGTGAACATGGGCCAACGCACCAATGCACCGCTTTTCAGCCGATGCAGAAATTCATTGCCTTCCTCTATAATCGTCAGGTCTGCCGCAAAGTTTGTATCATATACATAATCGAATCCAAGGCGGTGCAGTGCGCCTGCCATGCGCTCCATGGTCGCTTCTTCCCGTTTCAGCCCGAAATACTCGCCCCAAGCGGTACGCACCGCAGGCGCAACCTGTACGACCGTAATTTTTTCTTTATCTGCCAGAGCCGCTCTTGCCTTTGCGGTGTCATCTCTTTCTCTTAAGCCGCCTGTCGGGCAATGCGTGATGCACTGACCGCAAAGCGCACAATCGGAATCCTTGATGACACGGTTGCCCGAAACATCCACCGTTGTGCGGCTGCCTGTCCCTGCCAAATCCCAGATATTCAGCGTCTGCACCTTATCGCAAATCTGGATGCAGCGCATACATTTGATACATTTATTCACATCCCGATAGAGCGGAAATGTTTTTGTCCACGCACTGCGCAGCCCCTTCTGCAGCTGTGTCTCAAAGGGAAGCTCAAGGATACCAAGATCATTCGCAACCTCCTGCAGCTGACAGTTGCCGCTGCGTACACAGGTAGCACATTTGCAGTCATGCTGAGACAAAATCAGTTCTACATTTGTGCGGCGTGTCATTCTGGCACGAGGGGAATTCGTATACACCACCATGCCATCCTTTACAGGGTTACTACAGGCCGCAACCATCGCGCGCTCGCCCTCAATTTCCACACAGCAGATACGGCAGGCGGAAATTTCATTGATTCCCTTCAGGTAGCAAAGATGAGGGATTTTTACATTGACCGCCTTCGCCGCCTCCATAATCGTCGTTCCTGCCGGCACCTGCGCAAGCTGTCCATCAATCGTTATTCTTACCATTCTCCTGTCCTCCCTCCTCTGAAGCTGCCAAAGCCGAAGTAATCACAACGCAGGCAGCGTTCGGATTCCTGATCCGCCTCTTTTCTGCTCATGCCTTCCACAACCAGATCAAAGTTGCCCTTGCAGTCCGGTGTGCAGTGGCTTTTCAAGTTTACACGCCCACAGGGAGGTGCATTTGTCAGATGCGCCGGAGGAACCACAACGTCCGTCTTAATCTTATGCTCAAAGCCAAGGTAGGCATCAATATTCGCTGCCGCAACCTTCCCTGCCGCAACGGCACGAATGACCGTAGCAGGGCCGGAAACCGCGTCACCGCCGGCGAATACGTTATCCACATCCGCAACAGAGCTGGTATCCTCCGCCTGAATCATGCCCTTAAAGGTCTTAATGCCGATGGCTTCAAAGGGACGCGCGTCTATCGCCTGCCCGATGGCAACAATCACATAATCACATGCGATACGGAATTCGGGTACATCCGCAGGAATGGGCTTGGGTCTGCCATCCTTGCCGTAAGGCCCGATAATCTGCGGCACAGTCCACAGGGCCGCAACCTTCCCTTCTGCATCCTTTTCAATGCGGGCAGGTGCCTGCAAGGGCAAAATCTGACAGCCCTCTGCCATTGCCTCCTCAATTTCCTCTGCCAAAGCCGTCATATCGTCTACACGGCGGCGATAAACACAGGTAACACTTTCCGCTCCCAGACGTTTTGCCGTTCTGGTGGCATCCATAGAAACATTGCCGCCGCCGATAACGCAGATTCTCTTACCCGTGAAATCGGGCGCATTGCCTTCATCAATGCGGCGCAGCAGGCTGACCGCACTGACAACATTTTCTGCGTCCTCGCCTTCAATGCCAATCTTTTTATCATTATGCGCGCCAATGGAAATATAAACTGCATCATAGCTTTTCTGGATATCCTCCATTGTCACATCTCTGCCGATGGAAACATCCGTAATCACGTTAATGCCTGTTGTCAGAATATGTTCGATATCGCGCTCCAGAACCTCCTGCGGCAGACGATAATCGGGGATACCATAGCGAAGCATACCGCCCAGCTTGGGACGCTGCTCATATACAGTTACCTGATGCCCCATCTGTGCCAGATAATACGCCGCCGTCAGTCCGCCGGGGCCACCGCCGATAATGCCGACGGTTTTGCCTGTTTTCTCATACAGGATTTTCGCAGGCTCTGCCTTTGCATGATCCACTGCAAAGCGTTTCAGACCACAGATATTGATAGCATCATCCACCATCGCGCGGCGACAGTGTGCTTCACAGGGATGCTCGCAGACATACGCACAGGCGGATGGGAAGGGGTTGTCCTTCCGAATCAGCTTCACTGCTTCTTCATATCTGCCCTCATTCACCAGCGCCACATAGCCGGGTACATCCACATGCGCAGGACAGGCGGAAACACAGGGAACGGGATAGCTCAGCACAGAGATACAGCGTCCATGCTGCACATGCTCCTCATAATCCTCGCGGAAGCCGCGAATCCCCTTCAAAACCATGTGTGCCGCTTCATAGCCAATCGCACAGCCTGCGGAATCGGCAATCACCTTTGCGGTACGCTCAATTATGTTAATGGTTTCCATGGTTGCGGTACGGTCAAGCACCTGCTCGATCAGCACCTCCAACTGTCCCAGACCAATGCGGCAGGGCACACATTTCCCACAGGTCTGCGCATGGCACAGCCGCAGGTAATTCAAAGACATATCCACCGGACACAGTCCGTAGGCACTGGCACCAATGCGGCGCTCCATATCCCGATGCAGACCATCCAAGACATTTTGGGCGCGCCCGGGCGTTTCAATAGATAAACGACTCATAAGCTCCTCCTTTTTCTTTCTTCTTCCTCTTGTTCTCTAAATTCCTTCTCTTTTTTATCACCGATGCTCCATCCTCCATCGATGCTGTTGTTTTTTTGATTGTTTATTCCGAAATTTTATCCACATCCATATTTTTCGGCAAAACCAGATTCAGAATGATAGACACTACAAATGCCACCGCTACCACGTTTGCGGAAAATACAGACTGCACAATTTCGGGGAAAATATGCCACAAATCAATTTCGCTTGCAGCCGTAAAGCCAACGCCGACTGCCAAAGACAATGCGGCAATGGTCACGTTTCTCTGATTAAAGCCTGCCTTTGCAAGCATCTGCATCCCACTTGTCATAATCGTACCAAACATCATGATGGTGCAGCCACCCAGAACAGATTCAGGCAGGGATGCGAAAAAGTTCCCGACAGGAGGCAGAAGCCCTGCCAGAATCATGCAGCCTGCACCTGTCATAATCGTAAATTTATTGACTACCTTCGTCATTGCCAGCAGCCCGACGTTCTGGGAAAAGGATGTCACAGGAGGACAGCCTACCAAGGAGGACAACGAGGACGCATAGCCATCACACGCCAGAGAGCCGGAAATTTCCTTTTCACTTACTTCTCGTTCCAGACCAGTGGCACAAAGCGCTGAGGTGTCTCCAATGGTTTCCGCAGCAGATACCAGGAAAATAATACAGACGGAAAGAATCGCACCCGCATGGAATTCCGGCTTATAGGGTATCAGCTTTGGCAGGGAGACAAAGCCGCCTGCAAAAATAACGGACAAATCCACCTTCCCCATAAGGATTGCCACTACATAGCCCACAAGCAGTCCCACCAGAACGGAAAGCTGCTTCAGATAACCCTTTGCAAAGCAGTTCCAGCCAAGACAGACCACAAGCGTAATTGTCCCCAGAAGATTCTGCGCAGAGCCAAAATCCTCTGCATAACCGCCGCCAAAGGATCTTGCACCAACAGAAAACAGGGACATCCCGATTGCAATAACAACAGATGCCGCAACCACAGGTGCAATCAGCTTTCTCCAATATTTTGCCAGAAGCCCCAGTGTGCCTTCAAAAAGACCGCCGACAAGCACCGCCCCGACAACCGAGGGATACCCATAATTAGACGCAACCGTACATAAAACCGTTACAAAGGTGAAGCTGACCCCCATAACGATTGGCAGACCCGATCCGACCTTCCAGACGGGATACAGCTGAATCAGCGTTGCAATCCCGGCAATAAACATTGCATTTTGCAGAAGCACTGCAATCTCCGCCTGAGAAAGCCCTCCTGCCGCCGCAATAATAGTAATCGGGGTCAGATTGGCAACGAACATTGCCAGAATATGCTGTAAGCCAAAGGGAATGGCTTTCAGCAAAGGCACCCTGCCCTCTAATTGATAAATGTTGTTTACGCTACAGTCTTTGGAACTCATTTTTCTTTCCTTTCCTCCTCTTTTTCCGTTTCGAGAATCACTTTACAAAATCACAAAATAAAGCGCATCTTTAATAAAGTATAATAGGTAATATTATAGCATGAAAAGTCCTCGTCCTGCAAACAAAACCCGACAATTCTCTACATCTGTACATCGAGAACGCAAAAAAGCCGCCAAAAGGCGACTTTCTTTACAATACTTCCTGTATTCTGTATAACAAAATTTCAACATTTTCATCCGAATATTCGATTTCTGCGGAATATTGCCTTGCAATTTCAATCAAATCCGCCAAAACAACGCTGCCGTGCAATGCAAAATGCACCAATAAAAGCCTGCGAATCATGGCAAAACTCAGCACAGCAAAGGCGGCTCTTCCCTCATATTCTCCATCATCCAGCGCAAGGGGCATCTGCCGATAGAGAAAATACACCAGAAGCTGCTCCAACGCAGGCTCCCACACCATCGCATCCGGCAGGGAAATCCCCGTCAAATCGGTTTCCTTCAGCTCCAGAAGGCGGTCTGTCCAGCTTGGCTCCAAACGCTCCAACTCCAGATAAATCTCCGCCCATTCTGCCCACGAATGATGGGAAAGCGTCCGCCCCGCCGTCTGCAAAATTTCCGCGGCGCGCAGTTCGATTGGCTTGCTTCTGTCCTGCGCAAGAGCAAAGAGCTCCTCCCGCCACGCAAGCAGGGATTCGTCTGCAATATCCGGCAACTCTGCCGCGCCGTCATCCTCAAGTGTGATAAGCGTCAGCTTCTCCTGCTGCGACAAAATCAGTTCTCCTGCTGCTTCACAGCAAAGCCCCAAGCCGATTTCCGTTCGGTCGGCGTAAAAATTACGAAAACGGGGATGGTCGCGGCAAATCTGGCAAAGCGCATCCTCCCCCAAGGCCGTAATCATATCGCATAAGCCTGTTCGGTTCAGAAAGGGACAGCGCTCCTCATCATCTAAGATAAACTGCGCCGCATCATCCGCTTCCGCAATGCCCTTTTGCAGGCGAGCGCCAAACTCTCCCTCAATACTGCGATAATACACAAGCTTATCGGGATCTATCTCAATCTCCCAGCCGACACAGCAGCTGTGCCTGCATTTATCGGCAATACAGTGAAATTTTGTATAATACTCAGGTGCAATCAGTTTCATGGTAATCCCTCCGTGAGAATCATTGTAACACAGAAGCTTCAAAAATACGATTGCATCTGCAAAAAAATATAGGCTTTCGCCTCTGTGTAAAGAATAAAAAGCAATACTATCCTTGCATGTGTTCCAATAAGAAACCAGGAAGAAGCTGACTTTGCTTTCTGCCCTTTATTCTTCTATCACCTCCTGTAAAATTCCCCCGATTTCCTCCAAAACGCCGCTGCAATCCGCGCCCAGAGCCGAAAGCGTGCAGCAATCCAGACTGCCGAATCGATTCTGTACCCGAAGAAGAAACAGAATCCGTTTCAGCTTCAACTCCTCCTCCTCGCACAAAAGCCCAAGCGCCATCACCCCTGCAACAATCCCACTGCACATCCCATTGATGCCAAAGCCGCCATGGATGCCGCGGCAGGCGCAGAACAGCTCCTCCGACAGGGAAATGCCATATTCCTCTGCCACTGCGCGCAGAATCACCTGTGAGCAGTTATCCCCGTTGCCGCAATCTGTGCGGATGCGTTCCTTCAGCATTCCCCTCGCCCCCTTTTTTCTATATATTATGAAAAACGGGACAAAGTGTGACTGTAAAGCCACAAGACATAAAAAAAGATGCCCTGAAAGGTGCGCCCAGATAAGAAACCATAAATTCTGAAATGCTGAAAGCTACGGCTACTGCGTCAGTTCCCCTTGACAGCCTAAGTCAAAGGATGCCTGCGGGAAACTTCCTTGTA
>ENA-ORUF01003531-ORUF01003531.1-human-gut-metagenome-genome-assembly--contig:-NODE-3531-length-11249-cov-27.114972_pt1 | contig 11249 bp, 9 predicted proteins | sample MGYA00242077_ERZ509203 | MGnify/ENA primary metagenome ERZ509203 (study PRJEB26280, sample SAMEA2338834) | human gut metagenome | biome: human gut; feature: human-associated habitat; material: faeces...
TGCAGCAGGATTATCTTGTAGATGTAATTATGACATGGATTCAACGAGAAATGGATAGACAATGATGGCAAAGTCAAAAGAATGTGCTCAGAGTGGGACTATTTAAGAAATGGTGGAAGGAATAGAGAAGAGGAGCTTCTTGCTAACTGCTATTTTAATTCTATGAAGCTGTCTAGGGATAATGGAATCAGGTCTATTGCATTTCCTTCCATATCAACAGGAGTATATAGTTTTCCGGTGGAGCTTGCAGCAAAGATTGCGGTACGTACAGTTGCCAGATTTCTGCAGGAGAATCCGGGGCAGTTTGATTTAGTGGAATGGGTGCTATTTGATTCTCATACAGAATCGGTGTATGAAGCAGAAGTTACGCTGTATTATAATATACGAATTTTTAAACGCCCAAATTAGAAATATTACTCTTCTTCACTCTTCTTTAACTTCGAATAATAACTATCCGCAGTATAAAGCGCCGCCACCGGATTATGCCCCAATACACGGTCTTTCGTCACTGCTGTCGTAGTCAGTGCCTCGGAATATTTGTAAAACAGACTGTCATGCCCCACACAAAGTCCGACCACAACATTCAGGTCCGTCTTCGCCTTGTTCAGAAGCTTTGCCTGCAGGATCGGATTACACATATTCACACCGACACCTTCGCAGCATTCCGGGATGCCGACCGATGTCTTCTTCTGTGTTCCGGCTTTACAGCCGACACCATACACCTCAAAGCCATGTCTGCGCAGGATATCTGCCAGGATACGGCTTTCTTTCAACAATCCGACACAGGTTGCGATCCCGATCTTTTTCGCATTAATCTTCTTTGCAAAATCCATGATTTCTTCGACACGGGTATGTTTGCAGTAATTCTCATACTCTACTTCAGCTGCAGCGATTGTTACTTTGCGGTTCTCGTCTTCATTGTAGCATTCCATAGCTTCATTTAGAACTTCTTCATCCATGTGTGTTGTCAGACAGAAATCCGGATAGGTTTTATCCATTTTGTTGCAGTTTTTTACTGCGCAGTCGATACAGGACATGTCTTCTTTTTTCATTTTTTCATTCTCCTTTTGTATACCTTGGTATCTACAGAGGCCTGCCACTGGCAGATTCTCTAGATTAAGCTTTACTTTGTAAAATATCCTCTATTTACTTCATAATAACAAATACTTATACTACAGACAATGGTTTTCCGTTTTTATTTTCTTATTTTTTTCCTTTTGCAAACTGGAATTTGACAAGTACCTTATAGCTTCATATTTTCAAACCTATTATATCAATTTTTTCTTGATTTAATCATAAAAAATGCTATACCAGCAACTATTATGTATCCGAACAATGAAATAACAGATGATTCAATTCCAAACTCACCACCTGTGATGGCGAAATCTTTTGAATTAAGTACATATGTCATTACAGAATATTTATCCATTTTTTCCCCAATGGCTAATCCTCAACCAATAATCACAACGTTCCAGATAGCATGAACTATTCCGCTATTCCGGTAAATGCAACCCCTGCACTTAAAGTATTGAACATCTGATTTCCATTCATATTTGAGGATACATACTTACCGTTGAATATTAAAAGATAACTTCCTTTCCACGGAGAGAATATCATTTTCAACTAACAATTCGGTAATGTTCATAAAGAACTGACGGTATACGAATAAGATTATGCAGCGTAATATTTATTATATTGCATGTATAAATTGATTTACATAGAACAATGCAGCCCCGATAGCAGGAGTGTATTGTCCATTTGTGCCAACAAAAATGTGCTCTTTGTTTAATGCGAATGGTGAGGAAACATTGATATGTTTAGTCAGGTAGGCAATGTCGTCCTCTAAAAAATATGGTGCCAGATAACCACTGATGATAATAGGCGCATCAATAATTAAATTAATGTTTTTCATGGCAAAGGCCAGGTGATGGAGATAATCTTTCCAGATTTGTGTAAGCTGGGGAGATTTTTTTTCGCGTAAAAGAGAGAAAAAGTCTTTTATATTCATACCGGCAGCCTGTTCCAGAGCGTTGGCGGAACAGTAAGTTTCCAGACAGCCGCGGTTTCCGCAATAACAGAGCGGTCCATCTGGATTAATACAGATATGTTCGATCGTGCCGCTGTGCATAGAACTTCCCTGATGAATCTGGTGGTTTGTGATGATAGCGCCTCCGAGATTACGATTCAGTAGAAAGACAACGGCGCTGTCAAGTTCCGGGTGTTTCCATAATTCCAGAAAGGCAGCAGACTTTGAATCATGTTCAAAATAACATGGATAAGGCAGATAACGGGAAAAGTCCTCCAGTATCATGCCTGTATTGTTCATGATATTTCCATACAGCACAGTAGAGTGATCAGGGGAGGTGATTCCTTGTGTAGCGATGGAAACACCAAGTATCTTTTCTTCATCATACTGATTTGTGGCAATGAATTCTTTGATTTTATCGGTGACCTGCTTATAGTAATCCGGCGTGTTGGAATATGGAAATGGAATGGTATTGGTATAGAGTGTATTTCCGTACAGGTCAACGGCAGTGATATGGAACATATTCTTTAAAATACCAATGCCAATGGAAATTCTGAAGTCAGATACAATCTGAATCGCATTTGCTTTTCTTCCGCCGGTGGATTCGAAATATCCATTTTTTTCTATTAAGCCATCCTGCTCTAACAGGTTCAGATTCTGGCTTACGGTGGACAATCCCATCTGTAAATCCTGAACGATCTGGAGCTTGGATGTTATTTTTTTTCTGTAGATGTATTGATAAACTTTTGATCTGTTTATTTTTTTTACGCTGATATTGGTTAAACCTTTTTCACTCATAAGATTTTCCTGATTCTGTTATGGTAGCTGTTTTATAAATTATATATTTGATATAGTCTGGCAGAGCGCAAAAACTTGTCAGATTTTCTGGATTATATTATTTCCTGAATTGTTATAGATAGAGTTAAGTTCTAGCTTTATGTATATTGTAGTATATAGAAAGTGAAAATGCAATAACGATAATAAGAACAGTAATGGTCAATATAACTGGTAAAAATGCATAAAATAAGATTAAAAAAATTATACTTTTTGTCAATAGACTTTTAGATAGGGAGGATATATACTCGACTTACAGTTGAGATATAAACGTAAGTTTGAAACATAACAAAAAGAAAACAAGGAGTATATATCATGAAATTATCACTGAATGGAATCAAAGAACAGGAAGCATGGGAAAAGGCCGGAATCACTCTGCCAGGTTATGACGTAGAGGCTGTTTCTGAGAAAGCGAAGAAAGAACCTGGTTGGGTACATTTCGGAATCGGAAATATTTTCCGTGTATTTATCGGTGGTATTGCTGACGGCCTTCTGGAAGAGGGCGTGCTTAACCGTGGCATTACATGTATAGAGACTTTTGATTATGATGTAGTAGACAAGATTTATGATCCATATGACAACCTGGGATTAAGCGTAATACTGCATGGTGATGGAACACGTGAATACAAAGTAATAGGAGCTCTTGCAGAAGCAGTAAAAGCACAGTCTTCAGACCCGGCACACTGGAATCGGCTGAAAGAAATCTTTACCAGCAAATCCCTGCAGATGGTTTCCTTTACAATCACAGAGAAAGGTTACGCATTACAGAAAGCTGACGGGACATGGTTTCCGTTTGTAGAAGCTGATATCAAAAATGGTCCGGATAAAGCAACAGGTGCAATGGCAGTTCTGGTTGCGATGCTTTATGAAAGATATAAAGCAGGCAGATATCCAATTGCTCTGGTTTCCATGGATAACTGCTCACAGAATGGTGCGAAACTTCGTGAATCTGTACTGACTATGACAGAAGAGTGGAAGAAAGTCGGATTCGTAGATGAAGGATTCGTAAATTATGTAAGTGATGAGAAAATTGTTGCGTTCCCATGGACGATGATCGATAAGATCACACCTCGTCCAAGCGAGCAGATCGCAGCGGACCTTGAGAATCTTGGCATTGAGAATATGCAGCCGGTTATCACAAGTAAGAAAACATATATTGCACCATTTGTTAATGCAGAGAAACCGCAGTATCTCGTAATTGAAGATAACTTCCCGAACGGCCGTCCGGCTCTGGAGAAAGGTTTCGGTGTATATATGGCTGACAGAAATACGGTTAACCTTTCTGAGCGTATGAAAGTAACAGTATGTCTGAACCCTGTACATTCTGCAACAGGTCCGCTGGGTGTGGTTCTTGGATATGATCTGTTTGCGCATATGCTGAACACAAACGAAGATATGATGAAGATGGCGCGTATGATTGCTTATGATGAAGGTCTTCCGGTAGTCGCAAACCCGGGAATCCTTTCTCCGCAGGCATTTGTGGATGAACTTTTTAATGAGCGTTTCCCGAATGAGTATTTGGGAGATACAAACCTTCGTCTGGCCGTAGATGTATCTCAGATGGTTGGTATCCGATTCGGTGAGACAATTAAAGCATATGTAGCGAAATTCGGAGACGCCTCCAGACTGACAGCTATTCCTTTGGGAATCGCAGGATGGCTTAGATATATGCTTGGTGTGGATGATGAAGGAAATAAATTTGAACTTGCACCAGACCCAATGAACGAGGAACTTCAGGAACAGTTTAAGGATATCGTAGTAGGAAAAACGGAGACATTCAAAGATCAGCTCAAACCGATCCTTTCCAATGAGCGTCTGTTCTTCACTGACCTTTACAAAGATGGAGTTGGTGAAAAGATTGAAGAAATGTTCCGCGAAATGCTCGCAGGACCTGGGGCTGTAAGAGCAACAATACATAAATATGTTGGCTGATTGCAGGTATAGTGATAATGAAAAAATCGGCGTCCTACAAAATTATGTAAGTATGCCGAGGACTCGAAGTGATTGAGAAACTTTTGAATATAAAATGTAATAGAAGTAGAGGTTCAGGAGGAAAAAGAAAATGACAGAACTTTTACAACTGAAGATAGTGACCTTGGAACGACAGAAAATCCATTAACCAGAAACCGCTACGATTATACAACCAATAATCCGTTGAATTACAGTGATCCGACAGGACATTCCTTGTGGAGCAGGATTAAGGGTGCAGCTAAGAAAGCAGCAAAAAATATAGGTTCTATAGAAATAGAAGGACGATCGATGGATATGCAAATGCATGAAATTTATAGTGAACAAATTGCCCAACAATTAATCCAAAAAGCATATATTCCGTTACAAGGGAAAGTGACTTTTGAGGACGTAAAGAATGGATATGAACGATATTTTAAAAACCCAAATAAAGGAACAATTGTAGAATATGCTATGCACATTATATTTGATAAAAACTGTGAGTAAAGAAGCTTGCATAAAAGCTAAGTAAGTTATCAATAAAATTGTGTAATTTATTTCTCATGGAAATTCATCTCCTTTCTGTTTACGATGCCATTATAGAATACGAAAAGAATTATTACTTGCCAAAATAACAGAATATATAGTCAAAAGTTGCTTAATACAGTGACAGGTTAAAATATCCTGCAATACTGTCATTGGTCAGTTTATTTATACAATTTAATATTGGAATATTTTACAACTATGACACAAGTATGCAACATAATAAACGAATGCTTTTGATAGAGTAATGATACACAATATCAGTTACAAAGAAGCAGGAGGATAGAAAGTGGACATGACACAAAACAAATGTTGCAGACATGGGGCAAATTTACGTCGAAGGAGACGCAGGCGCAGAAAGATACTGCGTTTTATAATATTTTCCTGTAGTATAATAGCTGTGGCTGTATTTGTGGCTGTGGGAAGCCGTATGATAACATCCGGCGATGGCGGGACAAATAGATATGATGTTGAAGCCGGAAATAATACATATGATAATGCTGTTATAGAAAATAGCAAAATCTCTGAAAAGAATAAGATACAAAATAATCAGTCGATGCTTGATGATATAATGAACAGCACCCAATATCCAAAACAGCTAAAGGACCTTGCTTTGAAGAATGAAGAGGCACTCGAGTTTGTGTATGATTATCCGGCGGAACATGTGAAGGAACACACAATTGATTTGACAGAAGAAGCGTCTATGGATAGTGTTCCTTTATTTGTGCAGTGGGATAAACGCTGGGGCTACGAAAAATATAGCGGCAATTTCTTTGCAGCAAGCGGATGCGGTCCCACTACACTTTCGATGGTAGTGGTTTATCTGACGCACAATAGGGAGGCATCACCTATTGCAGTAGCAAAGTATTCAAAGGAAGCCGGTTACAGTGTGGATGGATCGGGAAGTTCATGGACGCTTATAAGTGAAGGCTGCATGCACTACGGCGTAAAAGCAAAGGCAGTGGCGTTGGATGAGAGCAGAATGAAAGCAGAGCTTGATGAAGGACATCCTATTGTGGTAAATGTAGGACCGGGAGATTTTACCGATACAGGACATTTTATGGTTATAACAGGCTATGATGATGAAGGATTTTCAATAAATGATCCAAACAGCATTGAAAAAAGTGGCAAAAGGTGGTTATTCAGAAATATATCATCTCAGATTAGAGCTGTCTGGAGTATGTATGTGTGAGAATATATTTGTATAAGTGTCGGTAAAACATCCTATTATTGAGTTAAATAATAGGGTGTTTTTACAACTATGACACATCTTTATGCTATAATAATTCTATCATAATCATAGAAGAGGAGCAGCTTATGACCAGTATTCTCATAGTGGAAGATGACAACGACATAAATAATTTAATATGCAACACCTTGAAGGCAGAAGGATATCAATGCGAAAGAGCGTTTGATGGCAAGGAAGGGGCGGACAAAATTGAGCAGAACAGATATGATCTGCTGCTGCTTGATATTATGCTTCCTGAGATAAATGGTTATGAATTGCTTGACTATGTCAGGAGAATTGGGGATACTCCGGTCATAATAATATCTGCTATGGGACAGGTGGATGAAAGGATACGCGGGCTTCGTATGGGCGCGGATGATTACATATGCAAACCATTTCAGATAGGGGAGCTGCTTGCGAGAGTGGAAACCGTATTAAGGCGCACTCAGCGCATGGCAGAGCGTCTGGAAATAGAGGATGTAGCTATAGATCCTAAATCACGTACAGTGACAAAGGCAGGTGAGCAGGTAGAGCTCACAGCAAAGGAATTTGACCTGTTGTATGAGCTTATGAAGAATAAGAATGTTGCACTCAGCAGGCGCAGGCTTTATGAACTTGTATGGCAGGAGGAGTATACCGGGGAGACAAGGACACTGGACTCACATGTACAAAGACTAAGGAAAAAGCTTAACTGGAATCAAAAGATTGTCACAGTTTTCAGGATTGGCTATCGTCTGGAGGTTCGCGGATGAAATTTTTCTATAAAATGTTTCTTGGAATGACAGTGATACTGGCTGTTGCCCTTGGAATGATAGAATATGTGACTCTATCATATTCACTGGAGCATGCAGTGAAAAGGGAGCAGGACAGTGCACTTTCACAGCATCAGATGATAAAATACTCGATTGAAACTGTCATACTTAATATGAAGAGTGAAGATGTGGATAAGGAGCTTACAGATATGATGTCGCAGTCGGCAAAATCCATTGTTGGAGATGAAGGAGGAATGTATCTTGCTGATGATGATGGAAAAAGGATATATGCCAATTCATGTAATTATGAGCAAAAGGATATAAAGGTAAAGGATGGTACGCTTACATACAGTATAGTGTCAAAAGAGAATACTAAAGATACCGGTGAAAAGCAAAGCAGCAGATATATCCATGTCAAAAGCAGCTTTAAACTGAATGATAACAGGTATATTCTGATAACGGAAAGTGATATTACACCGGTTTTCGATGAGTCAAAGGAGCTTAGGTATAGATGCAGCGTGTACTACATTGTTATACTTGCTGTTGGTATGATGGTCATATTGATACTTTCTTGGATGATTACAAAGCCTCTTGCCGGATTAACAGCCACAACCAAAAAATTTGCAGATGGTGATTACACAGCAAGAAGTGATGTAAAGACAAAGGATGAAATAGGTGAGCTTGCGATGGCTTTCAACGAGCTTGCGAAAAACCTTGAAAGCAAAGTTTATGAACTTCAGATGGCGGCAAAGAAGCAGGAGGATTTTACTGCAAACTTCGCACATGAGCTCAAAACCCCAATGACATCAATTATCGGATATGCCGATACCCTGTATCAGAAAAAACTGTCTGAGGATGAGGTGCACAGTGCTGCCGGAGTCATACTGAATGAGGGCATGAGGCTTGAAGCATTATCATTTAAGCTGCTGGAGCTTATCACTCTTGATAAAAATGATTTCAGGCTTGAAGAAACAAGAATATCTGAGATTATAGCAGATTGTGTGGAAACCGCACATGAAGCGGCAAGAAAGCATAATACAGAGATTGTGTACAGTGCGGATGAGGCATGGGTGTGGCTGGAATATGACCTGTTTAAGACCATGCTTCTTAATCTGATAGACAATGCAGTGAAATCAGGAGGCAGCAAGGTAGATGTATCAGGCAGACTTATTTCGCACAGTATTTATCGTATTGCAGTTTCGGACAATGGAAGAGGAATACCGCCTGAGGATATAGAGCGCATTACAGAGGCTTTTTATATGGTTGACAAGTCACGATCAAGAAGTGAGCATGGAGCAGGGCTTGGGCTTGCACTTGTATCAAGGATTGCTAAGCTGCATGATACAAAAATCCATTATGAGAGTGAGTCAGGTAAAGGAACCAAGGTGTATTTTGACATGAAAGCGGAGGCATTGGATGAGAAGTAAGCATTTATCAGTGCGCAAATGTATTGATAAAAAACCGGATAAAATCAAGGGAATAGTGTGTATATGCATTATTCTGGCAGTTGTATGTGCGGGAAATATGATACCGAATTATCTGATTTCACTTAAAGCAGCAAAAATTGCCAAAACGAGTACTACGATAAGCAACGCAGATATAAGCCCCTACAGCCACTCTATTTCAGCTGAAGAGAGGCTTACAAAGATGATGTCTCTGATGCAGGACAATGTAAATGAGCTGTGGAATGGGAAATATAGTGAGAAAAGGGAACCGTTGGATACTGAGATTCCGGTGGGACAGGCTTATACGGCTATTCAGACTTTTCTGAAGGGTGCCTGTGAGCTGCAGAAGCAGTCAGGTATTATGCAGATGCTCGGTGAAGACGATATAGTTATGCTCCAAAGCCTTGAAAGTAACTATTCAAAGGATACAGACAGCGAAACAGAACAGACATATGAAGCAGTTCCTGGGCAATATGATGCAGCAGTTGCTTTGGGTGATAGTATTGACAACACAATATCAGATTATTTTGTAACATCGGATATAAGCAAGGAATTATCGGCGTGGATATTTATAATATCATTTGAAGATACGAGAATGCTGGCTGCTGTTGATGCGGTGCTTGGAGTACCGTTTTATATTACATATTATTGTGCAGATGTGGATAGTCCTAAGGCACAGGCTGCAGTGATGAGAGATTTATATGCAAAGACATATGGCAGTGATTATTCTATGGGTGATCCAAAAGAGTCTGAATCAAAAATAGATTCTTCCTTTGAGATAAATATAATAGAGAATTTTTATTATGGGAATAATTATACGCAAGGGGATGATGAATATACCGGTTTTGAACCTTGTGTATACTCTTGTTCATCGGACAAGCTGCAGATGGAATATCAGGTTATTACAAGAATCCAAAGATTTGAAAAAAAGGGAAAGCAAGTGTCATCATATAATTCGCGTGTTAATATATGTTTGTACTAACCAGACTAAAAAGCTCTCTGTGCAATGCACGGGAGCTTTTTAAATTGCATGCAAGCATCAATGATGCCTTTTGACCCTCATTTTATAATACAGTAATTATAACAGTATCATTTAGTGCATGATTTGTACAATTTATTACATTGCTCTTTGCAAGGGTTTTGTTATATCTTAGATATAACAAAGCAGTTATTGTTCTCGGTTTTATATATTAATAATTGGAAAGTGAGGAAAAATATGAACGCTGATATGAAATGGCTTGATAATCCGGAAGTGTTTAAGGTAAATCAATTGGAACCACATAGTGATCATTGCTATTATCTGGATTATTCAGACATGAAAAAAGAAAAAAATCCATTATTACAGTCATTAAATGGTCAATGGGAGTTTGCTTACAGCAAAAATGTGATGGAAAGACCTGTTGAGTTTTATAAGGAAACATTTGATGCATCCGGATTCGATAAAATTATGGTTCCCGGACATATTGAACTGGCCGGATATGATAAAATACGTTACATCAACACTATGTATCCGTGGGAAGGAAAAGAGTACCACAGAGGAGCATATAGTATGGAGGCAACCGGAGCAGAAGAGGGAATGTTCTCAGAAGCACAGTATAATTCGGTAGGCTCTTATATCAAATACTTTGATTTGGATAAGAACATGTGTGGAAAAAGAATACATATATGCTTCGAAGGTGTAGAAGAAGCTATGTATCTGTGGCTTAATGGTCAGTTTATAGGTTATGCAGAGGACAGCTTCACACCTTCAGAGTTTGATCTGACACCATATATTAAGGAAAAGGGAAATGTTCTGGCAGTGCAGGTACATAAGATGAGCACGGCGGCATTTTTAGAGGATCAGGACTTTTTCAGATTTTTTGGAATTTTCAGAAATGTTACTTTGAAGGCAATTCCGGATGTTCATCTGGAGGATGTATGGTTCAAACCTGTGTTAAATCAAGATAATGAAAGCGGAAGCGTATCTGTCAGCATGAAGGTATCTGCTACTGGCAGTCAGAATGTAACTGCTGGCTTTATTTTAAAAGACAGAGAAGAAAATATATTAGTTGAGAAGTCATTACAGTTAAATAAAGAAAACGACCATTTGGAAGGCACGATTTGTGTTGATTTGGAAAGTGTCAAGCTGTGGGATAATCATAATCCATATTTATACCATGCTTATGTTGAGCTTAAAGCAGAGGATGGTTCACTGGCCGAGGTAATTCCTTATGATATCGGTTTCAGAAGAATAGAGATTATAGATAAAGTAGTCTATTTGAATGGAAAACGTCTTGTTATCACGGGAGTAAACCGTCATGAGTGGAATGCAAGAACAGGAAGATGCATTGGTATAGAAGACATGAAGGCAGATATATCATGTATATTAAGAAACAATATTAATTCTGTGCGTACCTGTCACTATCCTGACCAGATACCATGGTACTATATGTGCGACAATGCAGGTATTTATGTGATGGCAGAAACAAATCTGG
>ENA-ORUF01003534-ORUF01003534.1-human-gut-metagenome-genome-assembly--contig:-NODE-3534-length-11242-cov-5.793063_pt1 | contig 11242 bp, 6 predicted proteins | sample MGYA00242077_ERZ509203 | MGnify/ENA primary metagenome ERZ509203 (study PRJEB26280, sample SAMEA2338834) | human gut metagenome | biome: human gut; feature: human-associated habitat; material: faeces...
CTGGGCATCCGGAACATCCGGCTGGGGCCTACCCTGCCCCCGTTCCTCTCGCCGGGGGTGGTGCGCACCCTGCAGGAACGGTACGGCCTCAAGCCCATTGCCACCCCGGAAGCCGACCTGCAGGCCATTCTGGGCGGGTGAGGTTTCGTTTGGTTATTTTACAACAAACCCGCAACTCAGAATTGGCGGTTCTGCCGGTGGAAGAGATCTCTCTGGCACCGGACCCCGACGCAGACGCCTCCGCCCCGGAAGCCCCGGCTGACTCTGACGACACCAACGGCACCGAAGCTGCCGCCGCATCCGACGCCCCGGCTCAGGCTCCCCACACGGAAGCTCCCGCCGCCGCACAGCCCGCTGCCCCGGCAGTGCCCACCCTGCCCCAGACCGGCACCACCGGCTGGATGGCCGGTGTGCTGGCAAGCCTGGGCTCCCTGCTGCTGGCCTGCGGATGGTTCTTCACCCGCAAATCAAAGCATTCCTGAGTCCTGAGTGTTCCGCATCACTCAGGGCAAATTCCTCCAAACCGCCGTACCCGCGTGCACAACGCCGGGTGCGACGGTTTTGCTTGTATACCGCGCACAGCTGCGGGGGCTCGCGGCGTTTCGCACAAGAAGCGGCGCAATGTGTGTAGCATATTTGGTGCAGCTGTCACTTGAAGATTTTTCAGGAATCTGTATAATATCAGGTATCGGAACAAAGGCGTTCCGCAGGGGCATCCTATGCTCTTGCGGGGCGCTTTTTTCTTTTTGCAGGGGATAAAAAGCTGCGGAGGGTGCCGCGGCCCCCGGTAAACAAGTAAAAAGGATGGGAAAGACTATGGAAAACTTTACAGAGCAGAAAACCACCCTTGGTCTGTACGACCCACAGTTCGAGCACGATGCCTGCGGCATCGGCGCTGTGGTGGACATCAAGGGACGTAAAAGCCACCAGACGGTGGACGATGCACTGTCCATCGTGGAGCGGCTGGAGCACCGCGCCGGTAAGGACGCCGAGGGTAAGACCGGCGACGGCGTGGGCATCCTGCTGCAGATCAGCCACAAGTTCTTCTCCAAGGTTGCCGAGGAGCTGAACATTCGGCTGGGCAACGAGCGGGAGTACGGCGTGGGTATGTTCTTCTTCCCCCAGAACGAGCACCTGCGGGCACAGGCCATGAAGCTGTTCGAGGTGGTCACCCGCAAGGAGGGGCTGGAGTTTCTGGCATGGCGCGAAGTGCCCGTAGACCCCGATGCCGTGGGGCAGAAGGCCCGGGACTGCATGCCCGCCATCTGGCAGTGCTTCATCAAAAAGCCCGCCAAGGTAAGCAAGGGCATCGAGTTTGACCGCCGCCTGTACATCGTGCGCCGCGTGTTCGAGCAGGCCAGCAACGGCACCTATGTGCCCAGCCTGTCCAGCCGCACTATCGTGTATAAGGGTATGTTCCTCGTGCACGACCTGCGCCGCTTCTACGCTGATCTGCAGGACCCGGATTATGAATCCGCCATCGGCATGGTGCACAGCCGCTTTTCTACCAACACCAACCCCAGCTGGATGCGTGCACACCCCAACCGCTTTATCCTGCACAACGGCGAGATCAACACCATCAAGGGCAACACCGACGCCATGCTGGCGCGTGAGGAGAGCATCTCCAGCCCCATTCTGCAGGACGATATGAACAAGATCCTGCCCATCATCAACACCTCCGGTTCGGACTCCGCCATGCTGGATAACACTCTGGAGTTTATGGTGATGAACGGTATGGATCTGCCGCTGGCCGTGATGATCACCATTCCCGAGCCGTGGGAGAACAACAAGAACATCAGCCAGAAAAAGCGCGATTTCTACCAGTATTATGCCACCATGCTGGAGCCTTGGGATGGCCCCGCTGCCATCCTCTTCTCGGACGGCGACGTGATGGGCGCTGTGCTGGACCGCAACGGTCTGCGCCCCAGCCGCTACTACATCACCAAGGACGGCCGCATGATCCTGTCCTCTGAGGTGGGTGTACTGGAATGCGACCCGGAGAACATTCTGGTCAAGGAGCGCCTGCGTCCCGGCAAGATGCTGCTGGTGGATACCGTCAAGGGCGAGGTGGTGGACGACGAAAAGCTGAAGGAGCTTTACGCCAGCCGCGAGCCCTACGGCGAGTGGATCGACCGCAATCTGGTGCAGCTGAGCGGGCTGAAGATCCCCAACGTGAAGGTGGAAGGCTACACCGGCGAGCAGCTGACCCGGCTGCAGAAAGTGTTCGGCTACAAGTACGAGGACGTGAACACCATGATCCTTGCCATGGCGCGGGCGGGCGCAGAGCCCTCCGGTGCCATGGGCACCGACACCCCGCTTGCCGTGCTCAGCAGCCAGCATCCCCCGCTGTTCAACTACTTCAAGCAGCGTTTCGCGCAGGTGACGAACCCGCCCATTGACGCCATCCGGGAAAAGGTAGTCACCTCCACCAGCGTTTACATCGGTGCCCACGGCAACCTGCTGGAGGATAAGCCGGAGAACTGCAAGGTGCTCAAGGTGCACAACCCCATCCTGACCAACACCGACCTGTTGAAGATCAAGTACATGAATGTGCCGGGCTTCAAGGTGGCTACGGTATCCATCAACTACTACAAGAACACCAGTCTGGAAAAGGCCATCGACCGGGTATTTCTGGAAGTGGATCGCGCCTACAAGGAGGGTGCAAACATCATCATCCTGTCCGACCGGGACGTGGATGAATACCATGTGACCATTCCCAGCCTGCTGGCTGTTTCGGCAGTGTCCCAGTACCTCATCCGCACCAAAAAGAGCACCGCACTGGCGCTGATTTTGGAAAGCGCCGAGCCCCGGGAGGTGCACCACTTTGCCACCCTGCTGGGCTACGGTGCCTGCGCCATCAACCCCTATCTGGCACACGAGACCATCGGGCAGCTGATCGACGAGGGTCTGCTGGACAAGGACTATTACGCCGCTGTGCAGGACTACGACAACGCCATCCTCAACGGCATCGTGAAGATCGCCTCCAAGATGGGCATTTCCACCATCCAGAGCTACCAGAGCAGCCAGATCTTTGAGGCTGTGGGCATCTCGAAGGAGGTCATTGATAAATACTTTACCGGCACGGTGAGCCGCGTGGGCGGCATCAGCATGGCAGACATTCAGGCCGATGTGGAGGCGCTGCATAACGCCGCCTTTGACCCGCTGGGGCTGGATATCAACATGGAGCTTGCCGACAGCGGTGCCCACAAGTTCCGCAGCGGCAAGGAAGAGCACCTGTTCAACCCCCAGACCATCCACCTGTTCCAGAAAGCCTGCCGCACCGGCGATTACGCCACCTTCAAGCAGTTCACCCAGACGGTGGACAACATGGGTGCCGAGGGTGTGCACCTGCGCAGCCTGCTGGACTTCAACTACGCCGCAGACGGCGGCATCCCGCTGGAGGAGGTAGAGCCGGTCTCCAGCATCGTCAAGCGGTTCAAGGGCGCTGCCATGAGTTACGGCGCACTGAGCAGCGAAGCACACGAGACCATTGCCATCGCCCTGAACCGTCTGGGCGGGCGCAGCAATACCGGCGAGGGCGGCGAGCCCGAGGAGCGCTACCACAGCGAGAGCAATTCCAAGATCAAGCAGGTGGCCTCTGCCCGCTTTGGCGTGACCAGCAAGTATCTGGTCAGCGCCGAGGAGATCCAGATCAAGCTGGCACAGGGCGCAAAACCCGGCGAGGGCGGCAACCTGCCCGGCGCCAAGGTGTATCCGTGGATCGCCAAGACCCGCCACAGCACCACCGGCGTGGGCCTGATCTCTCCCCCGCCCCACCACGATATCTACTCCATCGAGGATCTGGCAGAGCTGATCTACGATCTGAAAAACGCCAACCGCAGCGCCAACATCAACGTCAAGCTGGTCAGCGAAGCCGGTGTGGGCACCATTGCCGCCGGTGTTGCCAAGGGCGGCGCACAGGTCATTCTGGTGTCCGGCTATGACGGCGGCACCGGTGCTGCGCCCCGCACCTCCATCAAGCACGCAGGTCTGCCTTGGGAGCTGGGCATCGCCGAGACCCACCAGACCCTGATCCTGAACGGTCTGCGCACCCGCGTGCGCATTGAGAGCGACTCCAAGCTGCTGTCCGGCCGGGATGTGGCCATCAGCTGCATGCTGGGCGCAGAGGAGTTCGGCTTCGGCACTACCCTGCTGATGGCCGAGGGCTGCGTGATGATGCGCGTGTGCAATCTGGACACCTGCCCCATGGGCATCTGCACCCAGAACCCCGAGCTGCGCAAGAACTTCAAGGGCAAGCCGGAGTACATCATCAACTACCTCACCTTTGTGGCAGAGGAGCTGCGAGAGTACATGGCAAAGCTGGGCGTGCGCACCGTGGACGAGCTGGTGGGCCGCACCGACCTACTGCGGGTCAAGCCCGCCGCCCCGGGCAGCCGCGCAGCGGAGTTGGATCTGGACTGCATCCTGCACAACCCCGCCATTGCAAACAGCAACGTCCACTTTATCAAGGAGGACAGCTACGACTTCCATCTGGAAAACACGCTGGACATGAAGGTGCTGATGAAGAAGTTCAAGCTGGGCAGCAAGGCTCCCCAGAGCGTCAGCCTGAATGTTTCCAACGTGGATCGCGCCTTTGGTGCCATCTTTGGCAGCGAGATCACCCGCAAATACGGCAACGATCTGCCGGATGATGTGTACACCGTGCACTGCAACGGTGCAGGCGGCCAGAGCTTTGGTGCCTTTATCCCCAATGGCCTGACGCTGGAACTGGTGGGTGACTGCAACGACTATATGGGCAAGGGTCTTTCCGGCGGCAAGATCATCGTGCGCCCGCCGCAAGGCATCGACTTCAAGCCCGAGGAGAACATCATCACCGGCAACGTGGCGCTGTACGGCGCTACCAGCGGCAAGGCGTTCATCTCCGGTGTGGCCGGCGAGCGCTTCTGCGTGCGCAACAGCGGCGCGACCGCCGTTGTGGAGGGCGTGGGCGACCACGGCTGCGAGTACATGACCGGCGGCACCGTGGTGGTGCTGGGCCAGACCGGCAAGAACTTTGCAGCCGGTATGACCGGCGGCATTGCCTATGTGCTGGACGAAAACTGGGATTTCTACCAGCGGGTGAACAAGGAGACCGTCAGCCTTGAGCCGGTGGAGCACAAGTACGATGTTGCCACCCTGAAGGAGCTGATCCGCGCCCATGTGGAGGCCACCGGCTCTCCGCGCGGCAAGGAGATCTTGGATAATTTCAGTGCGTTCCTGCCCAAATTCAAAAAGGTGCTGCCTTACGATTACGACCGCATGCTGCGGGTCATCGCCTCGGTAGAGGAGCGTGGTCTGGACGGCGAGCAGGCACAGATCGAAGCATTCTATGCAGTGCAGAAGCATAAGTAAGGAGGGGCAGCAGCATGGGTAAGACAACAGGATTTATGGATTATGCGCGCAAAACCAGCACGGACGTTGCGCCGCTGGAGCGCCTTGAAAATTTTAACGAGTTCCACATCTGGCTCTCGCGGGAGCAACAGCAGACGCAGGCCGCCCGCTGCATGGACTGCGGCGTGCCCTTCTGTCAGGCGGGCATGATGATCGGCGGCATGGCCTCCGGCTGTCCGCTGAACAATCTCATCCCGGAGTGGAACGATCTGGTGTACCACGGCAAGTGGGAGCTGGCGCTCCACCGCCTGATGGCCACCAACCGCTTCCCGGAGTTTACCAGCCGGGTGTGTCCCGCCCTGTGCGAGGCCGCCTGCACCTGCGGGGATGTGACCGGCAGCAGCGTCACCGTGCGCGAAAACGAGCACGCCATCATTGAGACGGCCTACGCCAAAAATTGGCTGACTGCCACCCCGCCGCCGACCCGTACCGGCAAAAGCGTTGCCGTGGTGGGCAGCGGCCCTGCGGGGCTTTCGGTGGCAGAGTATCTGAACAAGCGCGGCCACGCCGTTACGGTGTTTGAGCGCGCCGACCGTGTGGGCGGTCTGCTGATGTACGGCATCCCCAACATGAAGCTGGATAAGGCGGTCATCGAGCGCCGGGTCAAGCTGATGCAGGCCGAAGGTGTTGTGTTCCGCACCGGCATGGATGTGGGCGGTACCGTGCCCGCCGAGCAGTTACTGGCAGATTTTGATGCCGTAGTGCTGTGCTGCGGCGCAAAAAAGCCCCGCGACCTGAACGTGCCCGGCCGGGACGCCAAGGGCGTGCACTTTGCGGTGGACTACCTGACCAGCGTGACCAAGAGCCTGCTGGACTCGGGTTTTGCGGACGGCAAGGCCATCAATGCAGCCGGTAAAAACGTGCTGGTCATCGGCGGCGGCGACACCGGCAACGACTGTCAGGGCACGGCCCTGCGGCAGGGCTGCACCGACCTGATGGCGCTGGAAATGATGCCGCAGCCCCCTGTCCAGCGCACCGCTGCAAACCCGTGGCCGGAGTGGCCCCGGGTGCTGAAGGTGGACTACGGCCAGACCGAGTGCATTGCCAAGTTCGGCAAGGATCCGCGGGTTTACCAGACCACCGTCAAGGAGTTTTTGAAGGATGAGGCCGGCAACCTGACCGGTGCCGTCATCAGCTGCCTGAAGCCGGAGCGCGACCCCGAGACCGGCCGCACCAGCATGGTGCCCACCGGCAAGGAATTTACCTACGACTGCCAGCTGGCGTTTATCGCCGCAGGCTTTACCGGCTGCGAAAACTACACAGCCGATGCCTTTGGGGTGGAGCTGACCGCCCGGGGCAATGTAGCCGACCACAGCTTTAAGACCAACGTGGACAAGGTTTTCGTCTGTGGCGATATGCGCCGCGGCCAGAGCCTTGTGGTGTGGGGTCTGCGCGAAGGCCGCGATTGCGCCGCCGAGGTGGACCGCTGCCTGATGGGCTACTCGAACCTTTAATTTGCCATTCTCTTTCCTATCCTAAACAAGCAGAAGCGGGAGCCCGTTGCAAGGCTCCCGCTTCTGCTTTTGTTGTATGCTGTTTAATTGGTATCGTATTCCGGCTCTGTACTGCCCTCCGGGGGCGTTTCCGGGGTGGTAGGCTCGGTAGCGGCAGGCTCCTCCGGGGTGGCAGTAATCTGCACACTGGGGTCTGCGGCGATATACACAGTGATCACCGTGCCCACCGTGACCATGGCGCCCTCTTCCTCGCTGGCAGAGACCACACAGCCCGTAGCGTAGGAGCCATCATTCACCACCATAAAGCAGCTGGCCACAAGCCCCCGGCTGCTCAGGATCTCAATAGCCTTATCCTGCGATGCACCGACGATCTTGGGCATCTCCACCTTCTCCGGGCCCTGACTGACCACGATCTGGATCACCTCGCCGTTCTCCATCACCTCGCCGGCCTCCGGCTCCTGCCGGATGATCTGCCCGGAAGGCACGGTATCGCTGTACTCCAGCACCGCCCGGAACAGGTACATACTGGTGTACTCGCGGTTATTCTTGATTTGTTCGTAGTCGATGCCCACAAAGTTGGGCACAAGGTTCTGGGGCTTCATTTCCTCGCTGCTGGCAGCTTCCGAGCTCGGCTCCGAAGAGGGAGTTTGTTCCTCCTTGCTGCTCACGATGCCCCACAGGGTGAGCAAGATCAGAACGGAAAGCAGAATCAGGATGCCCGCCAGCAACCCTTTCAAACTGAGCATGTGTTCCCTGCCCTGCCCGCTCTGCTCTGTCCGCGCCGGATGCATCGGGGTCTCCGGCTTCATGGTGCGGGTCAGCTCGGCGGTATATTCCTTGGAAGAAAGCGCCTGATACAGCTGCGGCACGGTCTGGATGCGCTCCATGACCTTGAGCCGCAGCCCCAGCTGCAATACATCTGAAACATAGGCCGGTACGGCAGACTCTACGGTGCGTGCCCGGGGGTTAGAGTCCGACACCACGCGCTGAGCAGCGGGCATGGGCGCCTGCCCGCACACCATGCGGTAAAAGACGGCGGCAAGGCTGTACTCATCGGTGTAGCGCCCCTCAAACTCGGCGGTGGTGTACTGCTCCGGCGCGGAGTAACCCTCGTACAGCTGCTCGTGCAGACCGCTGCCTGCGGTGCGCAGACCCACGGTGGCGTACCCGGCCAGACGACAGCGGCCATCCGCCATCACCCGGATATTCTCCGGGCAGATGCCACGGTGCACCAGCCCTGCCTTGTGCATGGCCGCCACGCCCTCAAACACCGGGCGCAGCATGGCGCAGGCATCCTCTGCCTGCACCGGAGCGGGACGGTTTTCCAGCCATTGCTCCAGCGGGGTGCCGCCTAAGTTTTCCAGCACCGCATACACGGTGTTGTTGGCCTCCACCACGTCCAGCACGGCCTCCAGACCGCTGGCGGGGGTAATGCGTTGGATGGCGCGGTACAGGTCTGCAAAGTCCATGCGAGTGGTCTTGAACAGTACCTCGCTGCCCTGCTTGGGGCGTAGGATGCAGTCCGCCCCGCGCTCGGCAGACAGGGTGACCGGCAGGTACTCCTTGATGGTCACTCGGAAGCCACCCAGATTCTCCACGCCGCTGTACAGCACGCCTTCGCCGTCCAGACTGCGCATCTCGCCCACGGTGTAGCGCCCGGCCAGCACCGTGCCCACCGGCAGGCAGCCCGCCGGGTTGCATCCCTCTAAGATCTTCCCACAATGGGGGCAGACGGTCGCCGCAGGCGGCAGTTCCCCCATGCAGAACGGACACAGGCGTTTTTGCTCCATAGTGTTCTCTCCCCTTCCAAGCTTCTATACACTTTATTGTATCATAGTGTTCCCCGCCGTGCAAGCTGTCCGCATTTTGGTGCACACGCAAAAAGACCGGAGCCCGCAGCCCAAAGGGCTGACAGGCTCCGGTCTTATAGATGCAAGGGGTTTTCCCTTATGCTGCGCTTAGTGGATGAACACAGGACCCAGCGGGTTTGCGATGGGGCTTACATAGCCGCCCAGCAGCTTGGGGATAGCAAGGCTAATGTCGGGGATGTAGGTCAGCAGCAGCAGTGCAATGAACATGCACAGGTAGAACGGCAGGGTTGCCTTGACCACCTTCTCCATGGGGCGCTTTGCAACGGCAGAGCCGATGAACAGAACGGAGCCAACGGGAGGAGTCAGCAGGCCGATGCCGCAGTTCAGAACCACGATGATACCGAACTGGATGGGATCGATGCCGATGGAGGTGGCGATGGGCAGCAGGATGGGGGTAGCGATCAGGATGATGGGAGCCATATCCATGATCATGCCCAGCACCAGCAGGATCAGGTCGATGAGCAGTGCAATGATGTAGGGGTTATCGGTGAGGTCGGTGATGGCGGTTGCTGCCAGATCAGGCACATGCAGCATGGTCAGGCAGTTGCCGAACACTGCAGAGGTAGCGATCAGGATCAGCACGATGGACAGGGTGTTGACGCACTCGTCCAGAGCGTGCCACACGCCCTTCCAGTCCAGACCCTTATAGACGAACACGGAAACGAGCAGAGAGTAGATAACGGCGATAGCAGCGGACTCGGTAGCGGTAAACACACCGCCGACAACGCCGAACACCACGATGATGACAGCGGCCAGTGCCCAGATGGAAGTGCCCAGCTGCTTGACAAAAGCCTTGATGCTGAAGGGATCACCCTTGGGGTAGTTGCGCTTGACAGAGATGATATAGGAGCCGATCATCAGCACGATAGCCAGCAGAGCGCCGGGCAGGTAACCGGCCAGGAACAGGCTGCCCACGGAGATACCACCGGCGGTGGTAGCGTAGATGACCATGTTATGGCTGGGGGGAACCAGCAGACCCTCGCAGGAGGAGGTGATGGTAACAGCGGTGGAGAAGTCGGCATCGTAGCCCTGGTCCACCATCATGGGGATCATGATGGAACCGATGGAGGCGGTATCCGCAGAAGCAGAACCGGAAATGCCGCCAAAGAAGTAGGATGCCACGATGTTGACCATGGCCATGCCGCCGCGCATCCAGCCAACGCAGGCGTCGGCCAATGCGATCAGTTTTTCACTGATACCGCCGGAGCCCATGAGCACGCCCATGGTGATGAAGAAAGGCACAGCCATCAGGCTGAAAGAAGAAATGCCCTTGACCATCAGACGGCAGACATCGGTAAGCGCCTGGCCCTGCACCATCATGCACAGCACGCTGGACAGGCCCACTGCATAGGCAATGGGGAAGCGCAGGAAGATCATGACAAAGAAGCTAGCCAGGAGGACGATGATCGCCAGAGTTTGTACTGACATATTACTTCTCCTCCTTTACAAAAAAGCTCTTGATGTGGTTATAGATGGACTCGATCTCAAAGATGATCATGGCGCCACCAGCCAGCGGCACCGGGAAGTACATCCAGAAACGAGACAGCCAGGGCATCGAAACATAGAAGCCGCGGCCGCCCAGGGTGGAGGCGTACTTCCAGCCCACCACCAGCATGATGATACCCAGCACCATCACGGCCAAATCCGCCACCAGGTCCAGGGTCTTGACCACGACCTTGGGCAGGTAGACATCAAATGCGGTCATGCGGATGTGGGCACCCCGCCGGATAGCCAGAGCAGCGCTCAGCACGGCCATGTAGCTCATGCAGGTCAGCACCATTTCCTCCGACCAAGAGGGGTCCGGGATAAAGGGAATGTAACGGCCCAGAACCGATATCGTGGTAATGAGGATATCTGCGATCAGCAACAGCTTGCAGACCACCAAAACCACTTTATAGGTGATATCATAGGCCGGTTTGATCTTATCCAAAGTGGTAAAGATTTTCGGCATATCAATTCCTCCAAAATAAAAACCCGGCGGGCGGGCGGGAATGCCCCCGTCCATCACCCGCCGGGCTGACTGCTGGTAAGCACTGGCTCAGGGCATCCGGCTGGATGCCCCCGCACAGACACTCGGGATCTTTTCACCAACCTCCGCTGCAAAGACAGCGATGATCAGCAGGGTCGGGCTGCACCGCCCTGCCTCACAAAACAAACTTTGGTGTCAGGATCACTTCATGTCACGGATCTTCTGGTACAGATCCGCATAAGCCTTGGTGTTGTCCTCGATGACCTTAGCGCAGGCGTCTGCCCAGGGGGTCTTGTCGGTGACATCCACAACGTTGCAGCCGGAGGACTTCAGCTCCTCCAGGACCTTGTTCTCCTCGGTCTCGGACAGCTCAGCGTTGAATGCCTGGGTGTCCTTTGCAGCCTCCATGATGGCTGCCTGCTGGTTCTCGGTCAGCTTGCCCCAAGCATTGTCGGTGATGACAGCCTGGATAGCGCCCAGGGTGTGGCCGTCCAGGATCAGGTTGTTCGCAACCTCGGGGAAAGCGTTGGACTTGTAGTTGGCGATGGGCTGCTCAG
>ENA-ORUF01003541-ORUF01003541.1-human-gut-metagenome-genome-assembly--contig:-NODE-3541-length-11233-cov-6.662373_pt1 | contig 11233 bp, 9 predicted proteins | sample MGYA00242077_ERZ509203 | MGnify/ENA primary metagenome ERZ509203 (study PRJEB26280, sample SAMEA2338834) | human gut metagenome | biome: human gut; feature: human-associated habitat; material: faeces...
TCCCACGCGAAAGGGAACCCTGACGGTTCCCTTTCACACTATCCCTCCCTCCGAACGCTTTAGAAGGAGGGTTAATGGGCAGCCTGAGCAGCTCCCGCGGACGAATCCGCCGGGGCTGCTTTCTATCCTCTCCTACTGCGATGTATCTGCCTCTATGGAGCGTTCGAGGGCCGCAATCCGGTCATTCAATGCCTCTATGTCCGGCGCCTCCACCGGCGCGTTGCTCAGGCCGTAGACGGCCTTGAGGGAGAGGACGCGGTACACGCTCTCGTCCAGCCGCTCCTCCGGGATGCGGCCGCTGTCCACCGCCTCCACCAGGGCGGCGTGGGCCTCGGCCAGGTTGTCCGCGCCGTGGCACACCAGCAGCAGGTCACAGCCGGCCTCCACGGCCAGTACGGCGGCCTCCCCCATACCGTAGGTGTTGGAAATGGCCCCCATGGTCAGGTCGTCGGTGCATACCACGCCCTCATAGCCCATCTCCTCCCGGAGCAGCCCCGTCACCACCTCGGGAGACAGGGAGGCCGGGTTGTCCGGGTCGATCTGACTCAGGAGGATGTGGGCCACCATGATGGCAGGAATGGAGGTGTCCCCCCCATAGGTACCGTAGACGCAGGTAGTGTCGATGGCCTGTCGGAAGGGCCGCAGCTCCAGCTCCTCCAGTTCCTCCAGGCTCTTGTCCACAACAGGCAGGCCGTAGTGGGAGTCCACCGCCGTGTCCCCATGGCCAGGGAAGTGCTTGGCCACCGGGATGACGCCCCCAGACAGGATGCCCAGGGCGGTCTCATTGGCTGCTCCGGTGACGGTTGCGGCATCTGTCCCAAAGGCCCGGTCGCCGATCACCGTATTCTCCGGGTTGGACCAGATGTCCAGGCTGGGGGCGAAGTCCATGTTGAAGCCGAAGGCGGCGCACTCCTCTGCCAACAGCGCCCCATAGGCGGCTCCCACGCCCTCGGTGTCCAGAGTCTGCCCCACGCTCCAGGCGCTGGGGGTACGGCTCACCTCCGGCGGCATCCGGTCCACCCGCCCCCCTTCCTGATCCACGCAGAGGAACAGGGGGACATAGTCCCCGTTGAGCTCCTTCAGTCCGTTGGTGAGCGCCGCCAGCTGCTCCGCGCTCTCCACGTTGCGGCCAAAGAGAATCACGCCGCCCACCTGATAGCCCTGGATGGCCTGCACCGCGTCCTCCCCCGGCTCTGTGCCCTCGATCCCCGCCACCAAAAGCTGGGCCGCCTTCTGCTCCACCGTCATCCCCGCCAGGGCCTCCCCCACCCGATCGGGTGTGGGGGTGGGGGACGGCTCTGGCGTGGGGGTGGGCAAAATGGTGGGCGCGGGGGCGGTGGGCTGAGTCGGTTCTCCCCCCTGTTTTTGACATCCGGCAGGCAGAGCGAATACAATTAGTAATAAAACAGCCAATAGCATCCGTTTTGTCATCGTTTTTTCCTCCCTTTCCGCCCCTTGGGCACATGCATGGCCCGCCTGTTTTTCCCCCGGCGCGGGGGCATCTCCTCCCGGCGCTCCGCCGGACGGGTGGGACGCGGGGCAAGCTGGCCGCCAGGCAGTATAAAATCGATCTGCCCGGTGGCGGGATCGGCGGCGGCGCACACCACCTCCAGGGGCATACCGAAGGTGTAGGCCGCCCCGCCCCCCTCCTCCGTCAGCGTGAGGCGGGTCTCGTCGTAGTGGTAGCCCCGGTCGGGCAGGGCCTCCACCCCCAGCAGGCCCTCCACCCCGCCGGGCAGCAGGACAAACAGGCCGAAGCGGTTGACGCCGGATACGGTTCCGGCAAAGGTCTCCCCTACATGGCCCGCCATGAATTCGGCCATGTAGCGCTTCTCAATTTCCCGCTCGGCGCTCTGGGCGGCCAGCTCCCGCTGGGAGGACTGCACCGCCGCCTTCTGGACCGCGGCGGCCAGCCGCCGCTCCGTCCCGCCGGACAGCCTCCCGTCCAGCAGGGCGGTGAGGATGCGGTGGACCATCAGATCGGGGTAGCGGCGAATGGGGGAGGTGAAGTGGCAGTAGTATTTGGCCGCCAGGCCGAAGTGGCCCAGGTTCTCCCCGTCATAACGGGCCTTCATCAGGGAGCGGAGCACCATCATGGACACCGCCGCCTCCTCCGGCTTCCCCTTCGCCGTATCCAGCAGCTTCTGGAGGGAGGGGCCGTCGGCCTCCTTCAAATCGTAGCCCAGGGGGGCCAGCATGGCCCGCAGCGTCTCCGCCTTGTCCGTGGAGGGCTTCTCGTGAACCCGGTAGACGCAGGGCTTGTCCAGCCGGTTCAGATGCTCGGCCACGCACTCGTTGGCCGCCAGCATGAAGGACTCGATAAGCCCCTCGCTGATCCCCGGCGTGCGGAGCACCACGTCCACCGGCGTGCCGCTCTCGTCGCACACCACATAGCTCTCCCGGGTGTCCAGCTCCAGGGCGCCCCGCCGCCTGCGGCGGCCCTCCAGCACCCGGGACAGCGCGGCCATGTCCTCCAGCATGGGGAGTATCCGGGCGTACCGCTCCGCCAGGGCGGGGTCGCTGTGGGCCAGCAGCGCGTTGCAGTCCTCATAGGTCATCCGCTCCGTGGTGCGGATGACGCTCTTGGCGATGGTGTGATCCACCACCTCCCCCTCCGGCATCAGGGTCATGACGCAGGACAGGGCCAGCCGGTCCACCCGGGGGTTGAGGGAGCAGATGCCGTTGGACAGCTCCCGGGGCAGCATGGGCACCACCTGATCGGCAAAGTACACCGAGGTCCCCCGCTCCCAGGCCTCCAGATCCAGGGCGGAGCCGGGGCGCACGTAGTGGCTCACGTCGGCGATGTGCACCCCCAGCACCCAGCGGCCCAGGCCGTCCCGCTCCAGGCTCACCGCGTCGTCCAGATCCTTGGAGGAGGCCCCGTCAATGGTGATGATCACCCTGTCCCGCAGGTCCAGCCGCCCGGCGGCGGCGCTCTCCTCCACCGCCTGGGGGGCGGCCTTGGCCTCGAGCATCACGGCATCGGGGAATTCCCGGTCGATCTCGTACTGGTACAGGAGGGCGGCCACGGCGCTCTCCCGGTCCCCGGCTGGGCCGAACACCTCCCGCAGGGTACCCATGGGCGGGTGCTTGGCGCTTCCGAAGCTGGTCATGGCCACGGCGGCCCGATCCCCGGCCCGCACCCCCTTCCGCTTGGTGAGCACCTGGATGGGGCCGGGCAGCCGGTCACTGTCCGGCCGGAGCCACAGCCCCCGGTTGTGCCGGACCAGCACGCCGGTGACCGTCTTATTGGCCCGCTCCACCACGGCAGTAATCCGGGCGGTGCGCCGCCGGCCCTCCTCCCCTCCCTCGTCCTCCGGCCGGGCCAGCACCCGGTCGCCGTGCCACGCGCCGCCCTCCGCCCGGGGCGGAATGAACCAGTCATCCTCCCGCCCCCCGCCGTCCTCCGGTACCAGAAAGCCGAAGCCCCGGCTGGTGGCCTGATAGATTCCGGCGAGCCCGCCGGCCTGCTTGTCCTGTTTCATATCATCGTTCCCTTCCTTCCACACTCCGGCCCTCCGGCCGGGATGCTCCGGGTGCCGCCGCCCACAGGCGCGGCGTCTGCTGCTATTGTACCATAATTTTGTCTCATCCGGCATCGAAAGATACAAAAAACCGCCCTCCCGAACGGGAGGGCGGTTTTTTTGCTTCTTAGAGCAGGCACATGACAAAGGTAATTACCACAAAGCCGATGGCCACCCATTTGGTCAGCTTGGCCAGCTTGGCGTCCCAGGTCTTGGCCCGGTTCTTGGCCATAAAGGTATCCGCCACGCCGGCGATGGCGCCGGACAGGCCCGCGCTCTTTCCGGACTGGAGCAATACCACGGCGATCAGGAAAATCGCGGCCGCCACGTCCACAATGCTCAGAATCAACTGGGGGATATTCACGCTGCATCGTCCTTTCGGCCCCGGATGGGGCATCATTCGTCCATACGCTATGGTCTATGGGCGCAGTTATCCCGCGCCGCTTTCAAACGCGGATTCTATCGTAGCACATTTCCCCGCCGATTTCAAGCATTTTTTCGCATTTCTCAGCCGCCCCGCACGATCCGGCGGCTGCCCCAGCAGGTGGCCAGGAAATAGCCGCCGTAGATGACCAGCAGCAGAACCGCCGCCACGGCGCTGGAGGCCGCCGCGTCCACCTTCCCGACCTCGGCGATCACCGCGTTGGCCGCCGTCATGCCCACGGCGGCGTGGACCAGCGCCAGGGCCAGGGGCAGGAAAAAGGAGAGGAATACCTGGATATCCACCGACCGGGCCCGCATCCGCTCCGGCGCACCCAGCCGGGCCAGGAGCTGGTAGCGGGGGGCGTTGTCCGCCGCCTGGGTGAGCTGCTGAAGGGCCAGCACCGCCGCCGAGGCCAGCAGGAACACCACCCCCAGGTACAGGCCGATGAAGAGCACCAGCACCTTGGTGCCCATAACCTCCATCCAGGTCCCGATACGGGTGGTGCAGCCGTAGACGCCCAGGGTGTTCAGGGTAGACAGCGCCTCCTGAAACCGCGCCTCCGCCGCATATTTGTCCCCGGCATAGTCGGCCAGGAAATACCAGCCGTCGATGTGAGCTCCCTGGGCCGCATCATCCGGCCGAACGGCCAGGCCGTGGTGCGCCCGGAAGGCGTATGCCGCGTCCTGGCCCCAGCGGCCCGCGATGGCGTCGTGCATCGACTGGTCGATGGCCCGCCCTTCCCCGGTGAGATACACCGGGAAGGCGAGGGAGAAGGCGCACTCTGCCTCCGGATCGAAGCCTCCCTCCGCCAGCAGGGCGGGGAGGTCCACCTCTCCCTCCTGCTCCGGGTAGAAGATCAGCTCCACGTCCTGGGGGGCCTGCTCGGCCGTCATCTGCTCCACCGTGTTGTTGAGCCCTACCGAGCTGGCGGTGATGCCAATGGCCAGCAGGAGCATGAGGCAGATCACCGTCATGGAGCGGTAGGTGGTGTTGATGCGGGCGTTGAACTGCCGCAGGACAAACATATTGAGGTTCCTGTAGTAGAGCCGCTTGCTGCTCTGGCATACCCGCAGAAGGAACCCGGACAGGGAGCGAAAGAAGAGCAGGGTGCCCAGGCTGCCCAGGCCGATCATCACCCAAAACAGCGCGTCCACCCGCAGCAGGCCCCGGGTGAGGAGCATGGCGTAGGCGACGGCCAGCAGCCCCGCCCCCGCCAGAAAGAGAACCACCGACACCCCCAGGCTCTGGGCCTTGAGCTCCTGGTTCACCCGCCGGGCCTGCATCAGGTCCAGGAGCCTGCACCGGGAGACGGCAAAGGCGTGGCAGAGCATTACCAGCAGGAAGATAAGGGAGAAGGCCAGGGCCGTTTTCCCCATGGCCGCCAGGGAGACGGAGAAAGTGAACTCCGTCATGGGCACGGCGAAGAGCCCAGCGGTGAAGGCGGACAGGCCCCAGGCCGCCAGCACCCCCAGCCCCAGTCCTGCCAGCAGGGCCAGCACCCCCATGCACAGGGTTTCCAGCAGGAGCAGGCGGGCCACCTGCCCCCGCTCCATGCCCAGCAGCAGGTAGGTGCCCAGCTCTCCCTTCCGGCGGCGAATCAGGAAGCCGGAGGCATAGAGGATCAGAAAGGCCAGCACCACCCACACAAAGACGGAGAGCATGCCGATGAGCTCCCGGATGGCCTGGGCCGTGGGAGCCTGGGGACCGCTGCCCAGGTATTGGAACACCGCCTGGGTTTCCAGGGAGTTGAACACATAGAACAGGCACACACCGAAGGCGATGGTGAGAAACCACACTCCGTAGTCCTTCATGCTGCGCCCCACATTTTTGAAGGCCAGCTTAGAGAACATCGCTCTGATCACCTCCCAGGCGGGTCACCACGCCGATGATCTGCTGGAAAAACGCCCGGCGGCTCTGCCCGCCCCGCTCAAGCTGGGTGAGCACCGCACCGTCCTGCAAAAAGAGAATGCGGCGGCAGTAGCTTGCGGTGAAGGCGTCGTGGGTCACCATTAGGATGGTGGCCCGGCCTTCCCGGTTGAGGGCCTCAAACCGGTCCAGCAGCAGCTTGGCGGAGCGGGAGTCCAGGGCGCCGGTGGGCTCGTCGGCCAGCACCAGGGCGGGGTCTGTGATGATGGCCCGGGCCGCCGCCGTCCGCTGGCGCTGTCCGCCGGACATCTGGTAGGGGTATTTGTTCAGGCAGTCGGTGATGCCGAGCAGCTCCGCCGTCTCCTTGACCCGCCCCTCGATCTCCCCCGCCGGAGTCCCCCGGATGGTAAGGGCCAGAGCAATGTTCTCGAAGGCGGTGAGGGTGTCCAGCAGGTTGCAGTCCTGAAACACGAAGCCCAGCCGCTCCCGCCGGAACCGGGAGAGGGAGCGGCCCTTCAGCGCCGTCACATCCTGCCCCTCCACCCGGATATGCCCCGCTGTGGGGGTATCAATTGTGGCGATGCAGTTGAGCAGGGTGCTCTTTCCGCTTCCCGAGGCGCCCATGATCCCCACAAACTCCCCCCGCTCCACGGAAAAGCTTACGTCGTCCACCGCGTGGGTGACGCTTCCCCGTCCGCCGTAGTCCCGGCGCAGATGCTCCACACTCAGAATTGGCTCCATGTTCAGACCTCCTTTGATTCTGAGAAAAGCTTATCAAAGGGATCTTAAAAAAAACTAAATCCCGCCTTACACTTTTGTGAAGCGACTCTGACGGTTTTCTTTCCAAAATTTTGTTCAGTGGCCCTTGATTTATTTTTTCCCGCCTCTATAATAGGAAGAGGATCATTTTAAACTGATAGGAGGACTCTTTCATGCTTATTGTCGACACCAAGAACGCCCCCGGCGCCATCGGCCCCTACTCCCAGGCCTACGAGACCAACGGCCTTGTCATCACCTCCGGCCAGCTTCCGGTAAATCCTGCCGACGGCACCATGCCCGAGGGCATCGCCGCCCAGGCCGAGTGGAGCTGTAGGAACGTGGGCGCCATTCTGGAGGCCGCCGGCTCCGGCTTCGACAAGGTGGTCAAGACCACCTGCTTCCTGGCCGATATCGCCGACTTCGCCGCCTTCAACGAGGTGTACGCCAAGTACTTCACCTCCAAGCCCGCCCGCTCCTGCGTGGCGGTGAAGGATCTGCCCAAGGGCGCCCTGTGCGAGATTGAGGCCATTGCTGTCAAGTAAGCCCCGCCCTGCATCAAAGACGGATTTCCCATTCGCTTTTGCGCCTGGGAAATCCGTTCTTTTTTTACCTGTCCGCAGCGGCTGCTTTAAGCATCTTTCACAAAAAACAGTCTGGTTTTTTTCCATTCCGCCAAAGAAATTCCACTTGCATCCAGCCAGCAAATGGGATATAGTTTGACTGTACTAAAAATGCATTTGTACTTCAAAAAATTTTTGTGAGGCGATTGGTATGAGTCACCCCGACACCACCAGCAAGGATGCCGTTTTCCAATGGCGCGGCATCCCGCAGCCCGGACAGCTTCTCCCGTTGGGACTCCAACACGTGGTCGCCGCCGTAGTCGGCGTCATTACCCCGGCCATCCTGATTGCGGACACCTGCGGCCTGAGCAGCGCGGACAAGCCCCTGATGATCCAGGTCTCCCTGATCCTGACCGCCCTGGCCACCCTGCTCCAGCTCTTTCCCATCTTCCACCGCATCGGCTCCGGCCTGCCCGTCATCATGGGCATCAGCTTCGCCTACATCCCCACGCTCCAGGCCATTGGCGGCGAATTCGGCCTGCCCACCATACTGGGCGCGGAGATCGTGGGAGGCATCGTTGCCATCGTCTTCGGGGTACTGGTTAAGTGGATCCGCCCCCTGTTCCCTCCCCTGGTCACCGGCACGGTGATCTTCACCATCGGCCTGTCCCTCTATCCCACCGCTGTAAAGTACATGGCCGGCGGTGCAGGCTCAGAGTGGTTCGGCAGCGCCAAGAGCTGGGCGGTGGCCCTTATCACCCTGGCTGTGGTGGTCTTCCTCAACCACTTCACCAAGGGCATCACCAAGCTGGCCTCCATCCTCATTGGCATACTGGCAGGCTATGTCATTGCCTATTTCCTGGGCATCGTGGATCTGTCCGGGGTGGGCAGCGCGGCCTGGGTCGCCCTGCCCAGGCCCATGCCCTTTGACATCCAGTTCGTCCCTGCCGCCTGTGTGTCCCTGGGCATCGTCTACGTGGTCAATGCGGTACAGACCATCGGCGACCTCTCCTCCACCACCATGGGCGGCATGGACCGCATGCCCACCGACAAGGAGCTCTCCGGCGGCATCGTGGGCCAGGGCGTCATGAGCATTCTGGGCGCCTTCTTCGGCGGCCTGCCCGCCGCCACCTACAGCCAGAACGTGGGCATCGTCACCGTCAACCGGGTCATCAACCGGGCGGTCTTCGCCCTGGCGGCCCTCATTCTGCTGGTGGCCGGGCTGGTACCCAAGTTCGCCTCCCTGCTGACCACCATCCCCCAGTGCGTCATTGGCGGCGCCACCATCTCGGTGTTCGCCACCATCACCATGACCGGCATCCGTATGATCACCGAGGGGGGCTTCACCCCCCGCAAGAGCTCCGTGGTGGGCCTGTCGGTGGCCCTGGGCGTGGGGATCACCCAGGTGTCCGGCTGCCTGGCCGGCGAGGGCTTCCCCGCCTGGGTCAACACCGTGTTCGGCTCCTCCTCCGTGGTGGTGGCCGCCCTCATGGCCATCCTGCTCAACCTGATCCTGCCCAAGGAGCCCTCCGCGAATGGCTGATTGACAAACGCGCCCGGCTTCCAGAGGAAGCCGGGCACGGAATTTATTCCTTCGACTCGTCGATGTAGCTGTAGAGGGTGTACTTGGAGATGCCGAAGTACTTGCACACCTTGTCGCCGCTCTTGGTGATGAGAAAGGCCCCTGTTTCGTTGAGAAACTGGATCGCCTTCACCTTGTCCTCCTTGTGCATCAGCGCCACCGGCTTGCCCACCAGCTTGACGCTCTGCTCGATGAGCTCGTCCAGCAGGTCGGACACGTTGCGGGAGATGGCCTCCGGCTCCCGTGACTCCTTCTCCGTAGCGGTAAACTGGCGGAGCATGTTCTCCATGGCCAGCATGAGGGTGATGTCGTAGTTGATGCCGAAGATGCCGATGGGGGTCCCGTCGTCGTTGCGGATGTAGATGGTGGTGGACTTGAGAATCTTTCCGTCCTTCGTCTTGGTCAGATAACACAGGTGGTCCTGGAGCTTCTCCCGGTCGCCCCGCAGGGCCTCCAGCACCACGTGGGAGGGACCATCCCCCACCTTGCGGCCCGTGACCTGGCCGTTCTCAATGGCCACGATGGAGCTCTCCGGGTCGTTGGAATCCAGGTCGTGCACCACCACCTCGCAGTTGGGGCCGAACTGGCTGGCAATCCCTTTGGCAAGCTGAAATAAAAATTGCAGCGTGGACGCTTCTGGCATACTGTTTTCTCTCCTTTGCCGGCGCTTTTGTTGTTATTATACCACTTCCAGGTATTTTTTCAACAAAAATTATAAAGCCTAAAAATTTTTTAGTTTTTCCAACAAACCCTCTTGCATCTTGGGCGCTTTTGTGCTAAAATTCAAATGTAAGGCCAATTAAACTGTATATACTATACAAACAATTTGAAGATTGGTTGTGGCTGCAACGGAGTGCTCTCGCGCACGGGCTGAATGGACATGGGATTCGGTTTCGGTGCTGGCGCACCGCCGTCACAGAGTCGAGTGTCCATTCATAGGGAATGGGCACTTTTTTGTTGGTTGAAATCCAAAGGAGGAATGACGCATGCTGCTGGTTGGAAACGGAAGACTGATTACCCGGGACGAGGCCTTCCCCTATGCGGAGGACGGCGCGGTGGCGCTGGACGGCGAAGTCATCAAGGAGGTGGGGGCCCTGTCTGAGCTGAGGGCCAAATACCCCAACGCCGAGTTTGTGGACGCCCGGGGGGGTGTCATCATGCCCGGCCTCATCAACGTCCACACCCACATCTACTCGGGCCTGGCCCGGGGCCTGGCCATCGGCGGGTTCAACCCCACCAACTTTCTGGAGGTGCTGGACGGCCAATGGTGGTACATCGACCGGCATCTGACCCTGGACGGCACCCGGGCCTGCGCCTACGCCACGGTGCTGGACTGCATCCGGGACGGCGTGACCACCATCTTCGACCACCACGCTTCTTTCTGCGAAATCCCCGGCTCCCTCTTCGCCATCAAGGATGTTTGTCAGGAGCTGGGCATCCGGGCCAACCTCTGCTATGAGGTCAGCGAGCGGGACGGCGCGGAGAAGTGCGGCCAGGCCATCCGCGAGAACGCCGACTTCGCCCGGTGGGCGAAGGAGCAGGACGACGACATGATCAAGGCCATGTTCGGCGGCCACGCCCTGTTCACCATCTCCGACAAGACCTTCGAGCAGATGGTCAAGGCCAACGACGGCATGACCGGCTTCCACATCCACGTGGCCGAGGGCATGAACGACGTGTACGACTCCCTCCGGAACTACGGCTGCCGCCCGGTGAACCGCCTGCTCTACAACGGCGTGCTGGGGGAAAAGACCATGCTGGGCCACTGCATCCACATCTCCCCCGCCGAGATGGACATTCTCAGGGAGACGGGCACCATGGTGTGCCACAACCCGGAGTCCAACATGGGCAACGCGGTGGGCTGTTCGCCGGTGCTCCAGCTGTTCCAGAAGGGCATCCTCATCGGCCTGGGCACCGACGCCTACACCCACGACATGCTGGAGAGCCTGAAGGTGCTCCTGCCCATGCAGCGGCACAACGCCTGCCTGCCCAACGTGGGCTGGCGGGAGGCCACCGGGATGCTCTTTGAAAACAACGCCAAAATCTGCGCCCGGTACTTCAAAAAGCCCCTGGGCGTGCTCAAGCCCGGCGCGGCCGCCGACGTGATCATCATGGATTACAAGCCCTTCACCCCCTTCTCCCACGAGAACGTGGACGGGCACATGCTCTTCGGCATGGAAGGCAAGAACTGCCGCACCACCATCATCAACGGCAAGGTGCTCTATAAGGATCGGGAGTTCGTGGGGATTGACGAGGACAAAATCAATGCTTTTTGCATGGAGCAGTCCAAGAAGCTGTGGGGCGAACTCAACCACAGAACTTATTAACAGTCCCGCATTGATTTTGTCCTCACCAAGCGTTTTGCCACCGGCAAAACCTTGATGTCCGGGGCGATTCACTCGCCCCGGGCAGATCAAATCGCTCGGGGCCCCCGCACGGCCCCGCCGGGCGGGGCAAAATCAATGCCTTCTGCATGGAGCAGTCCAAGAAGCTGTGGGGCGAACTCAACCACCGCACC
>ENA-ORUF01003547-ORUF01003547.1-human-gut-metagenome-genome-assembly--contig:-NODE-3547-length-11202-cov-5.459316_pt1 | contig 11202 bp, 9 predicted proteins | sample MGYA00242077_ERZ509203 | MGnify/ENA primary metagenome ERZ509203 (study PRJEB26280, sample SAMEA2338834) | human gut metagenome | biome: human gut; feature: human-associated habitat; material: faeces...
GAAGCATTCGGCATCTTAGGGATGCTGTTCAGCGTTCCCGTCTGCGCCGTGCTGTACAGTCTTTATCTGGAGTTCATGAAGAAAGCAAGCACCCGGTAAGTCGTAGCCTATTTAACATACAAGACGATAACTTGCTTCGTGGATGCCTGCCTTAAAAGATACTGCACATATTGTATCGCGGCTTTTGCAAAAACATTAGATTTTACTGTGTCCCAATCTGCCAGTTTTACGATCTCGGCTGTGCCGTTCTCAAAGTCAAACCGCAGCTCGCCCCACTCGCCGTCGTTGTCCACCAGATATTGATAGACAGCAGCGGTAATCGTTTCACCCGTTTTCCGGCACTCCGTCTGCCGCAGAGAAATTGTGTGTGCGGGATTGATCTTCGTTGCTTTTGCCGTGCTCGTCGGAAGGGCTGGTTTTTCCGAAATCCCCATCTCAAACGGCACGACCACGGATTTCAGCAATCTCGCCTCCGGCAATCTCTGAACAAACCGGATCGCCGTCTTTGCAAAGATATTGCTTTTCACCGTGTCCCAATCCGCCAGCCTGACGATCTCCGCCGTGCCGTTTTCAAAATCAAACCGAAGCTCGCCCCATTCGCCGTCGTTGTCCGCCTGATACAGGTAGACAGCGGCGGCTATTTTTTTATTCTTCTTGCGGCGCTCGGTCTGTTTCAGCGTCACGGTATTCTGACCACAAAAGAGAAGCCTGCTGATCGTGTGGACGATCCTGACATTGCCGAGAAGATGAAGCGAGAGGTCGAGGGCATTTTTCTCTGGGCGTTTGAGGGCTTGCAGCGGCTTGCGGCAAACAGCTTCCGATTCACGGAAAGCCCCCGGACGCTGAACAATCGGGAGTACGTCAAGCGTGACGCCAACAACGCCATCGACTTTATGGAATCCACCGGCTATATCCGGTTGAAAGCGGATATGTCTGTCACCTCCAAGGAGCTGTATGCCATTTACGGAATCTGGTGTGATGAGAATGGGCTGACGCCCATCCGGCAGCGCTCGTTCAGCGATTTTCTGATGCGGAATCTGAAAACGTACAATCTGGAGCATACGAATACCGTCACGAACGCCACCGGGCGCAGAGTGTGGGGGTATCTGGGCATTGAGCCGCTGATCAGTCCCCGTATATCTGAGAATTGGGGCAAATCGCTATGTACGTATGTACCGGAAAGCTGACGCGCACCCAATCGTGAACAAGTCTGCCCATGCCGCGAAATGCTGCCTGCCCTGCACCATCGGTACGTATGTACACAGCAAAATGCCCTAATTCTGCTATGTACAGAGTACCGGTGAGATGCCAAAAAAGGCACTTTGAAATCAATCCTTGTGAAATTCATGAAAATTTTCACTGTAAGTCGAACGCAATGCACCGCCCAGTGATTTACCGAGAGGTGAAGCCTCTGCACCGGGATGTAGCCTATCCCACCGTTCCGCATGACCTCACGCAGAACAGTGAAGCCGGTAGGGTGCTGTTACGAACAGAGCATCACGGGCGGAAATCTGAGCGGATTTGCGGCACGGTAGATTTTTCACTTGCAAATGCACCGGGATCACCGATAAGAAAACCAATTACACGAAAAATGGAGGTAAAAAGTTGATGAAATCCAATCTGAGAAATGAGATCAAGTCGTACATCGTTCGTCAGGGAATGACCATGCAGGAGGTCGTTGATCTGTTGCGGGACGAACACGGCTGGTCTGACAGCGTTTCCAACCTGTCCAATAAGCTCCAACGGGAATCCCTGCGCTATGTCGAGGCCGTCCAGCTTGCCGACGCGCTGGGTTACGAGATCGTCTGGCAGAAACGAAGATAAGGAGGATTTTTCACATGGCAGATGCAGAAAAGAAGCTGTTGCAGGCGCAGCACCGGTTGGAGGAAGCGCAGGCACGGGATCGTGTCAAGGAGCGCAAAGCCAGAACGCGCAGGCTCATTCAGGAGGGCGCGATTCTGGAAAAGGTGCTGCCAGAGGTGCGCACGATGGAACCGTCTGTGCTGGAGGGGTATTTTTCACGGAAGCTGGGAAAACAAATCTAAATTTCAGATGGGAGGTCTCCGGGAAACCGGGGGCCGCCCTCTTTTTCCCCCGAAGGGCGCACTTACTCACCACCTGTAAAACAGGCGGTGGTATGCCTGCGGCATCGTGCGCTCTCCGAGGGGGATTTCGCTTTCTGCGGAAAGCGACAGACAATGCTACAGCATTTGCGGATGCTGCTGTCATCGTCTGCGCGATTGGGCAAATACCGTCGCTTCAACCGACGCTATTTTCCAACCGCCTGCGCAAACCTGCCACCGGCAGCTTTGCCGCAGAGATGGACAGGCGTTCAGCCCGTCCATTTTCTCTTTTGCGAAAGAGAAACAGAAAAAAGAAAACGAGGTGAACGAACGATGGCAATTTATCATCTGGAAGCAAAGGTGGTCAGTCGGGGCGCGGGACGCTCCGCCGTGGCCGCCTCTGCTTACCTAAGCTGTTCCCGTCTCTACAACGATTACGACGGGATACAGCATGACTACACGAAAAAGCAGGGGCTTGTTTGGCAGGAAGTGTTTCTGCCGGAATATGCCCCGCAGGAATGGCAAGATCGTGAAAAGCTCTGGAACGCCGTGGAGGAAGTGGAGACAGCCAAAGACAGCCGTTTGGCACGGGAATTTGTCGTTGCCTTGCCCATAGAGCTGAACCGTGAGGAGCAGATTGAGTTGCTGCAAGAATTTATCCGGGAGCAGTTTGTGGCCGATGGAATGTGCGCCGACGCAGCCATCCACGACACCGACGGTCGCAACCCTCATGCCCACATTCTCTTGACGGTGCGCCCGTTGGATGAGCAGGGACACTGGCAGTACAAGACCGAGAAGGAATATCTCTGCATGAGAAACGGTGAGGAACGAGGTTTTACTGCCGCTGAGTTTAAGGCGGCACAGAACGAGCGATGGGAGAAACAATATCCCTACAAGGTCGGCAAAAAGAAGGTATATATGGTTCCTTCCGAGGCCGATGCGCAGGGGCTTGCCCGTGCAGATAAGCACCCCAAAAGCACCCGCTACGGCAGAAAGAATCCTATCTCCGAGCGCTGGAACAGTGAGGAGCAGCTTGCGGCATGGCGGGCGGTATGGGCAGATGTGTCCAACCGCTGTCTGGAACGCGCCGGGCACGAGGAACGCATTGACCACCGCAGCCATGCAGACCGAGGTTTGACCGAGCAGCCTACCATTCACGAGGGAGTGGTTGCCCGTGCATTGGAGAAGAAGGGTATCATCTCTGACCGCTGTGAAATCAACCGCCAGATCAAGGCTGACAATGCGTTGCTCCGGGAATTGAAAGCGACGGTCAAAAAGCTGATGCAGACAGTGAAGAACAGCGTTCCTGCCATAGCGGAGGCAATGGAAAAGTTGCGAGGCAGTATGTTGATTTTCAGTTATCAGCTTCGTCATATCGGCATTGGCAAGCACAACATCGGTAGGCGTGTCAAGGCAATCAAGCCAGAGTTAGAGCGATATACGGGCTTGGTGCAGCAGATCAAGGCGAAAAGCAAGGAATGTAAAAATCTGCTTGCGGAGAAAAAAGAAACGCCGTTTTATCAGATACCCAAGCTGCATGACCTTTCCCGCCGTATCGCAGAGCTGACTGAAGAATTGGAGGAACTGAAAACCGAGAAAGAAATGCTGCTCCGTTCTCTGGACTGCGCCGATGATACCGGTATTTCTTCTGTAAAGAAGGATATTGCCGCAATGGAAAGTGCACTGAAAAAACTGGAAGCGCAGGAGGCAAAGTATTCTGCTGAACTGGATGCCGCACTGAAGGAATACAGCGGATTGAAGGAACAGGCTTCAGAATTTGACGCCGGTGAGCTGATGGAGGCACGGCTTTCCATCCGTGGGGAAAAAGAACGCTCTGCGGTTACTCGTGTGCAGGACGCCTACGGCGAGAAATACGATTCGCTGATGATGTTTGACAGCAAGCGAGATGTTGCAAATCTGCTCCATGAGGAAGCGGAAGCACACTCCGTCCGGGAGCGCCTGCGACAGAAACAACAGACAAAGACGCAACGGCAAAGGAAACCCAAACACTACGAACAGGAACGGTGAATCCCGTTCCTGTTCAGTATTGTAAGCTGGCATTAAAAGTATTGACTTTTTCAAAGAGATGTAGTATCATGCTTTGTAGTTAGCAATAGCTAACCACACCGCCTTATAGCGGATTTTATTTTCACAATTAGTTAGATAACTCTAACTACGTTAAAACAAATTGAGGAGGAAACAAGTTTGAGTACCAAAACTAACAAGCTGAAAACCAAAGACCTAATCGTTGCAGGAGCCTTTGCCGCCCTTTATGTGGTGGTGCTGTTTGCGGTGGTGACTGTTATGGGGTTTGTCCCCATTCTTTATCTTATTGCTCCGTTTGTAAACTCGGTCATTTTAGGATGCATTTACATGATGTATGTTACAAAAGTGCCCAAAACCGGAGCAATTTTAATTCTTTCGGTCGCTGTAGGTCTTCTCACCTCCACAGGCGGCGTATGGGTATCTCTGATTTGGTGCCTCACCCTTGGAATTGTGGCAGAGTTAATTGCCCGTGCAGGAAATCATAAGTCCAAAAAATCCTACATACTCAGCTATGTTGTTTTTGCCTGCTCCAGCATGGCACCTTTCTGGATGCTGGCTTACGCCAAACCGGCTTTTCTTCAGTCCTGCGAAGCTTATTATGGGGCTGACTATGCCGCAACGCTGGATAAGTTCACACCGAGCTGGATCATTCTGGTTCTGATTGGAATTGCCATGTTGGGTGGCTTGATTGGCGGACTGATCGGTTCCAAGCTTTTGAAAAAGCATTTCCAAAAAGCGGGGGTAGTCTAATGCAGCTGACCGAAGTTGCGCAGCAGCCCATTCTTCGAATTGACGCCCGCACAAAATTTGCGTTGCTCTTCGGGGTGGGAATATCATCACTGATGTTCCCACCCTTTTGGCTGGAAGCAACCACCTTTGCGCTGATGGCGTTGCTTTTGGCGCTAAACAGACGGATACAAACCTCAGCAAAATTTACTGCCGTATTCCTTATTATGCTCCTGTTGGACTGGACACTATCGTTAAAGGTCAGTGGTGGCTTTGCAGCGCTGTTTTTTACCCTTGTCAGGTTTGGGCGGCTCATGCTTCCGATTTTTATGGCCGGTATTCTACTGATGAAAACCACTTCTGTCAGCGAGTTTATGCTTTCCTTTGAGCGGATGCATCTTCCCAGCAAACTGATTATACCATTATCGGTTATGTTTCGTTTCATCCCAACAATTTCCGAGGAGTGGCACAGTATCCGGGATGCCATGCGTTTCCGGGGGATTGGCATTTCTGTGCGTTCTGTGCTGACAAAGCCAATGATGACACTGGAATATACGATGGTGCCGCTGCTGATGTCAACCGCTACGATTGCTGACGAGCTGGCGGCGGCTTCCCTCTCCCGCGGGTTAGACGCTGATACCAAACGTACCAGTATTGAAGATGTAAGGTTGCGGCTACAGGATTACCTGTTGATCCTGTTTTCCATTGTAATCGCTGTCACAGGAGGAATGGTATGATTGAATTAAAACAAGTTACCTTCCAGTATGAAAACGCCCCCGAAAGCGTATACAGCGTCCACAATGTTGATTTAACCATACAAAACGGAGAATGTGTTGTCCTTTGCGGGCGAAGCGGCTGCGGAAAGACAACGATTACCCGTTTGATTAACGGCCTTATTCCACATTACTATGAAGGGAATTTGTCGGGGCACATCTCCGTTGATGGAACAGAAATCAAAAACCAGCAGCTTTCTAAAATCTCACAGCATGTCGGTTCTGTATTCCAAAATCCCCGCAGCCAGTTTTTTAATGTGGATACGACATCGGAACTAGCGTTCGGATGTGAAAATCAGGGACTGCCCAAGGAAGATGTTCTGAGACGAATTGCGGAGGCGGCAAACCGGTTTTCTCTGAATGGTTTGTTGAACAGAAGTATTTTTGAGCTTTCCGGCGGTGAGAAACAACGGATTGCATGCGCCAGCGTTTATGCAGTTCATCCGGATATTTTTGTTTTGGATGAGCCGTCTTCCAATTTGGACCCTGCTTCTATTCTGCAACTAAAGGATGTTTTGCTGAAGCTGAAAGCGGAAGGAAAAACACTGGTAATTTCCGAACACCGCCTGTATTACCTTCTGGATATTGCCGATCGCTTTGTCTGGCTCGATCAGGGAGAAGTTCGCTCCGTATATACCAGAGAAGAGTTCCTTACATTCAGACCAGCACAGATTTCGGCGATGGGGCTGCGGGCACTGGATTTAAATCAACTGAAAACTGAAATAGAAGATTTGAAACATTCAGAGCATGAATTTGCGTTTCAAAATCTGGAGTGTAAAGTATCCGGTCACAGCGTACTGCATATCGAATCCCTGCAAATCCCTGCTGGAGAGATTGTTGCGGTGATCGGTCACAATGGCGCTGGAAAATCAACGTTTGCCGGGTGCCTTTGTGGAATCCGGAAACATACTGGCAAGGTTTTTTATAACAGGACAGAATGGAATGCAAAAAAGCGTCTGAAAGAAAGCTATATGGTCATGCAGGATGTAAACCACCAGCTGTTTACCGAAAGTGTGCGGGATGAAGTGACTCTGAATATTCCAGAAGGACAATCGGAACAGGCAGAAAACGTCCTGCAACAGATGGGGATTGCCGAACTTGCGGAATGCCATCCTCTGGCGTTGTCCGGCGGGCAGAAGCAGCGGGTCGCCATTGCAAGTGCTTTGTGTGCAGGGAAGAAAATCCTGATCTACGATGAACCTACCAGCGGGCTGGATTATGAAAGTATGCGCTGCGCCTGTGCCTTGATTCGGGAGGTTTCCCGGCAGGCGGAATTGTCCCTTGTAATTACCCATGATCTGGAATTCATTATGGCCTGCTGTACTTGCGTGCTGCATATTGACCATGGAACAGTCAAAGCATTTTATCCCCTTGACAACAGAGGAAAAGCAAGGGTAAAAAAAGAGTTTTTATTACAGTAAGAAAGCGAGGAGGTATTATGAGCAAGCAGAAGCCCAAAACGGGGATGGCAAGGATGATGCAGCTGGCAATGACCAAAAAGCTTTTGGTGATTGCCTCTGTGATTTTGTCCTCGCTGGCGGCGGTAGCCAGCTTTATCCCCTATATTGCCATTTATTTTATTATCCGGCAGATCTTAGCCGTATATCCGGACCTGAGCGCATTGGGGCAAACCAGCCTGTTTTCCTACGGCTGGATGGCGCTTGGCGGCGTTGCGGCGAATATCGTCCTGTATTTTGCCGCTCTTATGTGTTCCCATCTGGCGGCCTTCGGCACGCTGTATGAGTTAAAGGTGAATTTTCTTTCTCATTTGGCAAAGGTGCCTCTTGGATTTCATGTGATGATCGGAAGCGGCAAACTGCGGAAAATTACGGATGAGAACATTGAAAATGTTGAGAAATTTATCGCTCACCAGCTTCCGGATATTGTAGCCGCATTTGTTTCTCCTGTTGTGATGGCCGTGATTCTGTTGAGCGTGGACTGGCGGCTCGGTCTAGCCTCTATTGTTGGAGTGATTATAGCTTTTATCATTCAGAGTATCGCCTATGGCCGGGAAGGTGCCCAAAAAATGATGGATGAGTACCAGCACTCATTAGAAAACATGAACAACGCCGCAGTAGAATACATCCGTGGAATTTCAGTCGTCAAAGTATTCAAGCAGACCGTTTATTCCTTTCACCGGCTGCACGAAACCATCAAGGAATATACTTCCATAGTGATTCCCTACACGCTGAGCTGGGAAAACATGATGTCTTCTTTTATGACGATTATCAACCATATTTACCTTTTCCTTTTGCCAGTAGGGATTCTGATCGGCATGAATACCGGGAATTTTCAGGATTTTGTTTCACGCTTTATTTTTTACCTGGTATTCGTACCGTCCATTGCAGGCATTCTTTCCAAAATCATGTATGTCAACTCCGACGCCATGCGAATTGCTAATGGTGTAGAGGCAATGGATCAGATTCTGGCTGAGCCGGAATTGAAACAGCCGTCGATTCCTAAAACAACGGGCAAATATGATGTCAAATTTGAGAATGTGTCCTTCTCCTATGAGAAAGACAAAGAAAAACAGGCGATTTCCAATGTGAGTTTCCATGCGCGGCAAGGCGAGGTAACTGCGATTGTAGGACCTTCCGGTGGTGGAAAAAGTACGATTGCCCATCTCATCCCACGGTTTTTCGACGTGGATCAGGGTATTGTTTCCATTGGAGCGGTGGATATCCGGCAAATGGAAAGCCGCTATCTGATGGAACAGGTCAGCTTCGTGTTTCAGGACGTCTATCTGTTTAAACAGAGTATCCGTGATAATATCCGGCTTGGAAACCAGAATGCCAGCGATGAACAGATTCAGGCTGCAGCGAAAGCCGCCCAATGCCATGACTTTATCATGGCGCTGCCGAATGGTTATGATACGATTATCGGAGAACAGGGTATTCATTTAAGCGGCGGCGAGCAGCAGCGGATTGCTATCGCCCGTGCCATTGTGAAGGATGCCCCTATGGTAGTGCTGGACGAGGCAACCGCCTTCGCTGATCCTGAAAACGAGCATTTGATTCAAAAGGCGTTTGAAAAACTGATGCACGGGAAAACGGTGATTATCATCGCGCACCGGCTTTCCACAGTTCGTAACGCCGATCATATCATTGTGATGGATAACGGGCGTGTAGCAGAGGAAGGCAGCCATGATGCCCTCCTGCAAAAAGGCGGACGGTATGCGTCCATGTGGAAGACCTACAACGAAACAGCCAGTTGGACCATGGAAAAGGAGGTGCCGGTTAATGAATAAGAAAAAATCAACCTTTCAGGATGCACTGATGCTGACGGACAAAGGCTACCGAGATTTAAAGAAAGCGATTGCCGCCTGCACGCTGACGAATTTTTCCATGTTTATTCCGGCTATGGTGATGCTTCAGGTTGTTATGGAGCTTCTAAAGCCGTTTACCGGCGGAAGTATCTCATGGGCAAATATGTGGATTTATTTCGGACTCGGCATCATCGGCGCAGTAATCGTATTCCTCTGCAACAAAAACGACTATAAAAAGACCTATGTAGCCTCTTACATGGAAAGCGAAAATACAAGGATCGCTTTGGCCGAGCACATCCGCAAGCTGCCTATGAGCGTGTTTAATTCCAAAAACCTTTCGGAGCTTACGACAAATCTCATGGGCGATGTAGCTACTTCCGAACATGTACTGAGTCATGTGTATCCGCAGATTATCTCCAATGTGATTACGATTACGGTTGTCTGCATCATGTTTGCCTTCTACGACTGGCGTATGGCGCTCGCTATTTTTATTTCCGTGCCGGTTGCTTTCCTCATTATTTTTGCGAGCAGACGGATTCAGGAGCGGCTTGGGAAAAAGCATGCGCAGGCGAAACTGGAAGCCTCCGAACAGGTTCAGGAATACATAGAAGGAATTAAAGTGATTAAAGCCTGCAATCTGGACAGCCAGCAGTTTAAGGCGCTGGAAAAAGCGCTACGTACCATGAAAAACCTTGCGATTAAATTTGAATTTGGTTCCGGCGTTTTTGTGACAGGCGCGCAGATGCTCGTCCAATCCGGCATCGGGCTTACTGTGTTTGCGGGAACATCCCTACTCCTGAGCGGTAAAATCGAACTTGTCCCAATGCTGCTTTGTCTGTTGATCGTCACCCGAATTTATGGGCCGATTATCACGGAGCTCACCCTGCTTCCAGAACTGTTCTATCATCAGATTGCCATTCGCAGGATGAGAAGCCTGATGAATATTCAGCCGATGGAAGGCGATACTGAAAAACCGGTAAAGGAATATGATATCCAACTAAAAAATATCAGCTTCCGCTATAACCCGCAGGGCGAGGAAACCATAAAAAATGTGAATGCTACAATCCCAGCAGGCGCAATCACAGCTCTGGTTGGCCCCAGCGGAAGCGGCAAGAGTACGCTTTCCCGTCTGATTGCACGTTTCTGGGATGTTAATAAAGGACAGGTGGAAATCGGCGGCATTGACGTGAAAGAGCTTGATCCGGAACATCTGATGGAATACATGTCCTTTGTATTTCAGGATGTGGTACTTTTCAACGACACCGTTTACAACAACATAAAAATAGGAAATATGAATGCAACTGAAGAACAGGTGCTTGCAGCGGCAAAAGCTGCGCGCTGTGATGAGTTTATTGAAAAAATGCCAGATGGTTATCAGACTGTTCTGGGAGAAAACGGGAGTACCCTATCCGGCGGGGAACGGCAGCGCCTGTCCATTGCACGAGCTTTGCTAAAGGATGCGCCGATTGTTCTTTTGGATGAGGCAACAGCCAGCCTTGATCCGGAAAGCGAATCCAGTATCCAGCAGGCAATCGGCCGCTTAATACAGGGAAAAACCGTTCTTGTTATTGCACACAGACTCCGTACCATTGCAAAGGCCGACAAAATCATCGTGCTGGACGATGGTAAAGTCGTAGAACAAGGAACGCACAGTGAATTGATGGAGCAAAATGGGCTTTACAAAAGGCTGTATACCATTCAGCAGGAAAGCCTTGGTTGGAGCGTATAAATGTTTGCTATTATGTAAGCTGCCGATATTTTAATATTGAGTAACCTGCAAGCCGACTGGTATAATACAGTCGGCTTGTTTAGTTTTTCACAGAATCATCAGCAAATTTATTTATCTTTACAATATGGGAAAAATACCCTTGACAAATCTCGTCTCAGAAGCGAATCCTTGAAGCCTACGCCAAACAGAACGGCTTTTCCAACCTCAAATGGTACACGGACGACGGATTCTCCGGGGCAAATTTCCAAAGACCCGGCTTCCAGTCCATGCTTGCCGACATTGAAGCGGGGCTTGTGGGAACGGTTATCGTAAAGGATATGTCAAGGTTAGGGCGAAACTATCTTCAAGTGGGAATGTACACCGAAATGATTTTCCCACAGAACGGCGTCCGCTTCATTGCCATCAATGACGGCGTAGACAGCGCACAGGGCGACAACGATTTTGCGCCCTTGCGTAACATTTTTAACGAATGGCTGGTGAGGGATACGAGCAAGAAAATCCGGGCGGTAAAACGCTCAAAAGGCATGAGTGGGAAGCCCGTCACAAGCAAGCCCGTGTACGGCTACCTCATGGACGAGGACGAAAATTTCATCATTGACG
>ENA-ORUF01003548-ORUF01003548.1-human-gut-metagenome-genome-assembly--contig:-NODE-3548-length-11202-cov-3.679106_pt1 | contig 11202 bp, 9 predicted proteins | sample MGYA00242077_ERZ509203 | MGnify/ENA primary metagenome ERZ509203 (study PRJEB26280, sample SAMEA2338834) | human gut metagenome | biome: human gut; feature: human-associated habitat; material: faeces...
CAATCCCTTTAGGTGCTACCATCAACATGGGCGGGGCAGCCATCACGATCTCCATCCTGGCGCTGGCCGCTGCCAATACCTTGGGGATCCAGGTGGACTTTTTCTCTGCCCTGGTACTATGCATTCTGTCAGCGGTGAGTGCCTGTGGAGCCTCCGGTGTTGCGGGTGGTTCATTGCTGCTGGTACCTCTGGCGTGCAGTCTGTTCGGCATCTCGAATGATGTAGCGATGCAGGTGGTCGGAGTTGGGTTCATCGTGGGGGTCATTCAGGATTCCTGTGAGACGGCCCTCAATTCTTCTACTGATGTTCTGTACACTGCGGTGGCAGAATTGTCTCGAAAAAGATAACGGAGCCGGCCGCTGCGGGCAGGATGTCTGATGGCATCCTGCCCGCGGGGTTTTTGTAGGTGGAACAGTCTGGAGATTTGCTGGACAGCACAGGAAATATTAAGGAAAACTTAACATTGACTCTCTGGGTCCTGTGCTATACTACAAAAAGATCACGGCATTCCCCGGGATGTGACAGCAGGAAAAAATGAAGTACAGCCCTGGCGCAAATAGGCGGAAATACGGCGAAATAATAGTTGAAAACCGCTGCATGAGCCGTTATAATGGAAAATAGCAGTGATATAACAAGGGACCGGCGGGGAGCACCAGGCCGGGAATGAAATAGATAAGGTGGAAGGCTATGTTTAATCTGTTCAGTAAGGACATTGGAATCGATCTGGGTACCGCTTCCGTTCTGGTATATATCAAGGGCAAAGGTGTAGTTTTGCGTGAACCATCCGTGGTGGCCATGGATAAGAACACAGGGAAGCTGCTGAAGGTAGGTACTGATGCCCAGGCGATGCTGGGCCGTACCCCAGGAAATATTGTAGCTATGCGGCCTCTGCGGGAGGGCGTGATCTCCGACTATGATATGACAGAGCGGATGCTGAAGGAGTTTATCAAGAAGGTGACCACCTTCTCCCTGTTCAAGCCCCGCCTGCTTATCTGTGTACCGTCCGGCATTACCGAGGTCGAGGAGCGCGCTGTGGTGGACGCCGGCATCCAGGCAGGTGCCCGCCGGGCCTATTTGATTGAGGAGCCTGTGGCGGCCGCCATCGGCGCCGGGATCGACATCACCAAACCGGACGGCCACATGGTGGTGGACATCGGCGGCGGTACCGCTGACATTGCGGTAATTTCCTTGGGCGGCGTGGTGGAATCTGCTTCCATTAAGATTGCCGGTGATAAGTTTGATGAGGCTGTGGTCAAGTATATCCGCAAAAAGCATAATGTTCTCATTGGTGACCGCACTGCAGAGGAACTGAAGATGTCCATTGGCTGTGTGTTCCCCCGTCCGGAGGAGGTCACGATGGAAATCAAAGGACGCTGCCTGATGACCGGCCTTCCCCGCGTGTTCTCTGTTTCTTCCAGCGAAATGATCGAGGCTTTCGAGGAGGTCTCTAGTCGGATCCTGGAGGCTATCCACGGGGTGCTGGAGCGCACGCCCCCGGAACTGGTGGCGGACATCTCCACCAATGGCATCGTGATGACTGGCGGCGGTTCTCTGCTGTGGGGCTTTGATAAACTGATTGAGTCCCACACTGGCATCGAGACTCATGTAGCGGAGGATGCGATCTCCTGTGTGGCTGAAGGTACCGGCAAGAGCCTGGACAGCCTGGATCAGATGCAGGATGGCACCATGAACCTGTCCAGACGCAAGCAGATGAATTATTGATCCGAATGGGGCTCCGGCATGCTGCCGGAGCCCATTTTAATGAACAGGAGGAAGAAAAAATGCTATTTATCTGTTATCCCAAGTGCACCACATGCCAGAAGGCCAAACGGTGGCTAGACCAGCAGGGAGCGTCCTACACGCTTCGGGATATTAAGGAGGATCGCCCTACTCAGGAGGAGCTGCGCATGTGGTGGAAGGATAGCGGGCTGCCGTTGAAGAAGTTTTTCAATACCTCTGGGCAGCGGTATAAGTCCCTGGGTCTTAAGGACCGTTTGAAGGATATGACGGAGGAGGAGCAGCTAGCGCTGCTGGCCACAGATGGGATGCTGGTAAAGCGCCCAATTTTAGTGGATGGGAAGCAGGTGCTGGTAGGATTCCGGCCAGAAGAATGGGAACAAAGACAAAAAAGTTGACTGTTAAATTAGAGAGAAAATTGGATGATATGAATAAAAAGAGCGCGGCTCCTGCAAAAGCAGAGCTGCGCTCTTTTTCATTCTGAACAGTGAAAATGTTTTCTAGCAAATGGGTGGGATAAGGGCGGATATTTAGCAGTCACCTGAGAGTGCAGGCTTAGCGACAAGAGTTTAGTGGGCCAAGAGAGGATGGGTGACGGAGAATGTAACAGTCTGCCAAAGAAAGTGAAAATGAATAATTATGCTAAAATTATAAATAATATTGCGGTAAAATTTTTTGCAATTTCCCCTTTCTTTTTTTGCATTTTTATGGTATGATTGGTTAAACGAAACAAAGAAGAAAAGAGCGAATCTTTATAGTTCAGACAGGATGCTCAAAGATTGGTGCTGTTCACCATGCTGCATGGAAGGTTTTCTCTGACCCACTGCTTTGCGTGTTCAACGAATAACCGTGTAATAGTAGAGGGAGGAACATCTTTCTTGACAGCGATTCCAATATCCCGCATCTGCGGGATGTCAAACTTTTTGGGACAAATGTGATAACGGTTAGGATGGAGCATCAGCTCATGAACTACGCTGATTCCAAGGCCGCACTCCACCATGGATAAGATGGCATAATCGTTGCTGACCTCATATCGAATGTTAGGTTTCTGCTGCAGGTGTTCCAGAAATTTGGTGATTTCATAGTCCTGTTCTTCCTTCAGGTTGATGAAATCCTCGCTGGACAGACGCTCAATGGGATAGACCGGAGCATCGGCCAGAGGATGATCTTCCGGCAGGATGGCCACCAATGTGTCTTGAAGCAGAAAAGAGGCGTCCAAGTCGTTGGCGGCCGGCAAACTGACAAAACCACAGTCTACCAGTCCCCGTCTGAGCCAGTTGGTGATCTGGTTGTATTCTCCGTTGATGAGCTGAAAGTCGATGTGGGGGTACTGCTCGTGGAAGTCCTTGATCATCTGTGGCAGGCGTCCGCTGGAGATACTGGAAAAGGCCCCTACCCGGATGGAGCCGGAGCTGAGCCCGTGTAGCTCCGAAATGGCGTAGTTGAGATCCTCGTAGTCCTTGCAGATGGCTTGGATTTTGGGGAGAAGGGTGAGCCCCTCAGAGCTGATTTCGATTCCGGATCGGTTTCGAGTGAGCAGTGTGACCCCCCAGGCATCCTCCAGATCGGCAATCATTCGGCTGATGGCAGACTGGGTATATCCCAGTTGTGAGGCTGCATGAGTGATGCTTCCGGTTTCGATGGTTTTGAGATAGGCGATATATTTTCGGATACTCATAATACAACAAATCTCCTTGCGTAATGGAATGGGCAGAGGAACAATATTCCAGAATGGAATGTGAAGCAGAAAAAAGAATTTCTTGTACAATCTGCCTACCGATTATATAATGTAGATCAAGAAAATTCAACAGAATCTATACCGGATATTCAAAAAAGTTTAAGAACATCAATATAGATTTCTGGAATGGAATCTTGCAAAAGTAGTATAGGCCAATTACAAAAAGGAGGAATCGTGTCATGATCCGTTTTTCCATCTGTGGTGCTGCCAGCTATGCTTGTGGTGAACTGCTTCGTCTTATGGTGAACCATCCCGAAACCCAGGTCGCTCACTTGGCCGATAGCTTTGCTGCCGGTCGCAGAATTCAGGATGAGCATCCCGCTCTGATGGGGTTCTATGATCAGGAGATCCTGCCGCTCAACGACGAGACTCTTGCCCAGATCGTAGAGGACAGTGACGTAGTCTTTACCGCCGTTGATGCCGGCACCGTTTGCGGCATTGCGGAGAAGGTTCTGGCTGGCGGTAAGAAGTTCATCGACTTCGGTGCTGATATCCGCTTCCGTGACGCGAAGGTGTGGGAGAAGTGGTATCACCTGGATCACCCCAACTACGAGATGACCAAAGAGGCTGTCTATTGTATCCCTGAGATCCAGCGTGATCTGGCCAAGGGTAAGAGCCTGATTTCTAACCCCGGTTGCTATCCCACTGCCACCACTTTGGGCCTGTACCCCGCCCTGAAGGAGGGCCTGGTGGTGGAGAACACCATCGTTGTGGACGCCAAGAGCGGCTATACTGGCGCTGGACGCCGTCCCGCCCCCAACAAGCTCCTGGCTGAGGCCAGCAACAGCTTCTGCGCCTATGCTCTGGGCGGCGGCCATCGTCACACCCCCGAGATCGAGCAGAACATCGCTTATCTGACTGGCAAAGACCTGATGAAGCCTGAGACTTGGCAGTTCATCAACTTCCAGCCCCATCTGACTCCCCAGATCCGCGGCATCGAGGTTACCATCTATGCTACTCTGAACAAGGATGTTACCAACGACGAGCTGTACGAGATCTATCAGCGTTATTACAAGGATGAGTATTTTGTCCGTGTGTTCCCTGCCAGCAAGCCCGTCCAGACCAAATGGACCGCTGGTACCAATATGTGCTGCATGACTCCCACCTATGATGCCCGTACCAAGCGTCTGCTGGTCAGTTCCGTGATCGACAACATTGGTAAGGGCGCCGCAGGTCAGGCCATCCAGAACATGAATATCATCTTCGGTTTGGATGAGACCACCGGCCTGAAGATCGCCCCCATGTATCCCTGATCATTTCAGGAAGGGTCCAGTCACCCTTTGAGAACTGCTCGTCCGGTCTGGACGGAAGAAAGGAAGGACATTTATGGCATATAAATTGATCGAGGGCGGCGGCGTTACTACACCCAAGGGTTTTCTGGCTGGCGCCTGCTATGTTGGCGTGAAGAGCCGGAAGAGTGAGAAGCCCGATGTGGCAATCATCTATTCTGAACAGCCCGCTTCCTGTGCGGCTCTGTTCACTACAAATAAATTCTGTGCCGCTCCGGTCATTCTGGACCGTGAGATCCTGAAGAAGGGCAAGGCCCGCGCTGTGGTCATCAACAGCGGCAACGCCAATGCCGCCACCGGCCCCCAGGGCATCGAGGATGCTAAGCGGGTAGAGACCGAGGCGGAGAAGCTGCTGAATCTGGGCGAGGATGAGGTCTTTGTCTGCTCCACCGGCGTGATCGGACAGAAACTCCCTGTGGAGAAGGTCCTGGAAGGCGTGCGCCGGGTCGTGCCTGAACTGAGCCCTGATAAGGGTTCTGACGCAGCCTGGGCCATCATGACCACCGACTTGGTGCGCAAGGAAATCGCGATGGAGTTGGAACTGTCCGGCGGTACTGTCCGTGTAGGTGCGATGGCTAAGGGTTCTGGCATGATCCACCCCAACATGGCCACCATGCTGGCTTACATCACCACAGATGCCAAGGTCGAGGCGTCTGTACTCCAGGATATGTTGAAGAAGAGCACGGATAAGAGTTTTAACATGATGACTGTGGATGGTGATACCAGCACCAATGACTCTCTGTTCCTGCTGGCCAATGGCGCATCTGGCGTGGCCGTGGAGACCGAGGAGGATAAGGCTGCTTTTGCCGCTCTGTTGGATGATATCTGCATGGATATGGCCCGCCGCATCGCTTCTGACGGCGAGGGTGCTACCCACTTGATGGTGGTGGAGGCCTACGGTCTGCCGACTGAGAAGGACGCGAAACTGGTGGCCCGCTCCATCGCTGGCTCTACCCTGTTCAAAGCCGCCCTGTTCGGCAAGGACGCCAACTGGGGCCGTATCATGGCCGCAGCCGGCTACTCCGGAGCCGATGTGGATCCCACGAAGGCTGACTGCATTCTGAAGAGCGCTGCCGGTGAGGTGGCAGTGATGGAGAACGGATTTGGTACAGCCTTCAGTGAAGAATTGGCCAAGAAGGTACTCACCGAGCACGATGTGACAGTCATTGTGGACTTCCACAGCGGCAATGGTGAGGCGAAGGCATTTGGCTGTGACCTGACCTATGACTATGTAAAGATCAACGGTGACTACCGTTCTTAAAAGGAGGGCGTGCTGTGAACGATGTAGCGAATAAGGTTGCCACTCTGATGGAGGCCATGCCCTATTTGAAAAAGTATGCCGGCAAGGTGATTGTGATCAAGTACGGCGGAAACGCTATGATCAATGAGGAGCTGAAGGCCGCCGTCCTCCAGGACGTGGTCATGCTCAAGCTGCTGGGCATGAAGCCGGTCCTCAGCCATGGCGGCGGACCGGGCATCAACAAGATGCTGGAGAAACTGGAGATCCCCGTGCAGTTCATCAACGGCCTGCGCTACACCTCCGAGGACATCATGCGGGTGGTAGAAGCGGTGCTCATCGGCCAGGTGAACAGCGAGCTGGTGGGCCGCATCAATGCCATCGGCGGCGAGGCGGTTGGTCTGTCCGGCATCAGCGCCAACATCTATAAGTGTGTGCAGCGCAGCGAGGAACTGGGTTTCGTGGGCGATGTGGTAGAAGTGAACGCCGCACCAGTCCAGGCGATGCTGGATGCCGGATACATCCCCGTAGTGGCCCCTGTGGGTACTGACGGGAAGGGAAATAGCTTCAATATCAACGGCGATACCGCTGCTGGTAAGCTGGCAAGCGCCCTGGGAGCAGAGAAGCTGATGCTTCTCACAGATATCGAGGGCCTGTGCAACGACATCAAGCTGCGGGATGTGATCAGCTATCTGAACATTGCTGATGTGCAGGGGCTGAAGGATCAGGGTACGATCGCTGGCGGTATGATCCCCAAGGTGGACTGCTGTGTGCAGGCCATTGAGGAAGGTGTCACCAACGTCCATATTATTGATGGAAGAAAGCCACACAGCATCCTCTATGAGGCCTTCACAGATGAGGGCATCGGAACGACTGTTGGCAAGGATGCACCCAGTGTGGGCATCAAGTGGAAGTAAGCCTGAAAGGGCATCAACGAACTAAAATATAAGGAGGAAATCCCTATGATCGAGAAGTTCAAGAGCAATGCCGAAGCCATCGCCACTGCGGATAAATATCTGTATGGCAACCATGCCAGAATGCCCATCGTGATGGATCGCGGCGAAGGCTGCTGGGTTTGGGATCTGGATAACAACAAGTATCTGGACTTCGTGGGCGGCATCGCTGTTAACGGGCTGGGCCACCATCATCCTGCCATTGTGGAGGCTCTGGACCGCGCCAAGGACATGATGCACTGCTCTAACTACTACTATAATGAGCCCGCCGTTCAGGTCTGTAAGCTGATCTGTGAGAACAGCTGCTTCGAGAAGGTTCTCTTCGCGAACTCCGGTGCTGAGGCCAACGAGGGTCAGATCAAGCTGGCCCGTAAGTACGCCGTGGACCACGGCCATCCCGAGCGCTATGTGGTCATCTCCATGCTGAAGTCCTTCCACGGCCGTACTCTGGCTACTGCCACTGCCACCGGCCAGGAGATCGTTCACAATCCCAAGTGGTTCTCCCCCCTGCCCGAGGGCTTCCGCTATGCCGAGTTCAACAACCTGGAATCAGTGAAGGAGCAGATGGGCGATGACGTGTGTGCCATCCTCACCGAGCCCGTCCAGGGCGAGGGCGGTGTCCGTCCCGCCAGCAAGGAGTTCCTCCAGGGGCTGCGTGATCTGTGTGACGAGAAGGGCATCCTGCTGATGTTCGACGAGGTTCAGGTCGGTTCTGGCCGTACCGGCAAGCTGTTTGCCCATCAGAACTATGGTGTGGAGCCTGATACCTGCTCCATGGCTAAGGCTCTGGGCTCTGGCGTGCCCATCGGTGCGGTCTGTGCCCGCGGTGATGCTGCCAAGACCCTGACCCCCGGCACCCACGGCTCCACCTTCGCTGGCGGCCCTCTGGCCTGCGGCCTGGCGGAAGCCACCCTGGATACCATGATCAATGGCGGTGTGATGGAGAATGCCGTTAAGGTGGGTGAATACTTCCGCGCCGAGTTGCGTAAGCTCCAGGAGAAGCACTCTATTATTACTGAGGTTCGCGGCATGGGTATGATCAACGGCGCTGAACTGGCCAACAACGAGATCGGCCCCCAGATCGTGAATAAGTGCTTCGAGAAGAAGGTTCTCATCAACTGCACCGCTGGCAACGTCCTGCGCTTCATCCCCCCGCTGATCGCCACTGAGGCGGAAATTGATGTGGTGGTGAAGGCTCTGGATGAGGCCATGACCGAACTGGGCGTCTGATTGCTGCGCCCCATAATAGTGACACGTTTTCAGTGAGTTCCCACGTGCCCGGGGCGTGGTTCCACGCCCCGGGCACGTTAGGAAGGACTGTGCTGATTGTGTGTAGCTTGTAAAAGGAGAGAGAGGAGGAAAAGACCTCGGAGAGGTCAAGGTAAAACCGGGAATCCAACGCTGAATCAGAAACGCAATTTTTGCAAAGTAATGAAAGAAAGGTTGGTAAAATCCATGAGTGAGGCTAACAAATCCAATAAAGAGCCCAGAATGCCAAAGGTATGGGAGTCCTGTATCACACTTAGCGCATTGATCGCGATCCTGGCGATCGGAATTGTTGCTTTTAAAGCAAGTGTCCATGTCCCCATGTTCTTAGGTGTATGTGTGGCAGCTATGATGGCCCTGTATCTTGGTCATAAGTGGGACAGCATTGAGAAGATGATGATGGATGGTATCTATAAGGCCCTCCAATCTGTCTGTATCCTGATCATTGTGGGTATCCTGGTCGGCGTGTGGATCAATGCCGGCGTTGTTCCCACTATGATCTACTACGGATTGAAGATCATGCATCCGGCTATCTTCTTCATTGCCTGTGTCCTGATCTGCTCCATTACCTCGCTGGCCACTGGCTCCTCCTGGGGCACCATGGGAACTATGGGTGTGGCTCTGATGGGCATTGGCTTTGGCCTTGGCATGAACCCCGGTATGACCGCCGGCGCCATTCTGTCCGGCGCATACTTCGGCGATAAGATGTCTCCCCTGTCCGATACTACAAACCTGGCCCCCGCTATGGCCGGCACTGACGTTATTGCCCATGTAAAGGCGATGATGATCCCCACTGCGATCACCTATGCCATCACCTTGATTGCGTTTGGCGTGCTCGGCGCGATGCAGTATCACGGCGGAAGTGCTGATATGAGCCGCGTAACTGAGTTTGCTGCTGCTCTGAATGCCGCAGAGGGTGGCGTATTCAATATCAATCCCATGTTGCTCCTGCCTCCTGTCATCGTCATTGTGGCCGTTGCCTTGAAGATGCCTGCTATCCCCGGCATTACTCTGGGTATTTTTGCTGGTGCTATTCTGGGCCTGGTGTTCCAGTCCGGCGCCTGCGATCTGGGTACCCTGTTCAACTTCGGTCTGGAAGGCTATACCTTTACTGATGAGATGCATGTGTTGCTGCAGAGTTCTCTGACGGAGGATACCTACAACACTATGATCGAGTTGCTGGAGAAGGGCGGCATTATGGCCATGATGAACTCGGTTGCCATGACCATCATTGCGATGATGTTCGGCGGCATCATGGAGAGCACCCATCAGCTGGAGGTCGTCGTCAACAAACTCAAGAAGTTGGCCAAGGGTCCTGCCAGCCTGGTTACCCTCACCGAGATCACCTGTGTTATCTCCAACATGACTATGCCCGAGCAGTACATCTCCATCGTGGTTCCCGGCCGTATGTACGCCGAGGAGTACCGCAAGATGGGTCTGCATCCTGCCGTTCTGTCCTCTGCTCTTGAGGGCGCCGGTACGGTGACCTCTGCTCTGGTTCCCTGGAATACCTGCGGTGTGTACATTTCCGATACTCTGGGGATCGGTGTGGCCCAGTACGGTATTTATGCCATCTTTAACTGGCTGATGCCTGTTGTCAATGCTGTGTGTGCTTATATCGGTATCACTTTGAAGGATATGAACAACAAGCCCTACAAGAAGCAGGTTGCCGCCAAGTAAGAAAATGGTCTGACCTTCTTGCAATTTAATACTGTGTCCTCTTATACAAGGGCGCAGTCTCTGAACAGTTAAAAAAGTCAGCAGCGCTCTAGTAGTGCTGCTGACTTTTTTGCGAAAAAGGTAGAAAGAGGAATTTATGGAATACAAAGAACATCATTATCCTCAGCTGGAGGTAGATTTGGACCAACTGGAAGATAACTTGTGGGCATTAAAAAGCAGGATGGATGCCAGTGGAATCCGGTTGGCTGGCATCGTTAAGGGGTTCAATGGCTTGCCGCAAGCAGCCAGAATCTATGAAAAGGCAGGATACTCCAGTATCGGCTCCTCACGTTTGGAGCAGCTGCATCATCTGCGGATGAACGGAATTGCCGTCCCTCTGATGCTGATTCGGAGCCCCATGCTATCCGAGGTGGAGGAGACAGCCCGCTGGACAGACATCAGCCTCCACAGTGAACCGGTGGTTCTTCGGGCTATGGAGCGGGCGATGCAGGAAGCTGCGGGCAAGCGTCGCCATAAGGTGATCCTTATGGTTGATTTGGGCGACCTGCGTGAGGGATTTTGGGACCAGGATGAGCTTGTGCAGACCGCCCTGGAGGTGGAGCGGGAGATGCCTCACCTGGAGCTGGCTGGGGTAGGCACCAATCTGGGCTGCTACGGCACGGTCCAGGCAACTCCAGAGAAGATGAACCAGCTGGTTGCTGTTGCCGAACGGGTGGAAACGGCGATTGGCCGGAAGTTGGAAATCATTTCCGGTGGCTCGTCTACCTCCATTCATATGGTTCTGGATGGTACTATGCCTCCCAGAATCAATCATTTGCGCATCGGGGAGGGGATCCTGCTAGGTGGGATTTGGGGCTGCGACATGGATTTTATGCACAAAAATATTTTTACCCTGCGGGCAGAAGTGATCGAGACCAAGGTGAAGCCTTCCCATCCGGTGGGTGAGTTGTCAGTGGACGCCTTTGGGCGTACCCGCACCTATGTAGACCGGGGCCGCCGCTGCCGGGCAATCTTGGCCATTGGACGGGTGGATTACGGAGAGTGTGAGGATCTGATCCCACGGGAGCCGGGTGTGAAGATATTGGGAGCATCCTCAGACCATACCATTGTGGATGTACAGCACACACTCCACCCAGTCCAGGTCGGCGATATCTTGGAATTTGACTTGTGTTATGCCACTATGGTATACTTAACAAGCAGCAGAAGCGTGTCTGTTACGTTTAAAACGGAACGCGGTTAAAACAGGGTCGGCGGCGCGGCAGCGCCGCCCGACTTTTGAGAGGAAGTCAAAGACCATGCACA
>ENA-ORUF01003553-ORUF01003553.1-human-gut-metagenome-genome-assembly--contig:-NODE-3553-length-11194-cov-2.745040_pt1 | contig 11194 bp, 8 predicted proteins | sample MGYA00242077_ERZ509203 | MGnify/ENA primary metagenome ERZ509203 (study PRJEB26280, sample SAMEA2338834) | human gut metagenome | biome: human gut; feature: human-associated habitat; material: faeces...
CCAAACCCACAGGCTCGGTACAAAGCAGATGGAATGATAAGTACCAACCAGAATACCAACTGCCATCGGAATGGCAAAGTGCTGAATCGAATCCAATCCCATAATTGCAGCTACAACTACAACTGCAACCATTGCAAACAACGTTGTCAGGGATGTCCGAATCGAACGCCGCAAGGACTGGGAAGAACTGGTGTTTACCAGGTCTTCAATATACATTCCCGGCATCTTTTCCTGATTTTCACGGATTCTGTCATAAATAACGATGGTGTCGTTGACTGCATAACCCAACAGCGTCAAAATAACTGCCATAAAGTTTGAGTCAATTTCAAAGCCCATCAAAACAACCGAACCATATGTGATGACCAGCGTTGCCAGCAAGCCGATAATCGCACAAACACCAGCTGACCAACCACTGATTTGCTTAAACCGGAATGCAATATACAGAATCAAGATGACTGCTGCAAAAATCGCTGCAACGATACATTTTGCAAAGAAGTCACTACCAGAACGTGCACTGACATCATTCGAGTCCAGCAGCTGTACATTTGCATCTGGATAACGGGACTGAATGGCATCCGTTACTTCTGCTTGCCGGTCAACCGTCAAACCTTCGTTGGAAGTAAAGGACAATGTCAATGTCTTGCTGCCGCCGTCGAGGCTTTCGCCATCCTGTACATTCACGCTCGTTCCGATTAAATCAGTCAGTTCGGAAGAAATTGCACTCTTATCAACCGCTTCGCCCTCATAGCTATAGGTGATAATCGTACCGCCCTTAAATTCCAGTGCAATGTCCACACCCGTAAAGGAAGAGGCAATTGCAATGACAACGAGGATCAGGGTCAGCAGGAAAAACAGCTTGGATTTACCGCAGAAATTCCGTACCTTGACATCCACCGGATAGTGTTTAAACTGTTTTTCTTTCTCAGCCATTTAACCCACCTCCATAGAGTTTCTTGTTCTGGAAGCATTTGAACTTGGACAAAGACATGGTCATCAGTCTGGCTGCAAACACACCCATGATAAAGTTCATAATCAAACCAACCAACAAGGTATAACCGAAGGAATAAATCACGCCTTCTGTTGTTGCACCAAAGAACTGGAACAGCGGATGCAGCAGCTTTGCACACCAGCTGTCCGGTGTTCCAAACGCACCCATCAGGATGATGGAAACGATGATACCAGTCAGGTTTCCGTCAAAGATGGCACTGAATGCACGGCTGTAACCGGACTGTAATGCACCATCCAGCGGCTTGCCTCTCCGGAGTTCTTCCCGGATTCGTTCGCCGGTGATGATATTCGCATCAACACCCATACCAATGGAAAGGATAATACCAGCGATACCCGGAATGGTCAGCGTGTTGCTGTCCATAAAGCCGAACCAGCCGGAAACAGCTGCCAACATACCAGTAATCTGTCCTATCAGGCAGAGCGATGCAACAACGCCCAGCAACCGATACAAAGCAATCATATAAATGATAATAAAGGCACAGGTGATCAATCCTGCAATCACCATAGCATTCAAAGCCCCTTCGCCCATGGTCGGGGAAATGGTCTTAAAGCTGGTGGTTTCCAATGCAAACGGCAATGCACCGGCATTGATCTTATCTGCCAGTTCCTTTGCAGATTCATATGTAAAGTTCCCGCTGATGGTTGCCTTTCCGTCGGAAATAACGGCATTAACAGACGGTGCAGAAATCATGGTGTTGTCCATCCAGATGGAAATCTGTCCATTGTCCTGATACAGAGCAGAAGTTGCATTATAAAACTTTTCCTTACCGCTGTCGTTCAGATCCAATGTTACCATCCACGTTGCTTCCTTCGTGGTATCATCCTGCGTTGCACCTGTTCCGGCACTCTTCACATCGTCACCCGTTAGTACGATCTCGCCTGCCGGCACGGTTTCGCCGTCTTCATTTGTGGTGGTTTCCGTTCCGTAGCGGAATGTCAGCTCTGCGGTTTCACCAAGTTCTTTTACGGCTTGTTCCGGATCGAAATCCGTTTCCCCTGCCTGCCATGGGAACCGAACAATAATCCGATCGCTTTTGTAGTCAACGTAGGTATCACTGTCGTTAATGCCCTGTGACACCAGTCTGGTCTTGATTTTCTCCAGTGCTGCGTCCATCTGTTCATCTGTTGCATCCACATCGCCTGCTGGCTCAAATGTAACATCTACGCCGCCCTGAATGTCGATCCCAAGACGAATATCTTTTACGCCGTGTACATAGGTCGTTGTAATATCGCCGTTTTGAGTAGACACACCGATCAGCGTTGTAATCGCAAAAATCGCAATCACAGCAAACACAAGGAAGAAAACCGGTTTTTTTACTTTTTTCACGTTTCACCCTCCTACGGTAAATCTGGATGCAGCAGCTTGCAGGCAACTGCATCCGTTTTTGTGTCGTCCACGCTGACAAGGTGGTATCGACAATTACTTATCATTGTACTACATCTTTTGCGAATAGTCAATAGGATTTCAAAAAGTTGTACAATTTTTCCGATTCCGCCATGCATTTTTCAGTGGGATTTCCAAAAATGAAATGCATCCTCAAAAAGAAACCGTCATCTGTGGAAAATCTGACAGCGGAAAGATTCTGTCTATTGAATTTCTGAAAAGAGTGTGTTATAATAGGTATCAATTGCAGCCAGTCTGCGAAACAATCCACAGAAAGGATGGTCTTTTTATGGTTCATATCGGAAACGACTGGGATGACCTGCTTCAGGATGCCATTCAATCCGAATCCTATCAGCACTTGCGGCAGTTCCTCATTCAGGAATACCGCACTCATACCATCTATCCCAATATGTACGACATTTTCAATGCGTTTCAATATACGCCGTATGCAGATGTAAAAGTAGTCATTCTGGGACAAGACCCCTACCACAACCCCAATCAAGCACATGGCTTGAGTTTTTCCGTGCACAAGGGTGTTACACCGCCGCCGTCCCTCGTCAACATCTTTAAAGAACTGCGGGATGATACCGGCATTGACAACCTCGGCAAACATGGCGACTCACCGAATGGGCAAAACATGGCGTTTTACTGCTGAACACGGTCTTAACAGTTCGGGCAGGTGCTGCCAACTCCCATCGGGGAAAAGGCTGGGAACAGCTCACAGATACGGTCATTGACAAGCTGAACGAACGGGAAAAGCCCGTAGTGTTCCTGCTCTGGGGCAACAATGCCAAGGCAAAACAGCAACGCATTACTGCTCCGCAGCATTTGGTGTTGACGGCTGCTCATCCAAGTCCGCTATCTGCTCACTATGGATTTTTCGGCTGCCGGCATTTCTCCAAGACCAACGCCTTTCTCATCGAACACGGAATCGAACCCGTAGACTGGCGGATTGACCCTGCATAAATCATTATCATCCATACCCATCATTGCTATTTCAACAGAAAGGAATTTATCATTCTATGAAAATCGCTCCTCTTTTTTCGGAAAAGACCGTCTTTTCCTTTGAGGTATTTCCACCGAAGAAAACCAGTCCGATTGAAACCGTCTACCAGACACTCGAAGAATTACAGGATTTGCATCCGGACTTCATCAGTGTCACACTGGGTGCTGGCGGCAGCGGCAACGGGGAAAATACCATCGCCATCGCAAGACGCTTACAGGAACAGTATGGCATTACTTCCATGTCCCATCTGCCCTGCATTCACTGCACAAAAGAAAAAATTGATGCCCTGCTGGAAACATTCCTCGAAAGCGGCATTGAAAACATCCTCGCTCTGCGTGGCGACCGTGTCCCGGAATTAGAACCGGAACACGACTTTGCCCATGCCAGCGACCTGATTACCTACATTCGGGAAACACACCCGAATTTCGACATTGCCGGAGCTTGCTATCCGGAATGCCATACGGAAGCCTCCTCGCTGGAAGAAGATATTGCCAACCTGAAGAAGAAAGTCGATGCCGGTGCAACACACCTCATTTCTCAGCTGTTCTTTGACAATGAAGCATTCTTCCACTTCCAGGCAGAAGCTCGCAAGGCTGGGATTACTGTCCCGATTGAAGCTGGTATCATGCCAGTTACCAACAGCAAGCAGATTACCCGCATGGTTTCCATGTGTGGTGCAAGTCTGCCGAGAAAATTCACCCGTATCATTCAAAAATATGAGGATAACCCTACAGCATTGCAAGATGCTGGGATTGCTTATGCCATCGCACAGATTATTGAACTGCTGGCAGCTGGGGTTGACGGAATTCACCTTTACACCATGAACAATCCTTATGTTGCACGAAAAATCAGCGAAGCCATCTCCGGCGTACTGCGTGCAACCCAACGATGAGCCCCAGTATCTGTCTGTCACCGCTTGATCGTTCGGAAACCCTCCGGTATTTGGGTATGACCGAAGCGGCGGCAGACGATGCCTTTCTATCTCGGCTGGATGCCTGCGAAGCAAAGCTGCTCCGCCACGCAACCCCTCGCTATACCTACTGCATTCTTCCGCTGACCCGCACAGAATCGGTGCTGTATGCGGATACCTTATTATTAGAGGGGAATGATATTCGCCAGCACCTAGAGGGCTGCGACCGTGCGGTTCTCATGGCGGCAACGCTTGGAACAGCCGTAGATGTCTTGATTGACCGCACGCAAAAACGGGACATGACCAACGCCCTGTTGATGGATGCTCTCGCAAATACTGCCATTGAGCAGGTCTGCGACAAGGCAGAACAGCAGATTCAGGAAACCATGCCGAACCGATATTTTACATGGCGGTTCAGCCCCGGCTATGGAGATTTTCCCATCTCCGAACAGCCGAACCTGCTCGCCCACCTCAACGCCGCCCGGCAAGTCGGCATTATTACAACGGAAACCTACCTCATGAACCCCCGGAAGTCGGTTTCTGCCATCTTTGGATGTGCCCATCATCCGCTGCCAAAACGTCGGCAGGGATGCAGCATTTGCCAAATGCGGGAAACCTGTGCATTCCGGAAGAAAGGAGCTCACTGCGGTGGCACAACATAACCTCTTTCAGAAGAAACCTCGTCTGTATTTGGATGGCGGTATGGGTACGATGCTGCAAAAAAGCGGCATGCCTGCCGGAGAAATCCCGGAAAAATACAACATCGAACACCCAGAACAGATTACTGCCATTCACAAAGCGTTTTTGGCTGCTGGCTCGGATATTGTCTATGCCAACACCTTTGGTGCAAACCGCCTGAAGATGAAAAAAAGCGGCTATTCCGTACAGGAACTGATTTCCGCAGGCATTGCCTGCGGCAAGGCTGCCACTGCCGGAACAGATGCCATGGTTGCCCTGGATATTGGGCCAATCGGGCAGCTGCTAGAGCCGCTTGGCACGCTGAAATTCGAAGAAGCTTATGACATTTTTCGGGAAGAAATCGAAGCCGGAACAGATGCTGACCTCATTGTCATTGAAACCATGACCGACCTCTATGAAACGAAAGCCGCTGTACTGGCTGCAAAGGAACACAGTGACAAGCCTGTTTTTGTCACGATGACCTTTGAAGAAAACGGCAGAACCTTCACAGGCTGCACCGTTTCTGCAATGGCTCTGACATTGGAGGGGCTGGGCGTAGATGCCTTGGGTGTAAACTGTTCGCTTGGCCCGAAGGAATTGCTGCCTGTGGTTGAAGAAATCTGCCGCTGGACAACCCTGCCTGTCATTGTAAAGCCGAATGCTGGCTTGCCTGACCCGGTTACGGGAGCATTCTCCGTTCTGCCGGATGACTTTGCAGAGGCAATGGCTGCTTTCGCAAAACTGGGCGTTTCTGTCTTTGGCGGATGCTGCGGCACAACACCGGAACATCTGGCAGCTGCCTACCAGAAACTGGACAGTATGCCTGTTGTAGATCGCCCTATGCCGGAAATTCCGCCGGCAATCTGTTCGCCGTCTGTGACAATCCCCATCACAGAACCTCGTATCATCGGCGAACGCATCAACCCAACCGGAAAAAAACGCTTTCAGGCTGCATTAAAGGCAAACGACATTGATTATATCTTAGAGCAGGCGGTTCAGCAGACCGATGCCGGTGCAGATATTTTGGATGTCAATGTTGGTTTGCCGGAGATTGACGAAAAAGATATGATGATTCGCACCGTCAAAGCATTGCAGAGCATCGGAGACACGCCGTTACAGCTGGACTCCACCATTCCGGAAGTCTTAGAAGCTGCCCTGCGAGTTTATAACGGGAAACCAATCGTCAATTCTGTCAACGGCGAAGAAGCCTCCTTACAGGCAATTTTACCGCTTGTCAAAAAATATGGTGCTGCGGTCGTTGGTCTGACACTGGACGAAAACGGCATCCCGAAAAAGGCAGATGACCGCTTTGCCATCGCCAAACGCATTCTCGAACGGGCAATGGCAATGGGCATTCCGAAACAGGATGTCTATATTGACTGTCTGGTACTGACCGTTTCTGCGGAACAGGATGGAGCAGTCGAAACTTTGAAAGCCATGCGACGAGTACATGAAGAATTAGGGCTGCGGACAGTTCTGGGCGTTTCCAATATTTCGTTTGGTCTGCCGAATCGAGAAGCCGTCAACCGCACATTTCTCACGCTGGCAATGGAAAATGGCTTGTTCCTGCCGATTATGAACCCGAATATTGCTTCTATGACCGAAGCAGTTCGGGCTTACAAGGTATTAAAGGGCATCGACCGGAGCTGTATGCAGTATATTTCCAGCTATACCGGACAGACTTCCGCAAAACCAGCTGCAACCGCTGGAGCTGCTGATTCTTCCATGACGCTTGCCTATGCCATGGAACACGGTCTGAAAAAAGAATGCGGTTCGATTACTGCAAAACTGCTCGAAACCACCGAACCCATGGAAATCATCAACAACATGTTGATTCCCGTTCTGGACGAAACCGGAACGAAGTTTGAACAGGGCAAGGTGTTCCTGCCACAGCTGATTTTAACAGCAGATGCGGCACAGGCGGCGTTCTCCGTCATCAAGGAAACCATGCAGCAGCGTGACCAAGCTCCTGTCAGCAAGGGAAAAATCGTACTGGCAACCGTCAAGGGCGATATTCATGACATCGGCAAGAACATTGTAAAAGTTCTGCTGGAAAACTACGGCTATACCGTCATCGACCTCGGAAAAGATGTTCCTTGTCAGGCGGTTGTTGATGCTGCCATTGAACATCAAGTGAAACTGGTCGGACTTTCTGCCCTCATGACAACCACACTGGGTTCAATGGAAGAAACCATTCGCCTGCTGCATGAACAGTATCCATCCTGTCAGACCGTCGTTGGCGGTGCAGTTTTAACGCCAGACTATGCAAAACAAATCCACGCAACATTCTATGCAAAAGATGCAAAAGATACGGTGGATGTTGCAAAGCAAGTGGTTGGATAACCATCCACCTGCCTGTATTCGGAACAAACGATTCTGCCCCACAAGAAAGGAGGGCTTGCGTCTATGCCGAAACGAAAACGCAACAGCATTAACACCCCGTTTGCTCGCACGATTATTTTCAGCGGTGTCATCTTATTGCTGGTTGCATTTCTCCTCATGCGGCTGGAAACCGTTTCCACTTGGATTGGAACGATTCTCAGCACGCTGCGTCCGGTCATCATCGGTGCAGTCATTACGTTGGTACTGCATACGCCTGTCCGGCGATTAGAGGGCTTCTTGAAAAATATTACAAAGGGAAAACGGTTTCCCTGCTCCGCAGTCGCCGTCATTCTCTCGTATTTACTTCTATTTTCCGTTTTAGCTGGAATCGTCTGCATCATTGTCCCGCAGTTCTCACAAAGCTTAGTGGACTTCGCAGACCAGTTCACCATTTACTTTATCAACTTCCAGAAATTCTTGCAAACCTACAGCACCAAAGGGCAACAGCTCTATGAACTGATGCAGCAAGTCGGACTCGATTTCGCACAGCTGAAATCATGGCTAACCGACCTCTCTGTTACGGTTTCCAGCTATATTCCAAACCTCATGGAAAAAATCGGAACATGGGCAACCAGTCTGGTCAGCATTGTAGTGGACTGCTTCATTGGTCTGATTTTCTCGCTGTATATGCTCAGCGGCAAGAAACGCCTGAAAGCACAGGCAAAACGCATTCTACAAAAGGCATTCTCCAAGGAAAATTACCGCAGAATTTCCCATTATGGCAATATCACGTTTGAAATCTTCTCCAACTTTGTCGGCGGTCAGCTGATGGATGCCTGCATTCTGGGCTTGCTCTGTTTTATTGGCATGTCCATTTTCCACTTCCAGTATCCAGTACTCATCAGCGTTATCATCGGTCTGACCAACATGATCCCGATTGTCGGCCCGATTGTTGGTACTGTTCCGTGTGCATTGATTTTGCTGTTGGTAGAACCAAAACAAGCCATCTGGTTTGTCGTATTTGTCATCGTTATCCAGCAAATCGACAGCAATCTGATTTATCCCCGTGTTGTCGGCGGATCGGTCGGACTGCCTGCAATGTGGGTGCTGTTCGCCGTGATTGTCGGCGGCGGATTGTTCGGTGTACTCGGCATGATTCTGGGTGTTCCGATGATGTCGCTCATCTATGTCATCCTCCGGGAAAAGACCCTGCCAGAGGGCGAAGTTCCGCCCAGTCCGCTGCAAATGCCAGAAAGAACGGCGATGGAACAGCGTGCCAACGAATGGTTTGGCAGGATGCGGGATACGGTCTTTACAACGGTAACAGACACCGTGAAACGAAACTGGCAGCACCATGAAGAAGATGATGATTCCGCAACGGAAGAACCAACGGAAAAGGACATGAAATCCGCAGAATCTACCGTTTCAGAAACGCCGATTTCTGTCATTTTAGAACAGACTGACGAAGAAGGCTGCGAAATTCATCCGGCTGCTTCAGAATCAGAATCCACGGATTCAGATTCTCCGGAACAACCGCCGGAACAGAACCCATAAAATGAAAAAATCCGGCTTACAGAGCTGTATTCTGTCAGCCGGTTTTTGCAGAAAGATATATAGATTATTAAACGGAAGGAACGATGTTTCACATGGCAAAACTCAAAAAGCAGCACATGACCATTCATTGGAAAGCGATTGTGCAGGACGACAGCAGCATTCCGGCAACGGAAGCAACGCTCAAGGAAAAGGCGACCTTGGTCGGAAGAATCGGACTGATGATGCTTTCTGTCGGAACAGGGGCATGGCGGGTTCGCAACTCGATGAATAAAGTTGCTCGCTGTCTTGGCATTACCTGCACCGCAGACATTGGACTGCTTGCCATCTCTTACACTTGCATTGAAGGGACGGATACTTACACACAATCCATTTCCAATCCAACAACTGGGGTCAATACACATAAGCTGATGCAACTGGAACTGTTCATGAAAGAATTTCCGGATAAAGTTTCCACTTATTCCGTCAAGCACATTCATGAAGTTCTGGATGAGATTCAAAAGCTCCCTGCCAACTATAAGGCGTGGAATCTGGGGCTTGCCTCTGCACTGGCGTGCGGTGCATTTACCTTTTTGCTGGGCGGCGGGCCTGTCGAAATGTGCTGTGCCTTTTTGGGTGCAGGTGTCGGGAACTTTGTCCGCAAAAAGATGCTGGGTCACAGCATTTCCCTGCTGGCGAATGTTGCGGTCAGTGTTGCTGCTTCCTGTCTGGTCTATGTCCTTACCATCCTGCTGGCACAAAGTCTGTTGTCTGTATCGGCAGTCCATCAGGCTGGTTACATCTGTGCGATGCTGTTTGTCATCCCGGGATTTCCGCTGATTACGGGCGGTATCGACCTTGCAAAACTAGATTTGCGGTCAGGGCTAGAGCGTGTTTCCTACGCTCTTCTCATCATCCTAACAGCAACCATGACTGGCTGGGCAACGGCTGCCATCTGTCAATTCCAGCCGGCAGACTTTGAACCCTTGCAGCTGCAAAAATGGACGCTGCTTTGTTTCCGGTTGATTACCAGCTTCTGTGGGGTCTACGGATTCTCTCTGATGTTCAACAGCCCCAGAAAAATGGCGTTTACAGCGGCTCTTATCGGAATGTTCACCAATACATTGCGGTTGGAACTGGTTGACCTTGCCCATATGCCAATCGGTGCGGCTGCCTTTATCGGAGCATTCTGCACGGGATGTATTGCCTCTGTTGTCAAGAAAAAAATCGGTTTCCCGAGAATTTCTCTGACCGTTCCGGCAATCGTTATCATGGTTCCGGGCTTGTATATGTACCGTGGTATTTATTACATTGCCCTGAATGATGTCGGCTCTGGTGCTCTGTGGCTGACCAAGGCAGCATTGATTGTCATTGCATTGCCAATGGGTCTGGTGGCTGCAAGAATCTGCACTGACAAGAATTTCCGGCATTGTACCTGATGCCTTGCATTCTTGCATTTTCATCCAGTATTTCCACAAAAAATCCGTTCCTGTGTTTTCACAAGGACGGATTTTTTCATAGCTGTTTCCACTGCTTTTCCATCAGCTTGCTATAAATCGGATGCATTTTTACTGAATAGGGAAACAATTTTTCTGCAAATGGAGCTGATTTCTGCAAAAATCTGCATGGACAAGCATTTTTGGCATGGAATTGGATGTTTGGAACGGTTGCAATGCCAAAAAAATCCGCCCCTGTGTTTCCACAAGGACGGATTTTTTTCACGGCTGTTTCCACTTATTCTTCCACATAAGTTGGAGCAGCTTTCGGGCTTTTCATTTTGAGAACGTTGTGATAATATGCGTATGTCATTGGCTGCTGGGCAGTGGTGCGGTCGCAGTCCAAAACTTTCGCCAGAAATACAGTATGTGTTCCAGCGTTCATCTGCTGGACAACTTCCAAGGTGAACCATGCACAGCATTGTTTCAGAACAGGCAATCCATCTTTCTGGTCATACGCAATTTCTGCGAACTTTTCCACTTCTCGGCTGGACTGAAACCCAAATGTTCCGATGACGCTAAGGTCTGTCTGCTCTGGCAGTACACAAACTGCCAGTTTGCCCGTTTTCTGAATGATGTCATGGGTGTAGTTCTGCTGGTTGATGCTGATGGCAAGCGTTGGCGGCTGTGAGGTAATCTGCATGGCACTGTTGGCAATGCAGCCAACTGGACGTTCGCCATCCATTGCGGTCACGGCATAAACCCCATAGGATAAGGTGTGAAATGCGTTTTTCTGCATAAAATCATCTCCGTTTCTGGTTGAATTTACTGGATTCTTAGGAAAACTAACTGCGAGTGGTTCGGCAAAATCGCTTCGCTCTTTGCCTTTGTGCTGTTCGCCGGTGGTTGTGTTGTCTGAA
>ENA-ORUF01003554-ORUF01003554.1-human-gut-metagenome-genome-assembly--contig:-NODE-3554-length-11193-cov-2.303555_pt1 | contig 11193 bp, 10 predicted proteins | sample MGYA00242077_ERZ509203 | MGnify/ENA primary metagenome ERZ509203 (study PRJEB26280, sample SAMEA2338834) | human gut metagenome | biome: human gut; feature: human-associated habitat; material: faeces...
GTTTTGGGCTATCCGAAAAATCTGGACGGCTCCGAAGGGGACAGATGTGTCAAAACAAAGGATTTCTGCGAACGCGTGAAAAGAAGATTTCCCAAGGCAGAGGTTCTGCTCTGGGACGAAAGATTCAGCACCATTGCGGCGGAGCGTTCTCTGCGCGAGGTGGGGCTGAACCATAATCAGAGAAAAAGCGTCATTGACAAGATGGCGGCGGTGCATATTTTGCAGGGCTATCTTGACAGCAAGGCGAAAGGATAAGAATAGAGGAGAATTTTATGGCGGATATTTATGACGAAATCAATGATCTGGAATTTGAAGTGGTTACTATGACAGATGAAAATGGTGATGCAGTGGAGTTTTCCATCATTGATAATGTTGCCTGCGGCGGCGAACGCTACCTTTTGGTAGTGGAAACAGAATTGATGGATGATGATGAAACAGATGCCATCATTCTGAAGGAGGTTTCCATCAATACGGATGATGTGACGTATGAATTGGTGGAGGATGACGCGGAATTTGACCGCGTGGCGGATTTGTTTGCCCAGAAGGCAGAGGATTATACCGTAGAAACGGATGACTGATTGACGAATGTATTAGGGTGATTTTTTGCGGTCTGCAAAGGTCCCTTTTTATACAAAAATGAGCGGAAAAAGAAACAGCAGAATACGGAAGGAAAAACAGCAGCACTCATCGGATTGGAAAAACGGAGCGGAAATGTTTTTGTAATCGTTGAGTATCGACTGCTCTTTTTCTGTTTGCCCTTTTTTGGAAAAGGGACGCTGATTCTGCCGTTTAAAGAGAACTTTTTTACGCCATACTATAAAGAAAATGACAGAGAAAACAAAAAAGGAGGTGTGTTTTTTGGCAGAGAAAAAATCCGCGAAGGAGACAAACGGAAAGGATTCCACGAAGGAAACCAAAACGAGAACAGCAAAGACAAAGGCGGACAGCAGGGCAAAGACAGAGCCGAAGGCGAAAAAGGAGCCGACTGCGAAGATGACGGCGAAACCGGCGGCAAAGCCGAAGCAGCGCACAAAGAGCCGCGCAAAGGCAAAGCCTAAGATGAACCTGAAGGTGATCGCGCTGGGCGGTCTGGATGAAATCGGTAAAAATATGACGGTTCTGGAATATGGCGATGATATTATCATCATCGACTGCGGTCTGGCCTTCCCTGAGGATGATATGCTGGGGATCGATCTGGTTATCCCTGACGTGACTTATTTGACAAAAAACATCGACAAAATCAAAGGGATTGTATTAACACACGGACACGAGGATCATATCGGCGCATTGCCCTATATCCTCAAGCAGATTAACGTACCCGTATTCGGGACACTGCTGACACTGGGGCTTCTGGAAAATAAGCTGAGAGAGCATAAAATGCTGGATTCCACAACAAGGCATACGGTTGTACCCGGCGAAAAGGTAAAGCTGGGACAGATGGTTGTGGAATTTATCCATACGAACCACTCTATCGCAGACGCGGTCGCACTGGCAATCCATACACCTGTGGGCGTTGTGGTGCATACGGGCGACTTTAAGGTGGACTATACGCCCATTGACGGTGATGTGATTGATCTACAGCGGTTTGCTGCACTGGGCAAGGAGGGCGTTCTCCTGCTGATGAGCGACAGCACCAATGCAGAGAGAAGGGGCTTCACGATGTCCGAAAAGAACGTGGGGAAGGTGTTCGAGAAGATTTTCGAGGAAACACCGAAGAACCGTATCATGGTTGCGACCTTCTCCTCAAACATCCATCGTATTCAGCAGGTTATCAATGCGGCATATATGTACGGCAGAAAGGTTGCCATTATCGGTCGCAGTATGGTCAATGCGGTGAAAACGGCATCCGAGCTGGATTATCTCTGGATTCCGCCCAGAACGCTGATTGATATTAACGAAACAAGAAATTATCGGGACGATCAGCTGGTTATCATTACGACAGGCAGCCAAGGGGAGACAATGTCCGCCCTGTCCCGTATCGCATCCGGCGAGCATAAGCAGATTAACGTAAAGCCTGATGATAAAATTATCATCAGTGCATCTGCCATTCCGGGGAATGAAAAAAGCATTTCTCGTGTGGTGAATGAGCTGCTGAAAAAGGGCGCAAACGTGGTTTATGGAGATATTGAGGATATCCACGTTTCCGGTCACGCCCGTCAGGAGGAGCTGAAGCTGATGCTGGCGCTGACAAAGCCGAAGTTCTTCATGCCTGTGCATGGGGAATTCATGCACCTTTCCTGTCACAAGAATTTGGCGATTTCCATGGGGATGGATAAAAATGACATCTTCGTGATGAAGCTGGGTGAGGTGCTGGAGGTCAACAAAAATGAGGCGAAGGTTACCGGAACTGTGCCTGTGGGACAGATTATGGTAGACGGCTTGGGCGTTGGCGATGTCGGCAATATCGTTCTGCGTGACAGAAAGCATTTGTCACAGGATGGACTGATGGTGGTTGTGGTTTCCATGGACCGAGAAATGGGGACGATTGTTTCCGGCCCCGATATTATTTCCAGAGGGTTTGTATATGTCCGCGAGGCAGAAAATCTGATGGATGAGGCGCGCGCCTGCGTGTTGGATGCGCTGCTGAAATGCGAGGAAAAGAATGTTACAAGCTGGAATTATATCAAGGGTGTCATTAAGGATACGCTGAAAAATTATATTTGGCAGAAGACAAAGAGAAGTCCGATGATTCTGCCGATTATTATGGAAGTATAAAAGAAAAAGAGCCGAAAGGCTCTTTTTCTTTGTTCGCTTGTGCGGTGTGTGTTGGTGTGCTACAATGCTGTTATGGAACAATCGTGTACAGGGTGGCTTGACCTTCATTCTACATAGAATGGGGGTGGTGCTGATGAAGTTTGACTTTAAAGACTTAATGTCTTTTGGGACATTCCTTCTTGCATTGCTGACATTCATATTTTTGAATCTCAGATAGTCTTTTATTTTAGACATAGAAAAACCACCCTAATACTTTGACCGGTTGCAGGGTGGCTTTCTATGTCCCTTTGTCAATAGGTCAACCCACCTTGTGGGCGGTTGTTCCTCTTGTTTTTATTATGCTACAAAGAAATCAAAAATGCAATATCCTTTTTGATTTTCGGCATTCTTTTTTATAGGGCAGTAAAAAAGAAAAAGAGCCGATTTCATGTGCACAGTGAAATCAGGCTCTTTTTTTGCTTGCAACGGAAGCCTAGCGGGATTCTTCGCCGAAGCGTCCTCCATCTTCTAGGAATCATTCCGTTGACTCAGCCTGCAGAATAGCGTATTTCCGAGATACCGCAAATGCTCCGGCTATGCCCAAAGGGCAGGAAGGCATATTCTGCGTCGATTCTTATTCTCAATCCTATTTCCGCAAGGTTTCCCTAAATAGCGGGGTACAATTCCCCGAATCGTTCCGCCAAGCGGTATCCGTTCAAGAAAGACGATTAAATAGCGGATGCACCATAGCCCCCACCTGCAACGTCCTAAGCGCAGATAATACGTCTTTCTTAATTCTACTATACCGCAGCAGGCAGAGAAAAGCAATACGGCTGATAGAAAAAGAAGAAAAAATCAAGACAGATTCTATCTTGATTTTTCGCGGTATTTCGGATACAGTGAAAAGAAAAGGTTTTGAAACGGAGCATGAGGAAAAGGAGCTTTTATGGATATCAAAAATCTGGTTACTTTCATACATGTAGCGGAGCTGCGCAGCTTCACGAAGGCGGGGGATAAGCTAGGCTATTCCCAATCAACGGTTTCTTTCCAGATTCGTCAGCTGGAAAATGAATTGGGGGTGCCCTTATTCGAGAGAATCAACCGCACCGTTACGCTGACGGAGCATGGGGTTCGTCTGCTGCGCTCTGCTTACAAAATCAATGAGCTTTTGGAAAGCTTTCAGGAGGAAACGAAAGCGGAAACGAAGGTGCATGGGCGTGTGCGTCTGGCGATTGCGGATTCCCTGAGCAGTGAGGTGATTCGGCGCATTTTCCCGGAGCTGCATCGCAAATATCCCGACATTACGCTGGAGTGCATTTCCGCAGGCACGCAGGAGATGTTCCGCCTTTTAAACCAGAATGAAGCGGATATTGTGTATACGCTGGATAACCATATTTACGATACGAATTATGTGATACAGCAGGAGAGCCGCATCGGGGTGCATTTTGTCTGCGCGTCGGAAAATGTGCTTGCCGCGCGGGATGCCATTGCTTTGACAGAATTGGTGAAGCAGCCGTTTCTGCTGACGGAAAAGGGTATGAGCTACCGCCGGATGCTGGATGAGAAGCTTGCGGCACATTCCCTGGAGATTCAGCCTGTTTTTGTCAGCGGGAATGCAGGGCTGATTGCATCTCTGGTGGAGCAGAATGCAGGGCTTGCGCTTCTGCCTGATTATATCACGAAGCCGTATATCGAAAAGGGGGCACTGTGCTATCTGCATGTGCCTGAAATGGAAATTGAAATCTGGACACAGCTGCTGCACCATCGGGAAAAATGGGTTTCCGAGCCGATGCGGATTGTGATTGACCATCTGCGGCGGTGTATGCTGTGATGCGGTGCCCATTTCGATACTTATATGGTATACTGTAAGCAGTTTTCAAAGCAAACGGAGGGATAACAATGAGATATCAGAAGCTTGGCAATACGGATATTGATGTTTCCGTGATTGCATTAGGCACATGGGGACTTGGCGGCGGCAGTGTCTGGACGGACAGAGATTCTACGGTAGAGGATACCAGAAATCTGCTGGACATCTGTCGGGAATATGGCGTAAATTATATTGATACCGCGCCGGTTTACGGCACAGGTGCAAGCGAGGAGCTGCTCGGCAGGGCATTGAAGGGCAGAAGACAGGACTTTATCCTGCAAAGCAAATGCTCCCTGAACTGGAGAAATGAGGGCGGTAATTTCCATTATGAACGCGATGGGTACACCGTCAACAATGACACCCGTGCGGCGGCAGTGAAAAAGGACGTGGAGGATTCTCTGCGCAGGATGCAGACGGATTATCTGGATTCCGTGATTGTGCATTATGTCTGCGGCAGCTTTCCTGTAGAGGAAACGGTCGGCGCGATGGAGGATCTGGTCAGAGAAGGGAAAATCCGTACCTATGGGCTTTCCAACAGCCAGCCTGCGGATTTGGCGGCATATCGGAGGGTTGGCGGCAAGGTGTCCGTTGTGCAGGAATTTTTCAGTATTCTTTCGCCCTTCCATGGCAGGGAATATTTTGAAATGTGCAGAAAAAATAATACCGTATTTCAGACCTACGGCGTACTGGAGGAGGGCTTTCTGACCTCTCCTGCGTTTCTGGATAAGGAATTTGCGAAAACGGACATCCGTTCCAGACTGCCGTGGGTGGCACCCGAAAAGAAGGAAGGACTGCGCCGTGCATTTGCACTCTGGGCACCGATGTGCGAGGAATATCATTGCAGCTATGCGGCATTGGTGGAGGCTTGGGCGCTGTCTCAGTATGACAGAATGAGCCTTCTGGTTGGCATGCGCCGTGCATCGAGCGTAGAGGATACTGCGAAGTGTCTGGATATCAGGCTGAAGGCGGAGGATATCAAGCGCATGGAGGAGGCTGTAAAGGCAATTCAGGTTGCGGTTCTGGACAAATAGGTTTTGAAAAAGCATAACCACCGGTTTACCGGTGGTTATATTGATTTTTCGGCAGAAATTTTATTCTTGCAATTTTCTACAAAAATGCTATGATATAAAAAATATACGAAAGAAAAATCGAAGGAGGCGCATGCGATGGATTTGAAATATTTGACGAAGGAAGGTTCATGGGAGAAAAATCCCCCTGATTTACAGGCGGAGGTTTTGCAGGGAAAGCGTGGCAGGCTTCTGGTGACAATTTATCGCGCAGGCGGCGCAGGGCTGCATCCGACGGTTTTGCTGAGTCATGGCTTCCCCGGCATTGAAAAGAATTTTGATTTAGCGCAGGCGCTGCGGCGCATCGGCTTTCATGTGGTGCTGTATCATTACAGCGGCAGCTGGGGCAGTGATGGGGCGTATGCCTATGCGCATAATCTGGAGGATGCAGACACCCTTCTGGAATTTATCGAAACGAATACGACCTACGGCTTTGATCGGGAGCGACTGTTTGTGGCAGGGCATAGTGTAGGCGGCTTTGTGACGGCACAGCTTCTGGCGGCGCATCCGGAGCTGAAGGCGGCGGTTCTGCTTGCGCCCTGCGATTTAGGCGGCGTGATGGGCTTTGTGGATGATACGGAGCCGAAGCGGCTGCTGCTGGATATTTTTGAGGGTGGCCCGATTTGGCTGAGCGGAACCTCTCCTGCGGCATTATATGAGGAGGTTTTCGCCAATCAGGCAAGCTATCGCATTGGGGCATTGCTGGAACGCTTCGGAAAACGTCCGGTTTATTGCTTAGGTGCGGTGCAGGATGAGTGCTGTCCGCCTGCGGCGCATTGCCTGCCTTGGGTAGAGGAGCTGAAGAAAATGGGTGGAAATGTGGTTTATGAAGCATTGGACACCGACCATTCCTTCAGCGACACCAGATTGCAGATGATTGAGAAAACGGCAAAATTTCTGGCAGAACAGGCGCAGAAAGCAGAATAATGTTTATAAAATAAATCCCCTCCATACACAGCATACGGAGGGGGTTCGTTGTTTCATAAGCAAATTTTAGTGTGTGATAATTTCTACGCCGTCCTCGGTTACGGCAACGGTATATTCCCACTGGGCGGAAAGAGAACCGTCCTCGGTATAAACCGTCCATTCGTTTTCTTCATCTACGAAGAAATCCTCTTTGCCTTCATTTACCATGGGTTCAATCGTAAAGACCATGCCGGGCACAAGAAGCATCCCTGTTCCTCTCTTGCCGATATGGCAAACGTAAGGGTCCTCATGGAAATCATTGCCGACCCCATGACCGCCGATATCACGCAGAACAGTATAGCCATGCTGATGGACATACTCGCTGATCACTGCGCCGATATCGCCCAGTCTGCCCCAAGGCTTTACTTCCTTCAGGGCTAAATCAACAGATTCCTTTGTCACCTCAACCAGCTTTCTCGCTTCGTCGCAGACATTGCCAATCAGGAACATACGGGAGGCATCGGCATAATAGCCATCCAGAATGGTGGTAACGTCAACATTGATGATATCGCCATCCTGCAGGATTTGATTGGGATCGGGGATACCATGACAAATGGCATCGTTCACAGAGGTGCAGACGCTCTTGGGGAAGCCCTGATAGCCCAGAGGCGCAGGGATACCGCCATGCTCTACGGTGTAGTTATGCACCAGTGTATTGATATCGTCTGTGGACATGCCTGCCTTGATATTTTCCGCAACCATATCCAGAATTGCCGTATTCAGCTTGCCTGCCTTGCGGATGCCTTCCAGCTGTTCGGGAGTTTTAATCAGCTTATGACTGGGAACGGGAATATGTTTTAATTGATACGCCGCCAGCTTATCATCAAAAGCCGCATGGCAGGATTTGTATTTTTTGCCGCTGCCGCACCAGCAGGGGTCATTTCTACCGATTTTCATAGTATTTCTCCTTTTTTCTGTATAGACTACTTACCAAAACAATGGTAGCACAAAAAAGAAGATGGTACAATAGAAGAAAATGAGAAAAAACGATTGACAAATAGAAAAAACAGGTGTATCCTCTTAAATCATAGTTAATCGATATGAAATAGGGAGTGATGTTATGCTTTTAAAAAGTACAATTTTTGGCTGTTGTTGCTGTCAGGCTTGCAAATTTATGTTACACTAATGAAATGCGGAAAACAGATTTTTTGAACGGAGGATAACAACTATGGCTAAGATTTATAAAAGTGTAGAAGAACTGATTGGCAACACACCCTTACTGGAGCTGACAAAGATTGAAAAGGAAACGGGCGCAACTCTGCTGGCAAAGGTAGAAGCGCTGAACCCCGGCGGCAGTGCGAAGGATCGTATTGCAAAGCGCATGGTGGAGGATGCGGAAAAGGCAGGCATCCTGAAGGAGGGCGCAACCATCATTGAGCCCACAAGCGGCAACACAGGCATTGGTCTGGCATTGATGGCGGCGGCAAGAGGCTATCGCGCAATCATCGTTATGCCTGACAGCATGAGCATGGAACGCAGACTGCTGATGACAGCCTTTGGTGCGGAGCTGGTGCTGACAGAGGGCAAGCAGGGTATGAAGGGTGCGGTGGAAAAGGCGGAGGAGCTGGCAAAGGAAATCCCCGATTCCTTCATTGCAGGGCAGTTTGTGAACCCCTCCAATCCGGCGGCGCATTATGAAACCACAGGCCCTGAAATTTGGGCAGATACCGATGGCAAGGTAGATATTTTTGTTGCAGGCATCGGTACAGGCGGCACAATCACAGGCGTAGGCAAATATCTGAAGGAAAAGAACCCTGCGGTGCAGATTGTTGCAGTAGAGCCGGCAGCCTCCCCCCTGCTGTCCAAGGGCGTTGCAGGCCCTCACGGGATTCAGGGGATCGGCGCAAACTTCGTGCCCGATGTTCTGAATACAGATATTTATGATGAAATTGTTACTGTAACGAATGAAGATGCGTATGCGGCAGGCAGAAGCCTTGCGAGAGAGGAAGGTCTGCTGTCCGGTATCTCCGCAGGTGCGGCGGTACATGCGGCGAAGGAGATTGCAAAGCGCCCCGAAAATGCAGGCAAAAACATTGTGGTATTCCTGCCGGATACGGGCGACAGATATCTCTCCACTCCTATGTTCCAGGAATAATGGGAAGGGAACAGCGGCAATTTATACAGTTTATTGCGGCGCTGACCATGCTGATTGACCACATCGGCATGGTCTTTTTTCCGAGTGTCATCGGCTTTCGTGCCATCGGGCGGCTTTCGTTTCCGCTGTTTGCCTTCGGTATTGCCGAGGGGGTGCGCTATACGCATTGCTTTTGGCGGTATTTCGGGCGAATTCTTCTGACAGCAGTCCTTTCTCAGCCGATTTATATGCTTCTGTTCGGCATCACACAGGGCAATCCCTTATTCATGCTGGCATGGGGTGCGGCGGCGCTGTATTTCTTTCGGCAGGGGAAAAAGGCGGTTGCGGCGGTACTGCTTATCGGCTCTTATTTTGCTGACATGAGCTATGGCTGGTATGGTGTCTGGACGATTTTCTGCTTCGGGCTTTATGCGGAACGGGAGAGTCTCTGCTTTTACGGACAGCTGTTGCTGAATATTCTGTATGGCTTGAAAACAAGGGCATGGATTCAGCTATTGTCTCTCTTTTCCTTTGGCTTTTTGGATGGGAAATGGCGTGTGGCGGCGTTTTCAAAAAAACTGCCACGTTATTTCTTTTATGTGTTTTATCCCCTGCATCTACTGGTGCTCTGGGGCATCAAGGCAGGAATCTCATAGTACATTTTTTGCCGAAACTGTGGTATAATTTTATTTAACCCATTTACCCAAAAGACAAAGGAGAACGATTTATGAAAAAAATGAAACGAATTCTGGCGGCAGGGCTGATGCTTCTTGCATTGGCAGGCTGCGGTACTTCCGACAATCAGGCGGCGGAATATCCTGCAATGGAGCCACTGGATATCAGCAAGATGGAGCTGGCGACAGTGGAAAACGGCACGGCAAAATATCAGTATGATGCGGATGTTTGGACAACGGAGGGCGAGGTTGTAAACAGTCTGGTGTTATATGCAAGGGATACCGTTGGGACAGAAAAGCCGGTTGCCATCAACGTACAGATTGCAGGGGAGAGAAAGAAAGCCCTTGACGAGGATCTGATGAATCAGGTGCTGGAGCAGCTGGAAAAGAATGCTTCTCTGACGGTTGAGAAATGTGAGCTGCGCAGCTTTGACGGCAATCCTGTCATCTATATGGAAAATTCCTTCACCTTCAACGATGAGGTTATTGATCAGATGATTGAAAATGAGCTTTGGACAGAGGAGTCCTTGGAGCAGGCGGGCGGCAGAGAAACGATTCTTGCTATCCCCGATTCCCATTCCATTGTTGTGTATGGAATTCTGGATGGCAATCTGGTAATTTACGGCGGCACCTATTATGAGGATGCACAGAAGCAGGAAGTGCTGGATGCCATCAATATCATGTTACAGACAACAGAAATCGAATAAAAATCAAAAAACAAAAAAGAAAAAGGATAAATCCCGTTCTGAGATTTATCCTTTTTTGTATGCTGATAAAATTATAAAGGCTTCTGTAGCTCTCTGTTCTGCTTCCTTGCGTGGAAAAGTGCTTTCAGCACAACCGCAACGATAGGCCCTAAAATCAGCCCGAATACCCCGATGCACTTGAAGCCGAAATACATGGAGAACAGCGTCAGCAGGGGATGCAGCCCAATCTGCGTGCCAAGAATTTTCGGCTGTAGGATTTGCCGCGTTATTTGGATGATGCCATAAAGTGCCAGATAGCCGACGGCAAGGAAGGTATTTCCTCTGGTGAAGAAATAAATTGCGCCCGGCCAGAGGATGAACCCACTGCCGAAGAAGGGCAGGGCATCGATAATGGCAATCAGGATACTCAGCAGCAGTGGATGCGGCGAATGCAGCACCAGCATCCCGATGAGAGTGACGATAAAAACAAAGCCCATCAGAATCAGCTGCGTTTTGAGGTAGCCCAGAACAGAAGCCTTTAATTCCTGCTTTGTGGTATAGACGGAAAGCCCGAACAGCGGCGCAATATGAATTTCATACTGCCGGCGAAGCAGGTCTCTGTCCTTTGTGAAGAAATAGGCGGAAATCAGTGATACAAAAAACGCAATGAAAAAGCCGGAAACACCGCCAAGCTTGCCTGTTGCGCTGCCCTTGGGAACAAGGGAGAGCAGAAAGCCGGAGGAATCCGTTTGCAGGCTGGAGAAAAAGACCTGTAATGTCTTTGGCAGCCTCTGCGCAAGAATATCAAACCGTGTCCAGAAATGTGCAAGCCCCGTTTCAAACAGGCTGATATATTGCGGCAGATTTTCGGAAAGCTCCTTTAGCTTGGCAATCAGCCCTGTGCCGCTCCAGAAGCCGAGCAGCCCCAACAGGGCAAACAGCAGCAGAATCCCGATGATGGCAGCACCCCGGAGTTTCTGCAGGCGGTCTGCCAGAGGGTTAAACAGCAGGCTCAACAGCCACCCGATGAGGAATGGCAGGAAAATCCGAAAAAGATAGCGAAAGAACAGACAGCAGCCAAGCACCGCCGCAAGCAGCAGGACAATATCATGAATGGCTTGTTTATTTTTTTCGTAAAATGTCCACATAAAGATACCCCCTTCAG
>ENA-ORUF01003567-ORUF01003567.1-human-gut-metagenome-genome-assembly--contig:-NODE-3567-length-11148-cov-2.790318_pt1 | contig 11148 bp, 6 predicted proteins | sample MGYA00242077_ERZ509203 | MGnify/ENA primary metagenome ERZ509203 (study PRJEB26280, sample SAMEA2338834) | human gut metagenome | biome: human gut; feature: human-associated habitat; material: faeces...
TTGCTGACCGTACAGATTATGACCTTAACTGTCATCAGGAAGTATCCGGACAGGATCTTACTTATTTTGATGATGCAGAGAAGAAAAAGTATATCCCTTATGTTATCGAGCCATCATTAGGTGCAGACCGTGTAACATTAGCATTCTTATGTGCTGCATACGACGAAGAAGAGATTAAAGACGGCGAGACAAGAAATGTGATGCATTTCCACCCAGCAATCGCTCCAGTTAAAGTTGGTATTTTACCACTTTCTAAGAAGCTTAATGAGGGTGCTGAGAAGATTTATCATGAATTAAGCAAGATTTATAACTGCGAATTTGATGACAGAGGAAATATCGGTAAGAGATACCGCCGTCAGGACGAGATTGGTACTCCTTACTGTGTTACGTATGACTTTGATTCTGTAGAAGATGGTGCTGTTACTGTACGAGACCGTGATACCATGGAACAGGAAAGAATTAAAATTGAAGATTTGAAGGATTACTTTGCTGAGAAATTCAATTATTAGTAAAAAATTTACAAAATACTCAGCGGGATAACCGAATGCCAGCCCCCGCAAAAGCCCGAACAACATATTGCCAGCGGTTTTTGTGAGGGTTTTTTTGTTAGAAATTTTCGATTGAATTAATAAAATTAAGCGCAAATAAGGCTAATTGTTAAAAATATAGGAATTTGCTTTATAAACTCAAATTATTTTTGTCTAATTTCATGAAAGTGAGAAAAAACACAAAAATCACTTGCATTTTTAAACAAATCGGGGTATTTTATATTTAGCAATTGCGAAAAGTAAATAATTCAATCTCGATGAGAACAATGGCGTTCGCGAATCATAAGGATTCTCGGACGCTTTTTACATTTTTTGACCTTCGGGCAGGAATGGCAATTGTCGATGAAAAGGATAAACATGAAAGGATGTAATAATTATGAAAACAGATGTGAAGAAAATTTTTGGTTCCAATGTTTTTAATGACGCAGTAATGAAGGAAAGACTTCCAAAAGCTGCATATAAGAAGATGAAAGCTACAATTGAAGCAGGCGCAGAACTTGATCCTGAAGTAGCAGACATCGTTGCTCATGAGATGAAAGAATGGGCTCTTGAAAAAGGAGCAACACATTTCACTCACTGGTTCCAGCCATTAACTGGTATCACTGCTGAAAAGCATGATGCATTTATTGACCCACAGGGTGATGGAACAACATTACTTCGCTTCTCTGGTAAAGAGTTAATCAAAGGTGAGCCAGATGCTTCTTCTTTTCCATCCGGTGGATTAAGAGCAACATTTGAGGCAAGAGGATATACAGCATGGGATTGCACATCACCAGCATTTATCAAAGAAACACCACATTCTACTATTCTTTGCATTCCGACAGCATTCTGCTCTTACAAAGGTGAGGCACTTGATAAGAAGACTCCGCTTCTTCGTTCTATGCAGGCATTAGACGTACAGGCAATTCGTATCTTAAGATTATTTGGAAATAAGACAGCAAAACATGTAACAACATCTGTTGGAGCAGAGCAGGAATATTTCCTTGTTGATAAAGGAAACTTCTTAAAGAGAAAGGATTTAATCTTTACAGGAAGAACATTATTTGGTGCAATGCCTCCAAAAGGACAGGAAATGGATGATCATTACTTCGGTGTTATCCCAGAAAGAGTTCTTGGATTTATGGAGAAATTTAATGAAGAGTTATGGAAACTTGGCATTTCTGCTAAGACACAGCATAACGAAGTTGCTCCAGCACAGCATGAGATCGCTCCTATTTATGACCAGAACAACATTGCTACAGACCACAACCAGTTAGTAATGGAAACAGCACAGAGAGTTGCTGATGAGTTAGGTCTTAAATGTCTCTTACATGAGAAACCATTCGCAGGAATCAACGGTTCTGGTAAACATAACAACTGGTCTATGTGTACAGATGAGGGAGAGAACCTTTTAGATCCAGGTGAAACACCACATGAAAATATGCAGTTCTTATTATTCTTAGCTGCAATTCTTCGTGCAGTAGATGAACATGCAGACTTGCTTCGCCTTTCTGCTTCCACACCAGGTAATGACCACCGTTTAGGAGCAAACGAAGCACCTCCAGCAATCATCTCCGTATTTTTAGGAGAACAGTTAGAGGACGTAGTAGAACAATTCGTAGATAATGGAGAAGCAACAAGCTCCTTAGAGGGAGAAGAATACATTTCTGGTGTACATTCTCTTCCACATTTCCAGAAAGATGCTACAGACCGTAACAGAACATCACCATTCGCATTCACAGGTAACAAGTTTGAATTCCGTATGGTTGGTTCCACACAGTCTATCGCAGACCCTAACACAGTACTTAACACAATCGTTGCAGAAGTATTATGTGACATGGCAGACAAACTAGAGGCAGCAGAGGACTTACCAATGGCTCTCCATGACATGATCAAAGATACAATCGCAGCACATAAGAGAATCATTTTCAACGGTAACGGATATTCTGATGAATGGGTTGTTGAAGCAGAGAGAAGAGGACTTCCAAACATCAAATGTATGGTAGATGCTGTTCCTGCATTAGTAAAACCAGAAGCAGTTGAGATCTTTGAAAAACACGGTGTATATACAAAAGCCGAGATGGAATCCCGTGCAGAAGTTATGTACGAAACATATTCTAAGACAATCAACATTGAAGCACTTACTATGATTGACATGGCTAAGAAACAGATTGTCCCTGCAACAATCAAATACCAGACCAGCCTTGCAGAATCTGTTAATGCAATCAAAGCAGCAAGCAGCGCAGTAGATACTTCTGTACAGGAAGCATTAATGGCAGACATTTCTACAAACTTAAAAGATATGTATGCAGCACTTGCACACCTCGAAGAAGTAGCAGGCAAGGCAGAAGCTATGGAAGAAGGCGCAGAACAGGGTCACTACTACCATGACGTTGTATTTACAGCAATGGATGAGTTAAGAAAACCAGCAGATAAACTTGAAATGTTAGTAGCCAAATCTGCATGGCCATTCCCAAGTTATGGAGATTTAATCTTCGAAGTATAGGATAGAGAGACAGACTGGGTGTCGCTTTAGTTTTAGATTAAGATAAAAAGAGAGTTCTTATATACATTTTAGACTGCTGATTGGAGTAGGAAACTGTTGCTTTATTGCAACAGAGGAATATGAATGAAGCAAAAACAGAACAGGAGTATGAATCACAACCATTGAAGAACTTTGCCATGCTTATGTTCGTCTTCAGAGAGACAACTTCATTGTCTTCTGAAGACGAACATAAGCATGACTCGTTCGTCAAATGTTGCAATTCATATCTCCTGTTCTGTTTTTGCTTCAATATTCAGTTTGGCTTATCGCAATAGAGCAACAGCTACCTACTCAACTATCAGCGGCTGATTTTCGTCCGTTTTATGCAAAGAGTTGTACACTTCCCCATTTTATGTTATTATTATCCTCGATTGTATACGCAATAATATGAAGGAGCGTTAGTAATGAATTACATTTCTTTAATAGAAGAGTTAAAAAAGAGGGGCAGTATACCAGGTCTTGATGCAATTCAGGGGTTGCTGGAAGAGTTAGGGCATCCAGAAGATGATTTGAAGATTGTACATATTGCCGGAACGAACGGAAAAGGTTCTGTTTTTGCATATCTTTCTTCTATATTAATGGCAGCAGGTTTTAAGGTGGGAAGATATATTTCCCCGACTATTTCCTGCTATGAGGAAAGATTCCAGATTAATGGAACGTATATTGCAAAGGATAAGTTAGAGAGGCTTTACGGTGTTGTAGAAGAAGCGATGCGAAAAGAGGAGGCGAAAATTGGATTAAGACCTACACTTTTTGAAGTGGAGACAGCGCTTTCTTTCTTATATTTTAAGGAGGAAAAGGTTGATTACGCCTTGGTGGAAGTTGGTATGGGAGGAAGGCTTGATGCCACGAATGTGATTAAGCATCCAGAACTTACTGTAATTTCTTCCATCAGCTATGATCACAAGGCAATTCTTGGAGATACGTTAGAGGAGATTGCCTGCCAGAAAGCAGGAATTATCAAAGAGAGTGCTCCTGTTGTTTTATCGGAGAATCCAGAAGAAGTCTGCAAGGTTGTAAAACACGAAGCAGCAGAGAAAAAGGTACATTGCATCGAAGTAAAGCCGCAAGATTATGAGATATTAGCGGAAACTCCATATGGAAGTACTTTTTTATGGAAGGAACAGCGTTATGAGACAAAGCTTCCGGGAAACCACCAGATTTCTAACGCTGTGACAGCCCTTACCGCATCAGAATATCTTTTTGAGAAAGATTATGAGAAGAATGAGGCAAGGAAGAAAATCCCAAAAGAACTAGATACCATGAACATAAAGGCGGCACAGCAAGGTGGTATTATAAGGACAATCTGGCCGGGAAGGCTTGAAGTGTTAAAAAAAGAACCTTTATTTTACAGAGATGGTGCACATAATCCAGATGGCGCACGCAAATTAGCGTCATTTTTGCAAAAACATTTTACAAATAAGAGAATCATTTATATAATGGGAGTGTTAAAGGATAAAGAATAAACGAAAATACTCCAGTATCTTATGCCGATGGCAAAGAAAGTTTATGTATTTAGACCGAATAATGAACGGGGGCTTTCAGCAGAAATTTTAGCAAATACAATAAAAGAGAAAGCGGATGTTCCAGTTATGATTGAGCCAGACGTAAATACTGCGGTTTCTAAGGCATTGGAGGCTGCACAGCCGGAAGATATTCTGGTGGCCTGCGGTTCGCTCTCTTTTATGGAAGAAATGGAGGCTATACAGTAATGAAGATAGGAAAATACGAGTTTGACCTTTTACATAAAGGCTATATTATGGGAATTTTAAATGTAACACCCGATTCTTTTTCCGATGGCGGCAAATATCAGTCTGTTGATCTGGCGTTAAAACAGGCGGAGAGAATGATAGAGGAAGGTGCAGCAATTTTAGATATCGGTGGAGAATCTACAAGACCAGGCCATAAGAAGATTACAGACCAGGAAGAAATCGAAAGAGTTGTTCCGGTCATTGAAGCAATAAAGAAGAATTTTGATATCGCGGTATCTCTTGATACTTACAAATACGAAGTTTCTAAAGCTGGAATTGCTGCCGGAGCAGATATGATTAACGATATCTGGGGATTGAAATGGGATGAGAGACTGGCTCCGTTACTTGCCAAAGAGGACGTTGCCTGTTGTCTGATGCACAACAGAGATAATCAGGAGTATACTAATTTTATTGAGGATTTCTGTTCTGATATGGAAGAGACACTGGCCATTGCGAAAAAGGCAGGAATCAGGGACGAAAGAATTGTTCTTGATCCAGGTGTTGGCTTTGGAAAAACATTTGAGCAGAACCTTTCTATTATGAAGCATATGGATGTATTTTCAAAATGGGGACTTCCTGTGTTACTTGGAACATCAAGAAAGTCTGTGATTGGTCTTGCGTTAAATCTTCCTGTTGATCAGCGAGAGGAAGGAACTGCGGCAACAACAGTACTTGGCCGTATGAAAGGGGCCTCTATTTTCCGTGTGCACGATGTAAAGACAAACTATAGAGAATTGAAGATGATTGAGGCAATTCTGGAGGCAGAGTAAGATGGATGAGATAAGAGTAAAGAATCTGGAAGTATTTTGCCATCACGGTGTATACAAGGAGGAAAATGTTCTCGGTCAGAAGTTTCTCGTCAATATTGTTTCAAAAGTAGACACAAGGGCTGCAGGAAAGACAGATGAACTTGAATTGTCAGTAAGCTACGGAGATATCTGCCGCTGTGTCAAAAAAGAAATGACAAAGCAGAACGACAAACTGTTAGAACGAGTTGCCGAACGCCTTGCAGAGTGTATTCTTTTGCAGTTTCCACTTATAAAAGAAGTGGAGATTGAAGTGAAAAAGCCGTGGGCACCTGTCTTAATGCATGTGGATTACACTTCTGTTAAGATTAAGAGAAGCTGGCATAAAGTATATATTGGTGTTGGTTCTAATCTTGGAGAGCGGGAAGAATATATGAAACTTGCAAAGGAGAAAGTGAGTGCTTTGCCGGATACAAAGAACTTCAAATCTGCTTCAATTATTGAGACAGAACCATACGGTTATACGGAGCAGGGCAAGTTTTTAAACACAGTATATTCGATTGAAACATTAGATACACCAGCAGAATTTCTTGACAAACTACATCAGATTGAAAATGAGGCAGAGCGAAAGAGAGAGATTCACTGGGGACCAAGAACATTAGATTTGGATATTCTTTTATATGATGATTTAGTGACAGAAGATGAGGAGATTACGATTCCTCATCCAGAACTGACAAAAAGGCTTTTTGTATTAGAGCCATTGTGTGAGTTGACTCCAAGAGGAATCCATCCGTTAGAGAGAAGAAGATATTCAGATATTTTAGAGGATTTAAAAGAAAAAGAGAAATAAAGGAAGCAGTAGTGGAATGGATAAAGAAATAAGAAAAGTAGATGATGTACGAGATGATATTACAAAAATAGATTACGAAATTGCAGAGTTATTTGAAAAAAGGATGGGATTTGCCGCAGAATTAGCGCTTTCTAAAAAGCAGGCGGGAGAATCCATTTATAATAAAAATAAAGAAGACGAAAAGTTATCAGATATTACAAAGAACCGATCCAATCCATTTGTCATAAAGGGATTAGAGGAAGTTTTTATTCAGATGATGTCCATAAGCCGCAAATATCAGTATCATATGGTTCACCAGAGAGACCGCTATATTGAGAATTATTTTACCGAAGTTAGTCATGTTCCCAGATACAAGAATTGTTTATCCGGGAGTGCCAGGATCTTTTTCAGAGATGGCATGTGAAAAGTTCTTTGGAGCGGATGTAGATCATTATGCCGTTGTTAACTTTAAAGATGTTGCGATGGCATTGAATAACGGAGATGCCGATTACGGCGTACTTCCGATTGAGAACTCTTCTGCCGGAGATGTTACAGGTGTTTATGACATTTTACTGGAGAATGATGTCTGTATGGTAGGAGAAGTTTTTGTAAAAGTAGAACATTGTCTGCTAGGCTGTCCGGGAAGTAAGATTGAGGATTTAGAAGTTGTTCTTTCACATCCACAGGGATTAATGCAGTGTGCTCCATATTTAGAAAACCTGGATGTCAAAAAGGTTAGTGTGGAAAATACAGCCATTGCTGCCGAGAGAGTAGCAAGAGAAAAAATAATGACACAGGGAGCCATTGCAAGCCGCAGAGCCGCAGAACTTTATGGTCTTGATATTTTAGATGCAGGTATCAACTTTGATAAAAATAATGTAACTCGTTTTGTAATCCTCTCTAAGAAGAGACAGTACACAGAGAATGCGAATAAGATCAGCATTTCTTTTTCTCTGCTTCATGAAAGCGGAACTCTTTATAATATATTATCTCATTTCTTATATAATGATTTAAACTTAAGCCATATTGAATCTGTTCCTCTGCCAGACCAGCAGTGGGAATACCGCTTCTATATTGATATCAACGGAAATTTGCATGATCCGGCAGTAAAAAATGCCCTGCAAGGTGTTCGTACAGAAGTAGCGGATTTTAAAATTTTAGGAAACTATTAAACGGTCTACAAAAGGAGTGTAGAGTACATGAGTGAAACAGTAAAAAATAAGCATGTGAAAAAGAAAAATTCGGCGGTTTTATTATTAAAGACAGTGATTACAGCGGTTCTTCTTTTCTTTACCTGGTATTTATGCAGTCACTTTATGGAATATCAGAAAAATGCAACAAATCAGGTAAATAAGTATCGAATTGATCAGGTCTGCCAGTTATCGGCAGGATCTGCTGTAAGCCAGAAGTTTGTTGCAAAACATACACATTTAAAAACGGTAAAAGTTTATTTTGGCAATGACTATTCTGGACAGGCAAGTGGAAAGGTTATTCTTAATATTATAGATTTAGAAACCGGAAAAAGCATACAGAGACTTACAAAAAATATCAGTGATATTGTAAATAATGATTATACAGAATTTAAGACAGATCTGCAGCTGACGAAAAAGAAAGAGTACAGCATTCAGCTTACAACAAGTGGAGCAGAATCCGGCAAGGAACCTCTTATTTTCCAGTGGACAACAAAGGAAACTGGTTTCCGTGGCAAGTTAAAGATTAATCAGGAAGAGCAGGGTAAGTATCTTGTATCTAAGCTCTATTATCCAGTAACAATATATCAGCAGTGGGCAGGTATCTGTATGATGATGGCACTTGTCCTTCTTCTTTTATGGTTTGCACTGCCGGCACCGGAGATGGTAAAGAAAGCACTTGGTCAGATTCTGTTTTTTGCAGCACCGTTATTTACATTCTGGTTTGTGGAAAGGTTTACTGACAATCCAATTTTTAGAATGCGTGCTGCAGAATTTTGGCTTAACATATTAGTTTATTATATGTTCTTTGGATTATTGTATCTGATTTTCAATTCCAGGAGAGTATCTGTAACAATAGGAAGTATTTTGTGGTGCATTATTGGAATTGCAAACTATTATGTTTTAAGTTTTAAAGGTGCACCGATCGTTCCTTCAGATATTATGTCCGCAAGGACAGCTGCGAATGTTGCAGAGAACTATACTTACAGCATTCAGCCGGTATTTGTATGGAATGTCTTATTCCTGCTGTTATATTTAGCCATAATGTGGCGCTGTCCGGTTCCTAAAAAAATGGGCTGGAAAAAGCGGGTAATTATGCTTATTGTTATCGGCCTGCTAGGTTCAGTGCTCGGACATTTTGTCGTAGAACAAAAAACATTAAAGAACTTTGGCATTAAGAATAACGTGTGGGATCAGAAAAAAGGGTATGCCAAGAATGGACTGTTCTTTGGTTTTGTTCTTAACATGAATTCTCTGGTGCAGGAAAAACCATCTGATTATTCTGTAGAGGCGGCCAAAGACATTGCCGAGAAATATGAAGAAAAGTTTGCGAATGAAGATTCCGATAAAAAGAAAAAAGGGCGGTTAGAAACTGCAGATGGTACGAAACCAAATGTAATCGGCATTATGAACGAGGCATTTTCTGATTTAAGTGTTATCAATGAATTTTCCACAAATGAAGATTATATGCCATTTATTCATAGTTTAAAGAAGAATACAATAAAAGGTTCTCTTTATATGTCTATCTTCGGTTCAGGAACTTGTAACTCCGAGTTTGAGTATTTAACTGGAAATAGCATGTCCTTCTTACAAAATGGTATTATTGCATACACACAGGTTGTAAAGGACAAACTTCCTAATATGACCTATCTGTTGAAAGAACAAGGATATAAAGGCAATCTGGCTTTACATCCTTACCTTGCTTCCGGTTGGAACCGTGTGCAGGTGTATGATTATATGGGATTTGATCATTTTTATTCAGAGACAGATTTTAAGAATCCGACAATGTATCGAAAATATATTTCTGATGAATCTGATTTTAAGAAGATAGAGGAGTTATACGAAAACCGTACTGAGAAAGATGAACCATTTTATCTTTTCAATGTTACGATGCAGAATCACGGTGGATTTGATAAGACGTACTCCAATTTCCATAATGATATACAGATTACAGATAATCATAAAAATGAGCAGGCAGAGCAGTATCTTTCCCTTGTAAAGAAGACAGATGATGCGTTTAAACAGCTTGTAGAGTATTTTTCAAAAGTAAAAGAACCGACAATCATCGTAATGTATGGTGATCATCAGCCGGCTGTACAGAGCAGCTTCTATGACAGCCTTTTTGGAAAGAGTGCAGGCAGTCTTACAAATGAAGAATTAATGAACAAATACAGAACACCATTTATTATCTGGGCAAACTATGATATTAAAGAGAAAACCATAGATAAAATGAGTGCGAACTATTTAAGTGCCTATGTGATGAACGAGGCAGGCTTAGAAACAAGCCCATACCAGAAGTTCTTATTAAAACTCCGCAAGAAGCTTCCTGTACTTACGGCAATGGGATGCTTTGATAAGAAGGGCAAATATTATGAATCTGCTTTAGAATCGCCTTATAGCGATATGGTAAAAGAGTATCAGATATTACAATATAATAATCTTATTGATACAAAACATACAGTGAATTCTTTCTTTTATCTTTCTGACGAACAGAAGAAATAAGAAAGCCGGAGAAGTGCCAGAGGCAAAAAGGAGGCAGCGATGGGAATAAGTCCGTATGCGGCAATTGTAATCGGTTCAAAAAATATGCTCATGAAAGTGTATGAGATTTCCGGTGGAAAGGGATTTCGTACAGTGGATGAGATACGTTATGAGTATGAACTTGGCAAAGAGGCCTATTTTACAAGAAAGATTACATTTGCGCAAATTGAAGAAATCTGTAATGTACTGATGGAATTTCAGCAGCGTATGAGGGAATATGCGATAACAGAATTCCGATGTTACGCGACAAGTGCGATTCGTAATGCAAAGAATCAGGTATCGGTTCTTAATCAGATTAAAATTCGCACAGGTGTGGATGTTATCATGCTCAGCAATTCGGAACTTCGTTTCCTTATGTATAAGGGAATTCAGGTATTAGATATTGATTTCAATAAAATCATTGAAAAAAATACTGCCATTTTAGATATTGGTTCCGGAAGTGTACAGGTATCCCTGTTTGATAAACAGGCACTTTATATGACGCAGAATTTAGATATCGGTACAGTAAAAGTGAGGGGATTTTTAGAATCTGTTGAGAATAACGTACTCGATTATATTTCTGTATTAGAAGAATATATTCAGTATGAATTTGATATGTTTAAAAGTGGCTATCTGAAAGATAAAGATATTAAAAATGTGATCGCCATCGGAGACGAGATTAAAAATATCAATCGCCTGATTCCGGAACTGCATCTTACCGATACGATGAGCTATGAGCAGATTTTATACATTTACAAAAAGATTAAAAAGGCATCCTATCAGGATATTGCCTTAAAATACGGACTTTCCATTGAGGATGCCAGAATGGTTCTTCCATCAGTACTTATTTATAAGACATTCTTAGAACGTTCTAAAGCAGATACCGTTTATATATGTGCGACGAATCTTTGTGATGGAAGCGTGGTGGATTACGCACAGGAAACAAAGAAGATAAAACTAAGCCATGATTTTTATCAGGATATCGTAGCTTCTGCAAAGTATATCGGAAAAAGATACCGTTATAGTAAAGTACATGCACA